>Ga0153924_1000520_pt1 | contig 23991 bp, 16 predicted proteins | sample TSNJ008MetaG_FD_104709 | JGI IMG/M metagenome (GOLD analysis project Ga0153924, IMG submission 104709) | Attine ant fungus gardens microbial communities from New Jersey, USA - TSNJ008 MetaG | ecosystem: Host-associated > Fungi > Mycelium > Unclassified | place: USA: New Jersey, Wharton State...
TCTCCGCATCATAATAGTAACTTCTATATCGGAATGGATTAATGACTCCTATCGTGGAGGCCAGGCTGCCTGTTATGGATGTAATCTTTCCCCATGCATCATACTCATAGGATACTACTTCATTTCCTGTACTATCTAAAATACCTATGATATCACCCTGCAGATTCTTCACATAATAGTACGTCTTAGTTTCACTTCCATTGTTATACTCAAATGCTAACAATTCATTATTACTGTCATACCGGAAATATAACTGCTCATTTCCTGTGATCTGGGCTGTCAGTATATTATCTGCGTACACATATGTTGTTTTTGCTCCGTCATAAGTCTTGCATGTTCTTAATCCATTATCATTATACTGATAAACTGCTGTCTTTCCACTTACGTTTGTTGCACTTGCAAGCTGTCTTCCCATTTCCCATGTAAATGTCGTACCATCATAATAGGATAATGGATTCCCAATTAAATCATAACTTATCTCGATTTCATTATTGAACTTAAGTAAATCCTTCCACTGACTGTCATATCTATATGTATTTGTGCCTTTTACACTTCCAAGGTCTCCCTCTGTATAATCATATGTTTTTACATTCACAATGTTTCCACCTGCATCATACTGGTATACTTTCGTTCCCTGTGTCGGATTATCCACTCTTGTCAATTGTCCTGCTTCGTCATAACTATACCCGATTCCATTCTCTCTAGAAATATAGCCTAGGTTATTATACTCATACGTTAAGACTTTACTATATCCGGTACTACTCCTTAAATTAACCGAGTATGCCTGACTCGTGGTCCTGTACTGAGGCAGGTCATTATAAGCATAGGTTGTGTTTAAGATTGACTGCTGGGTAGAATCAATTAAGTTTCCATTACTGTCCTTTTCAATGGAATATAAGATACTTCCCTGGATTCTGTCTAAATCATCATAATAGACTTCTTTTCTTGCCTCTTTCTCTGCATTTTCTGCTGTCGTCCAATAGGTTCCGTTATCCCGTCCATCCTTGTCTGTACGGTGGTAAGTTTTTATTATTCTATTATTTAAAATCTGATTAAATATACTCTCATTTGCTTCTGTATTGTCTGATGTATAGTACTTGTTAGCAAAAGTATTTCCATTGATGCCGCTTTGCTCTGTGACACTGTTTCCGTCTTCATCTGTGGTGTAATTTGTTCTGATATTGTTTACATTGTCGATAGATGCTGCCACTTCACCGTTAGGGTCTACATAATACCTGTATAAAGCACTTTCATTTACTTTAACAGCATTTAATACACCTTGGTCTGTATAATCATACTGTATACTCTGACCATTCCCATAGGTGACTCCCTGTAACGTACTCCCATCTGCCAATGAGGCATAATCATATGTAATCAAATCATCTTTTGGACTAGTTACTTTCTGTAGTGTCCCGATTGGATTGTATAGGAAATTATAAGTAAATCCATTATGCCCGATGGCTGACAGCCGGTCACTTGTATCATAGGTATAGGTATTCTCTATTTTACTACCATTGTTTAGATTACTAACATTCTGACTAATACCTGTTATATTACCCATGTTGTTATAAATATAGTTAACCTCATTTCCGGTAGCATCTGTTATCTTTTCCAAATATCCTAAATCCGTCTGGTAGGCAAAACCCGTGGTATTCCCCAGTTCATCAGTATCACTGGTTAAATAGTTTCCATCTTTACTATATGTACTCTGAGTCTTAATCTCTACCCTTCCATTCGTAATCCTTGATACCAGAACATTGCTGAATTTATCATAATTACTTGTGCTTCCTACCCCTTCCGCAGATACACTTTCAATGACTCTTCCATAATCATCTTCCGTTGTCTTTGCTTTACTGGTAGTTGGGTTTGCTGTGCTTTCCTCATCCTCTGCTGTTTCGGTCTCTTCTGGTTCACTTACTTCTGTTGTATAATCCAGATTTCCCTCATCATCATAGATATAGTTAGTTGCAAACGGTGCTCTATATAACTGTACACCGTCAAAGTAGACCGTATTCGCCTGATAATCATAATGAAGGGATATCTCTATCCCGGAATAATCATACTCTGTTGTAAAGCTGTCAAGTCCATACTGCCAGTCTGTGGAGAATGAATTAAAGTCTAATGTATATACTTTATCTTCCGGAAATTCCTCTTCACTTACACCAGATGCCCGGATTACCTTTGCCTGTACATTAAATGCTCTTGCTTTGGCAGCATTTTCTTCCTCACTGTCTTTTACAATTGGCAGTGAATTCGCTTTTGCGTAAGAGCCATAGGTAAACTCCTCTCCTGCCTTTCCGGATATATCCACTGTCTGCTTGATACCGCTTTGGGCAGACAATGTACCTGCCATATACACATAATTGCTGCTGACTGGACTTACTAAGACCCCAGTTGTTCCTGTTAACACTCCATTTCCTGATACCGTGCCAAATAAGGTCCATCCAACTGGTACATATTGATAATTACTACTCATGCTATTACCAATATTGAAATCTCCATTCTCTACTAAGTTGTATTGTCCCAGTTCACCTTTTTCTAGCTGTATTCCATCAAATACTACCGAATATCTTCCTGCATTTAAACTGCAGACAGCAGTTACACTCTGTTTCGTTTTTACTGTCTTGTATACTCTAATCCATCCTCCATCACTTGATGTTGCAGTGGATTCATTGATTACCTCTATCCCACTGCCTGATATGCTAAGAGAAGCCGATGAATTTCCGTTCAGGTATGCTGAAAATGTATAGGTTGTATATGCATTCAACACCACGTTACAGGATGCTTTACCGCCATAGTTTAGCGATATTGCTTTATTCATTCCGAATAGCCCTCCTACGTTTTTCGTCCCGTCTGTCACGCTGATATTCGGATAATAAATTAAGTTATTCGCTGTCTTATACTGGTCTGACATCTTTGTTAACAGATTTGGTGTACTGCTGTCATTAGAATACTGTCCAAATACTGCATTCCCTTTTTCATCCTGTACACAGGTAACATTTCCTTTGGAATCAAACTGCCGAATCTCCATCGCTCCTGTAATGCTGTCTTCATACAATGTCTGTGCCGGGGTATAAACCCTTGCGATGTCCTGATAGATTTCTCCATCCGTTCCATATAATGTGACTTGGGCTATTTTGGCTTGATTATCGTAATAAAATTCCACTTTACTATTATCCGGATTTAAAATACTGCTAGGCTGCATATATACAGCATTTGCTGGCGTAATCGTTATCTGCTTTCCGTCAACTCCGGTTACTTTTGTTATATATGTCATCCCTCCGGAATAAGCAGCATGTGTATATGTAACCGTCTTTAATGCTGTGCTTCCTTTTCCTTGGTAGTCAATTGATGTTAAACGCACACCCGATGTACTTGGCATTGTTTCATAGTTGAAACAATATTTCCTTCCGGCTCCATCTGTGATCTGCTCTATCTTCATGGTATTTGCATATGTTCCGCTTGAAGGATAGTCTATCCGGATTACTCCCGGTTCATCTTCTAATGGATTTAGATGACTGGTTGCTGTCACCTCTTTTGTTGCAGGATAGTCTCCTACTATCTTTTTCAATCTTCCCAAACTGTCAAAGTAGTAGATATTTCCTCCTGAATCTGTTATTTTGTGGTTGGTATAAGTACTGTATGCACTGCTGTCTACTGTGAGTGTATACCCACTGTCATATTTATCTGTGAATATTTCTGCATTGTTTGTTTCTTCAGTAATGTCTTCCTGTTCTATTGCTCTTTCAAAATAGATGATTCCTCCATCCTCTGTGATATATTTGAAGTATTCACTGGAGGTTGTTGTAGCTGCTTGATAGGTTAGCTTCTGTGAATAGCTGGTTCTGTAGTTTAATCCAAATAGGGTATCTGTGCTATTAATACCTGTTGTTTCTGAAAGCGCTTCATTTGTATTGCATATCATGGCAATATTCACCGGCATGACATTCCCATCCACACCGATATCACTTCTGATGATGCTTAATGCACCCGTGTAGTCATTGATGTATGCAGTTCCTGCCCTGCCTAAGTCTATGCATTTACTGCTGTTGGAGTTTAGGACCCCTTTTGCACTTTGGTATTCCACGATCATATAAATACCATTTGAAGTATTACTTCCATAGAGGATCGTGGATTTGGTTCCTCCATCTAAGTTTCTAAGCTTCACACCATAGTTGCTACTGTGTCCTTCATACCAGGCATTGGCCATCTTGGTGATATTGAATCTTCTGTCTCCTCCATGGATTACATATTTGCTATGTACTTCGGATACTGTGCTTTCTACTACTGGTTTGGTATTATAAGTCAAGGTAGTTGCATTCCACGTGCCTGTGACCTGATACAGTCCAACATTCATATCTATCGTTGCATAGATTTTAACATTTAACTCTGCATTGGTCACAATTGCTCCTGCCGGTAAGGTTGGCAGGGTATTGATTTTTATATAGGCTTCTGTGTGATTCGTTCCGGAACTTCCTAAATATATCAAACTGCTTCCACTGTACACCGTGGTTGGAGCCTCTTGTTTTGTATAAGCCGCTGTCACATTCCCTGTCGCTGCTGACTGTATGGTTGGATCTACAATAACCGGATAGGCTCTCTCTTTACTTTCTAACCATTCTTTGTTTGGCGTGATGGCCAAAACATATCCTGCTTCTGTCTCCTCTAAACTGACTGCAATCTCTGTTGACTGCTCATGATTCGCATCGAACATATAAGGGGTCGGCATCACAAAGACTTCTTCTGGATTTCTCTTAGAGCCGGTATAGAAGCTGATTGATTGATCTTCTTTTAATTCTGCTTTCAATCCTTCTAAGTTTAAATCAAAGGTATAGGATACCCCTTCCTCTGGTTTTTCCTTTATGAGAATGCTTTCTTTTAGGCTTTTCCCTTTGATATCATAAAAGACCGGTGCTTCATCTATCGCATCTTCATAGATGACACCTGACTGGGTATTGACTTCCTTTACAATCTCTATTGCTTCCTGATTGCTATCGCCTTCTGTTTCGGATGTGCTTTGGCTTAATGGTGTTTCTTCTCCGGATACTTCTGCAAGCATCTCTTCCTGTACTTTGTCTGTTCCTTCCTTTTCTACAACAGCTTTCGCATCCGTTGCTTCATTTAACTTAAATGAGATGCTACTGTCACCACTAGAAACAGATACTTCCTTTTCACCATCAATAGATTTTGGTAATTCAACGCTGAAGTCATTTTCTTTATTGGTATAGACGCTTTCTCCGTCTTTATTTTTTATTTCTTTTAAATCATTATTAATCTCTTTCCATGTATCACTATCTTCTTCCTGATAATGGATTGGTTCCGGTGAGGTGACTGCAACATAGGTGCCGTCCGATTTTAAGAACGTCTTACTGAATTCCTCGCGAAGTTCTTTTACTTCTTCTACTAAATAAACCTCTTGCGATTCTGACCCGGCTGTATCGGCTGCACTGATTTTATCACTGTGTTCAAGCCATCTGTAAGGGATGTCGCCTGTAATCATGCTTAAGCACAATGCCAGTGCGATGACTCTCTTTAAAACCTTTTTGCTTGTATTCTTTCGTATTTTACTAATTGTTTTACTTATCATAGAATACCCTCCATTATTTCATCCTTTGTGTACGGTTGCTTTGTCGTACTCTGTGTACATATAACCTCTTATGAACCTTTTCCCTCCCCTCTTATTATCTTACCGGTAAATATGATTCATCTTTCTACTATGAATATGGATTCTGGTAAGATACTTAATATTGTTACACGTCCGCAGAATCAACATAGGTAAAGTATATCATAATTACCAGAATTGACATATCATTTTGGTACAACTTGTTAAATTTCATGATATTGCATAATTTTCTCACTTGCTTTTTGTGCATTTTCACATATCCATCACATTAAGTGATACTGCGAAATCTTGCTGATGATAACGTAATAATACTAAACTATAATAAAAATCCCAGAAGTAGTATTATAGTTCATCCTTTTCAGAGATAAAAAAACAGAGTATCTCTACCCTGGTTTCCAATTTTATAATGTCTTTTTCTTTTTTTTATCCTTCTTCTCTTTCAATTCTTCTGATTTTATATCCTTACTTTTCGGTTTTTTTTCTTCTTTATCTCTTATATCTACCTCTTTTTTATCAATACCTTCTTTACTCTTGATTTTACTTTTGTACTCTTCCAAAACCTTTTCTTCAATCTTATTTCTCATATGCTTAGCCGGAGTTATTACTTCTGCATAATCTCCTGTTGTTGTTTTTTGCTGTGGATATGATATAAATAATCCATTCTTTCCCTCCATGACTCTTATATTATGTATTACCATAGAATTATCTAAAGTAACTGTCGCTAATCCTTTCGTAGCACCTTGATCTGTAATCGGAGTACATATTACATCGATGTCCTGTTCTTCCAGGTAACGAATACTTTGCTCTTTTATATATGCTTTTAGTAATTGTATTTCAATTTCCTTTCTGGCTTCCTTATCCATAAAATGAAAATTGTCTTTATATGTACCATCTTCTGACTTGTAAGAGGGATAAGAAACAAATGCTCCATTTTCTCCATCCATAATTCTAACATTTTTAATTAATAAATATCCATTTACTTCTATTGTCGCAAATGCTAATGTTTTTGAATTTTCATCTCCTACAATATTTATTTTGCTGCTTGTTAGTTCAGGTACATTTTTTATTTCTTCGTATCTTTTTTTAATCTGCTCTTCCGTAATAGTTGCTTTGGGAATTACCATACCATTGTACCCAGGCCACTCTGTCAATCGATCAGTTTCTGGTATTCTATATTTTTTTTCGTAGTTATACACTACACGAGTCATTGCACTTAAATTCATTTTACTATTTCTCCTTTACAATTGATTTCTATTAGCTCTCAGGACAAATTTGTCCTATCTTTAAGTTGCATTTTTGATAGGTATAGTAAACTTACTTCAACCTTATTATATTCAATTCAATTAGCACAATGGAATCACCCCCTTTATGTAATTTCCATAGACTTTAAATTGTTTTTACATTTATTCTATCCATTTTAGGAATACAGGTTACGGTTCTATCTAATTGATATTTTTTAGTATAGTTATCTAACAACCTATCAGATATTTTTTCTGCATCTGCACAAGCACGAAATAATTCATTGTAATCATTCATTAATATTTCTATCCAGGACTGTAGATAATTTGAGTGATCTTGAAACACTTCACCACTATTTGCAATACCTATATCATTGCAAACAAAAAGAGAGCTTATTTCGGCTCTCAATTCTTCTTTAGCGTAATCTGCATCTCCAAACATACCAGATTTTCGGTTTAATCGGCTTTCATGACCTGTACTATGCCCAAGTTCATGTATGGTAATGCTGAAAAAGCTTTCACTATCCTTAAATGATTCTCTTAATGGCAAGACAATTTTATCCTTTTCCCAGTTATAAAAAGCTCTGTCTTGTGCAACTTCTAAAATTTTGCATTCACTTGTATTGATAAACTGATCAGCTAGTACTAATACATCATCAGTAGGTTTTTTAGAGATAAACTGCGGTATACCTAATACATATTCAGCATTAAATACTTTGAAAAAACTAACTTTCGGCTTATCCAACTTCACTATTTTAGATTCTCTTTTCCCTGTTTTCGGATTTATTACCTTCACCTCTTTTGTAAAAATCCATTTTTCACAAATAACACCTTTACCCTTAGCAGTACCAGACAACTTATATCCTGCATCCCTTATTTGTATTGCTGTCATCCATCTTGGATCCGTGTAACCATTTTCGATAACTTCATTCATCAATTTTAATTTGTTTCCACCTTTATAGGAAACACATGATATGGGATTTTGCGGATTTAAAGCAACGTGGTTCCATTTAGCATTCGTTAATACATAGCCTTTTTCCATATTATCTATAATTGTATTTACTAGCTTCTTCCTATCATCTAATACTATTTGGAGTGCTGATTGTTTTCTTCCCATATATCAACCTCCTCCAAAGCTTTATTTTTAACCACTTTGTCACTAATAGCATCTTCCGGAAAAGCTCCATAGTATTCAATAATTTCGTCCATTGTATTTTGTTCCATTTACTTTCCTTTCTTAGCATATTTGCCTTACTTATTTACTGCCGAATTTTGGAATACATTTTACTCCGGATTTTAAACAGCATTTTGTTCCTTTTCAATTAATAATCTGAAGACTTCCATCTGACGGCCGGTATAATCAAGTCTTAAATATGATTTAATTTGATCTTCACTTAACCCATGCTCTAAACCTAATGTGATTTGCTTGTACTGCTCATCATCAAAATCTATCTTTGATAGAATCTCAAGAAGACTCTCATCATAATTGATTTTTCCTAGCTTATTATTTAATTCTTTTTCTTCTTTCTCCTCTATTTCCTCAATTTCATCCAATTTATCCTGACTATTTATTAAAAGCTCTTGCAATCTATCTAATGAAACATCTGTTATATTCTCATTGGATTCAAATCCATAATAAAAGAGATCCGCTGCATTAAACTCATAAATTTTCACAGTATCATCTTTCTCAGCAATTCCTTTATAATATTCCAATGAACCTTGTGGAATTATTTCAAATTCTAATGGTTCTTTCTGTTCAGGGAATTTATAACAGCCACTTTCATCTTTTTTAATTTCTATTATATGTTTATATTCACCTAATACCTTAGACTGTAAATACTTCTTTTTCTTGAATGTAAAATATTTATTATCAATGACCGGATCTTCGCCGGCAATGAAAGTGATACATTTTCTTCTGGACATCTTTCGTACCTCTGTCGGATCCATCAAATCTCTTCCAATCACGTCATTGCTGATCGATGAGCCTGACATACTTCCATAGGATTTACTTCTGCTTCGTTTATCCACAGTCCATTTACCAAGCATTTCAGATACGTATTTGTGTGTTGATTGTTCATTTCCGCCAAGATATACGAAACTATCGCAGTTGCCAATAATGCTTTCCCATTCATCTTTAAATAGTGCTTTCAATTGTGCAATATTTTGTATAATCACATTGATAGAAATTCCATAGCTTCTGCATGTGGAGAGTATATTCGTAAAGTTATCAGGCAATGAAATATTCGCAAATTCATCCATCCAGACCTGCACGGGAATTGGCAGCCGGACATCTTCTGTTGCTCTTTCCGCCTGATAATATAATTCTTGAAACATTTGTGTATATGCCATCCCGATTATACTGTTATAGGTTTTATCATTGGCCGGAATCACAAAAAATAATGCTGTCTTCGTCTTACCATCTTTATTAACACCAAAGCCTAAATCAGAAAATTTGAGATCATTACAAGATAAAATTCTTCTGACTTTTGGGGTATTCATAAATTCTAGTCTGCTGTTCGCACACATAATAATACTTCGGATTGTATCGGCAGCTCCTTTAAACGCTTGACGGTATTTGACTACTGCCGGATGGTTGCTACCTTTCTCTGCTTCTAATTGATTTATAATCAAATCTAATTCAGATGCTTCACCATCATCATCCACATTTGACATTGACATATAATCTAATACTTCATTAAAGCTCTTTTCTTTCCCCTCAAGCCAGGACAAACACATCAACGCCTGTAAGTATAGTTTTTCAGCTTTCTCCCAAAATGGATCTCCGGATACAGCTGTTTTTGGTGTAGTATTGGCTATTAAGTTTGTTACTAATCTTGCTATATCTTCCTCTTCTCTGATATAAGGAAAAGGGTTATAGCAGTTGCTTTCCAGCATATTACAAAAATTAAGGACTTTTAGATCATAACCCTCCTTAAATACTAATTTTCCATTTTTTTTGAGAATATCTCCTTTTGGATCTGTAATGATATAACTGCCATTAAATTGATATAAATTAGGTAATACTGCAAATGCTGATTTACCGGATCCTGAACCTCCGTCATAAACAGTATTTGCGTTGAGACGAGTAACCCTATCATCAATTCCCATCTTCAATTTTGCTGATAAAATCTTATTTTTACATTTCTCTTTATCAGCGAGCTTTTTACTTATTTTTTTTACATCTCCCCATTTTGCAGTACCATATTCCGCACCTGGCATATAAGTTTTTGAATTTTCTATATATAATGCAGCTAATATAATCCAAATAAACAGGAATACCAATAATGTAATGCCTGTATATTTGCTTAAATAATTGGCAAATGGACTGTTTTTAACAATAGCAATTGCATCCTGCAATTTATCTAAGTCATAAATACTATGGAATCCCATATTTGCCGCAGTATGAATAATGGCTCCGATATAGTATCCCGTAAGCATACAAGCAAGTAATATCATGAGGATAACGACTTTGCTTACCTTCTTTCTTCCGCTTGGCATAATAGTTCCCTCCTATTTCTTTGGATTCATTTTTACTTTTGGGTTTATCTTTTGAGCTTTATTGATAGCAGCTGCTTTTTTCAGATTTCTATTAACATCATCATAATGTATTTTGATACTGCTTCCGGACTTTCTATCTACGACTTCACCTTTACGATTCATTACCTCATATGTTTTATTTTTATCTAATTTGATAGCTAATGTTTTTCCATCATCAATGGATGAAACGTCTGAAGCACTAAAGTTTATGTATTGTTGTCCATTTGTTCCGGGTATTTTTGTATATATTACATCCTCTTTTTTATCCACCACTAATTTATCAACATTAATCGTAATAAATGCATGACTTTTTGTATCTTTGGCTTTCTTATTATTTCTTTCAAATTGCTTTGCACTCTCAGATTGTTTATTATTCTCTTTTTCTCTTTCAGTGGTACTTTTTTCATCGGTTTTGTCAAATCCCATATCTGTTTTTTTAATTTCAGGTACCAATTCATTATAAATACTCTCTACTTTTTCAATATCCGCTTTTTGATAGGAGAGTTCCACTTCTGATGTATCTTTCTGCTCTCCTCCCTGCATGATAGATACTCTTATTCCTTTTTCATCTGCAGCTGCTAAAAAATTTTTCAATACATCATTTGGAACAATAACAATTCTTACATTACTGTCCTTTTTCATTACATGCTTTTCTTTTGCTCTTTTATACTGTTCTACAATTTCTTGATACTGTGTAACATCATTGCTGCCCTGTTCCGGATGATATATTTTTACTAGTGCCCGGAATCGTTGCGTCAGCTCCTGCTCTGACCGATAGCCGGAGAAATATTTCGTTTTTGATTTGTCATTGCTTTTAACAGGGCTTTCTACGTTTTTTAGTTCAAAATTTTTTGCTTCCTCAAATTTTCTATTTACTACCTTTTCATCCGCATTGTTAAGATACTCTTCCTTGGTAATAAATTCGCCGGCTTTTATATGAGCCAGTGCTGATTCTATTTTACTTGCATCTGACACATGGTAAGCAAATTCTACTTTTCCATCCTTTGGATTCAAATCTTCTAAAAGACTTATTTTCCCTCCTCTTTTCTTTACGGCATCAATATATTCCTCTACTTTGTCTTCCGGTAATCTAACAAAGCCCAAATCCTCACCTTTTGTGGCTTTCAACTTTTCAATCGATACTAATCCTTTTCTTTTTAGTTTAAATTCCTTAATTTTATGTTCCGTTTTAATTTTTACGACACCTTTTACTGCTTTTTTTCCAAGACCAAATGATTTACTCCCCAAAATAGCTAATAATTTAAGTATCTTTTCAGATAAATCTAATGTCGTTTTTAGTGTAAAAGGAATCATCTGCCCTCCTACATTTAAAAAAGTGCTTACAACTTGTGTCATTTCTTGTGCGCCTTCCATATACATTCTCCTCTCTACTCTTCAGCTACAAAAATCTCATCTTCATCTTCCTCTGGTTCCGGTACAAATATGATTTCATCTTCTGAAGCAATTTCCTGCTGACTATCTGCTTCAGTAATTACCTTAGCCACTTGCCCCATGAGCAGTGTGTCATTTTGATCCGTTATTTCAATTTTTAATGATTCTTTCCGATTTTCCTTAAAATCGGTTTTTCCATAGATTAATTCTGCTATATTTCTTAAATGCTTTATTTTTATTGCAGGATATTTGGCATTTGCAATATTCTTTATCTGTTCTACTGGTACTCCATTTTCATAAGCTATATAAAGTTCGTTCATTTGCTCTTCGTTAAACTCACCATTCTTTATTATGTCAAGCATGGTTTCCTCTTTTTTAAAAAATTGAAATATATTCTTTTTCTTTTCTGGTTTAACAATATTTTGGTTTTTACTATGTACAGCCTTATTCCTCTCAACTATTACTTCGGGTTTATTACTAAATGCAATAAACTGATCCACTTTAGTATTTATTTCGTTTAACTTTTCAATAATACACTCCGGATCAATTTCAGATTTTATATTTTGAGATAATATAAATTCTTTTCTGATATTTATAATTTCTGCTGATGATAAACATTTATCCTTTGACTCATGTAAAATATCTAAATCTACGTGATCTAACATACATATGAAAAGCTGCATAGCCTGTTCAAAACTTAGTTTGGAATCAGCAAGCAGCTTTATTTGTTCGACATTAATATTCATCTTATATGCTATCTTTAAAATTTGTATGTTCCAGAGATCTAAACCGGATGTTTTACACTTTTCAATAAACTGGTTAAATTGCTCGCTATTCATTCTATTTTATTCTCCTTTCTTTTTTCTTGCGGTTCCTTGATACGATCAATGATTTTTTTCTCTTTTGAAATTAATTTTTTCTGATTTGTAATCTCATTTAATCTATTATCAAAACTATAAAATAATTTTTTTGCTTCATCTAATGTCACACCTTCGTCTGAAAGTTTATAAATTAATCTTTCCATTTGACTATACTCTTCTTTATAAGTATTGTTTCCATCACTATAATGTCTTGCATCTGCCTCAACTTCAATAATATTCTTTACTATTTCAATTATATTTTTATATGGATACCTTTCCTGATATATTTTAATCCTTTCGTTTGTCAAATCCTTATTCATCCGTTCCAGTTTCTTTTCTCTTTCTGTCAATGCTGCAGATGATTTTATATTCATTTTATCTAGATATTCCATCTTCTCTTTTCTTTGCTCTACTTTTCTGACATCAGCTTTGTACTTCCATGCCTGATGGTCACCTTTAGTACGTTTCTTTTTACGATCATTTTCAGACAATAAATAATCTTTTTTTAATCTTGGATCAGATATATAGAAATCCTTTGCATCGTATTTGATTTTTTTCCAATCATGATTAACTGTTCTCAAATCACTGGTAACCTTATCATTCGTCCATTCAATAGAATCTGAACTTTTCTTCAAATCAAAATATTTCATGATATCCTTTTTAAATAATTTTTTATCTACTGTTTGCGTTCTGGTAAACTCCTTTTTTCCCGGAGGGCATAAAGATAAATATTTGTTATCTTTCATTTTATATCCTTTCATAGCCAGAAAATTTTTAAACTGATAATAACTTTTTGCATCATTCATACACTCTTGGATATCTGTTTTTATTTTTGCATATGCACTATTTTTTTCATTCTGTTTTGTCCATTCTCCCTGCTCTTTAATGTCAATTGTCCCAAGATTATATTTTTGACAAATATCATTTGTTATCGGTTGAATATATTTTTCCCAATCCCCTTTTTTATAATGATACTTATAACCGTCTAATCGGTTTACGGAATTATAAATTAAATGTGCATGCATATGTTCTTCATTATTATGAACTGCAAAAACATATTCGTAATTCTCACCAAGAAATGCTATTGCAAATACACTCATAATTTGATAAGCAGTTTCTTCATTCACATTTTCATCCGGATGAAAGGAAATGACAATATGATATCCTTGCCTTCCATCCGTTTTGTTAAATTCTTTCTTTGTATCTTTCATAACAGCATATGCATTTTCAGGAAAGCAATTTGAACTCCCAACATATTTTCCATAACATGTTTTATCTTCATTCAAAATATATTCTATTGCATTTTTCAAATGCATTGATGGATTATGGCCGCTGCTTTTTTTCATATGCCATATTTTTGTGATTGCCATATCCTCACTATTCCTCTCTGCTTTTATTTAAGTCCTTTCGTAATTTTTCAAATGAAAATTTTACTTGTTTCAAAAGTGCTTCTAACTTTTTCTTGTCAGACTCTTCGTAAAATAAACTGTTATAGTCCTTTGTAATTTGATTAATATTTACGCCAATTTTGTTTATCTCAAAAACTAAATTGGAAAGTGTTTTCTTAATTTCCGGATCAGCTGATGGACGGTTTCTGATTAGATAACGAATATACTTACTCTCGTCATCTAATCCACTCTTTTTTTCTTTTTCTCTCTTAACATGTTTCTCTAAAATTTCCGTATCTTCTTTACTAAGGCGAAATAATTTTACCTGATCAAGTTTTTCCTTATTATGATTTTGCACAATCATTTTATCACCTATCCTTTTATATCCTTTTTTGGTGCGCCAGGGTGATAGCCTCTGGCTATCAGTAAAAAGCAAATCTGCTATAAAAACGAAGTGTTATAGCAGATTTGCTTTATTCCAATATTTTATATTGGCAAGATACGCATTTTGTATATACAAATGCAATCTTGCAAGGGTGTCCCCTCTGAACCCCATAAAAATAGCAGATTTGCTACAAGCAATCTGCAGTAATAATAAGGAGTTTAATGAAAACTCCTCTATATAATATTGCTTATTCCACGTTGCAATAAGAAATATACCGCAGCTTAGCAGCTGCAGCTTTTTCATCAGTTGATTCTTTTTCAATTATCACTCCGTTATAATAAAAATCCGGATTTAATTCTTGATTTAATTTGTTCATGTTTTCTTTTGCTTTCTTCATAAATGACATCCCTCTACCTTCCTTCTGTTTTATTTATTTCGTTTCGGTTTTTGATTTTTGAAATCCATATCCTTATTCAAGTTTGGATTTTCAACAAGCTTAACCTCCTGCAGCTTCCGATCAAATTTATATACATTATCTGATAAAAAATCCTTTGGAGCTAACGCTTCTTGATTCACTTCTCTTACCATACTCCGTAAATCTGCTGATTGGATATTTGCATCTTCTGGAACTAGGATAATCTCATGAATGGAACTTGGTAAGATATAAAAATCCCTATCAAATGTATTTCCCATTTCATTCATTACTGCTATGTTTGTCATAACAACTGCCCCTTCAGTTTTTTCTTCATTCATTAAAACATAAAATATATCATTACATGGAATCGGTAGCAACTCTTCCAAATCATAATTTGACATTTCGCCAATCATATCTCTCATGATTTCATTCATACTCTTTAAAGTATATATATTCTTTTGCATATTTTGCTCAGCACAATGTTGTAGCTCATTCAGATTCATTTTGAAATGGCTTTTCATAAGATCATTTGTAATTAATGTTGAAGCAACTCCATCTTCATATGTTATGCGCAGTTTATAAACCATTGCCAAGTCATTGAATATTTTATGCGGAATTGCATCTAATAACTCTCTATTCTTTTCAAGATTAATCAGAGACGAATATATATTTTCTTTATCTAGTAAGTGACTAATATTAGGCATATCATTAAAAGCCTTTTGAAAAATATTCGCCGTATCAGTAAGTATACTCTCATAACTTTCTCCATCTTTTAATCTAGCATACATATCTTGCAAATACAAGGTAGGAGCTGATGAAAATTCACCTTTTTGATTTATATTTTCAATCAGCAATCCATCTAATGTACAATTTGTTTTGTTTACTTTCATAACACTTACTTCGTAATCTTCTACATTTCCAGGAAAGAATTTTAGTATATCTCTTTCCACGGTAATTTTAAATGCTTCGTATGACATTATCATTCATTAATTCCTTCTTTCTTTTGTATATTATTTTTTAGTTTAGCTCTTTTCTTGTGAATTAAATTTACTTCCTGCTACCTCCTTTCGGAAAAATCATTTCATACTTTGTATACTCTCCGGAGTATTTTACTTTTACAGTTGCGGTAATTTTTTCTGCTTTTAGGATTTTACTCTTAATATTTACCTAATATTTTACCACTTCTCTGTTTTGAATTTTATCTATATATAAAAGTCCCAAAGCGGTGTCGACTTGCCACTCTTTGACTTGAACTATCATATAACGACATAATAATTGAGAAAAAATAGAAGTAACTGCTATGATGCAATTACTTCTATTTAAAGCCATCTACTTTAGTAATTCTAATAAATCATCTGGATTAAAGTCTACCATATACTCCTTTATTTTATTGATTAAAATATTTACAATATAAATTTGGGCTTCTTTATCCCAATTACTAAGTTCCTACTTTACACGTTCCATTCCATTAGATTTGTTTATATAATCATTTTCGATGGAATCTAAACATAATTATAAGTATTATTTAATGCTGGACAACTTTGTACTTTCATATTTCCAAATCTGCAATTGTCTTCATATAAATCTCCTTTATTAATTTATTTTAGTAATTATTGTATGGATAATTAGATGTTTAATGGGTTCCATTTACTTTATATAGCAATAGTATTTATGTACTTTACTATTATTTTTGAAATTCCATCAAATGATCACCTAGTTCAAACAACGGCGATTCAATTGTGTATTTATAAGTTTTATTCTTTTATTGTCAATAAATGTATCAATAAACTTGACCGATTCTGTAGTAGAAGCGATACCGTTTACAACTATACCACTTGCAGAGAATTCTGCTCTTGCATGTAAAACCGCATTTCTTATGTTATTTTTATCGTAAATATAATTTGATGTTGAAGCTGATTTAACTTTTCCAATCCATTTATAATAATTAATCATTATGAATAGAAGATTATACGAAGTTATACGTAAAATCTTCTACTCATAATCTATCGTTTAAAATCAGTCTTGATATTTCGGCCAACGATTATATCCAACTATGGGATTATTTGATTTGTAATGTCGAATAAACTCGACTTCCTTTTCATTTACTTTGGTATCAGTTGCAGTTGCAGAATCCCATAAAATTTCCTTTCTGATTGTAAAATCTTTTGCTTCTTCATTTGTAAAATCACTTTGAATTAATTTACTATTAGCACTTCCAAAATAATTGATTGTTCCTGTCAAATCTTTTCCAATATATATTTTCCCATTTGGATAGGTTATTTTATAAATATTTTTCATAATATTTACCTCTATATGATTTTATTATATGGATTAGGCGCAATTGGCTGTACAGCTGATATTAAACATAATGGGCAATTGAGTGCTTACAAAATGTCTCGTATAATATGGATAATAAGAAGTTAAAAAGCTATTACAATTTTTCTAAATTCGTCAATTTCAGAATTATTAAAACCAATAAACTTAAGACTCATTCGTTGTATTAAATCAGCAATTTTAATAATACAAAATTGAATTTTGGAGTCATTGCTAAAATCGTAATAGTAAGCGTACCCATGGACAATATTTCTACGCAATTCCTTGATGCGATTTGCGATTTCATCAGAGTTTAGATTGCCATTCAATATCTCTGGAAAAACATCAAACATTAGTTTTAATTCAGCTTTCAAAGTAAACTTATTGTTTTTTGCTTTTTTAGGTTCCAATTTTTCAAACAAATACTCAAATGCTGTAATCTGTTCTATAAATCTGTGTGGGGTATAGAAATTTCCATAGTTTGCAAGGTGTCCCAAGGGGATGCTTTTGGTTATCTTGGAATCTAACTCAAACGCTAAATTATTAAGTATTTTAGCAGTATATTTCATAACTGGAAACTCACAAAACAATACGTCCAAGTCTACTGCAGAGTTATTTGAAACACTTTTGCAATAAAAATTGGCAGCAACGAATCCATTTGCAGAAAGCGTAATTCGTTCAAAGGTAACATCGGAGGTGGAAATAATGAATTTAGAAAATCTATTCATTAAAAGAGTAATTCTATAGCATTCTTCAATGTGATCTTTTTGTAAGCGTATGGATGTATTACCATGCATCTTAAAGCTTTCTAAAAGACCCATATGGTGATTTTGGCCAATGGAATATTTTAATTCATATGTACACCCACAAATATTAAACGGTATTGAGTATACCTCTGTTTGTTCCGCAGCAAGATTGACTCCGTCCTTAGCGAAATCCAGATAATGGTATTTATATTGAAAAATACTATCAAGTACTTTTGATTCAAAGTTTATTGAATCGATTTTTTTGTCAGAACTTAAATTATTTATAATAAAACATGTTAAATAGCAAGTGCTTACCATTGATCTTTCAACCAAAAGGGTGATGTCTCGAGGTGTATTGCCCACATCAAAGCACTGCCCTGTCAATATATAGTTTGTCTTAAAATTATATTCTTTTACAAATAGAGTAAGCAATTCTTTTTCTGAAAATAGGTCCATTTGATAATTATCTATTATGAATGGTATCTTCCCATTTTGATAATCAATTAACCCTTTGAACATATGTATCCCTCCTAAAACCAATTATTTCTGGTAACATTAATTCAATCCCATCTATCTACGCATGTAAAACTTTATATTATAGCCATAGTCAAATCCGCAACATTATATGGACAATGGAAACTGAAATCCAATCAATACGCTTACTACTATTTAGTGTTTGTAAATTATTAAATGTAATTGTTGTATTTTTTGTTGTTCACCTAATTGGGTTTTGAAAACTTCCATCACCTTCTTGTGAAATTTCAGTCATGTTACTATATATTATGGCGGTTACAGTATGTTCCTTTCCTAATACTTTCTCACTAATTTCCAAAGCTTTAGCATAAAATTCTAATGCCCTTTTATTGTTGCCTTGGTCCTGATAAACTCCAGCTATATTGTTATAGATTGTGCCAGTATCAGGATGTTCTTTTACTAATACTTTTTCAAATATACCCAAAGTTTTTTCGTAAAACTCCAAAGCCTTTTCATAGTCGCCTTGACTATGATAAATTCCCGCCATATTTCCGTAAGTTTCAGCAGTATCTGGGTGTTCTTTTCCCAATATTTTTTCACGGATTCTCAAAGCTTTATCAATAAATTCCAAAGCACTTTCATAGTTGTTTTGGTTTTGATATGCTACTGCCATATTGTTATAAGTTGTAGCAGTATCGGGATGTTCTTCCCCCAATATATTTATACTGACCTTCAAAGCTTTCTCGTAAAACTCCAAAGCCTTTTTATAGTCGCCTTGATCTTGATAAACTCCCGCCATATTGCTATAGATTGTAGCGGTATTAGAATGCTTTTTCCCCAATACTTTCTCATAAACCACCAATGATTTCCTGTAAATCTCCAGTGCTCGCTCGTAGCTTCCTTGAACTTCATAAATTCCTGCCATGTTGTTATAGGTTTCAGCAGTATCGAGATGTTCTTTTCCCAATACTTTCACACGTATTCCCAAAGCCTTCTTATAAAACACCATTGCTCTTTCAAAATTGCCTTGATCTTGATAAACTATCGCCATATCGTTATAGGTTGAGGCGGTATCAGGGTGTTCTTTTCCTAATACTTTCGCACGTATTCCCAAAGCTTTCTTGTAAAACTCCAATGCCCTTTCATAATTGCCTTGATTTTCATAAACCATTGCCATGTTATTATACGTTGTAGCAGTAAAGGGGTGTTCTTTTCCCAATGCTTTCATATAAATTTCTAAAGCTTTCTCATAAAACTCCAAAGCCTTTTTATAGTTACCTTGAGCTCCATAAACTACTGCCATGCCATTATAGGTTGAGGCGGTATCGGAGTGTTCATTTCCCAATGCTTTCACATAAATTTCTAAAGCTTTCTCATAAAACTCCAAAGCCTTTTTATAGTTACCTTGAGCTCCATAAACTACTGCCATGCCATTATAGGTTGAGGCGGTATCGGGGTGTTCATTTCCCAATACTTTCTCACGAATTTCCAAAGCTTTCTCGTTAAGCGCCAAAGCCCTTTCATAGTGACCTTGATCTACATAAACCAATGCCATGTTGTCACAGATTGTGGCAATAAGGGGGTGTCCTTTCCCAAATATTTTTTCGCAAATTTCCAAAGCTTTCGTGCAAATTTCCAAAGCCTTTTCATAGCCACCTTGAGAATGATAAACCATCGCTATGTTATTATAGGCTATAGCGGTATCGGGGTGTTCTTTTCCCAATACTTTCTCACGAATTTCCAAAGTTTTCTCGCAAAACTCTAATGCCCTATCATAATCGCCTTGATTTTCATAAACCACTGCCATATTGTCATAGATTGCGGCAGTATCGGGATGTTCTTTTCCAAATACTTTTTCACAAATTCCCAAAGCTTTCTTGTAAAACTCCAAAGCCCTTACATAGCCATCTTGGGCCTGATAAACTAATGCCATGTCATTATAAGCTGTAGCGGTATTAGGATGTTCTTTTCCAAATATTTTTATATTGATTTCCAGAGTCTTCTCGTAAAATTCCAAAGCCCTTTTATAGTCACCCTGGTCTTGATAAATTCCCGCTATGTCGTTATAGATAGTGGCAGTATTAGGGTGTTCCTTTCCTAATACTTTCTTACTAATATCCAAAGCTTTTTCGTAAAACTCCAAAGCCTTTTTATAGTTGCCTTTATCTTGATAGACTCTCGCCATATTGTGATAGGCTTTAATGGTATCGGGATGTTCTTTTCCGAATAACTTTTCGCAATAAGCCACAACCTTTTTTCTCCACTGTAGTGCTTTCTCATAATTAATGCCGATACCAATACCATCTTGATAAATACTTGCCAGCTGTATGGAAGCGCTATATGCAGGTTCACTACAGATTTCTGTGGCAGTTTTTAATAACCGTATCGCTCTTTTGAAATCCCTTTCAACACCTATCCCCTTAAAATAAGCCACACCTAGCAGATATGCACGTTCGCTATCCAACCGCTTAATACATACAGATTTATTCAGCTTGTTTAAAAACTCATTACGTAAAGCAATAGAGTTATTTACAGAAACTGTATTTTCTATGCCGGGAAAAAGAATTGCAAATTTAGCTGAATCTATGGAAACAGCTTCCACGTAAACCACTGTTTTTCCAATTTCTTTGGCAAAAGGGTATTCCTTATTTAATACATAGTTGCCATCAGTTTTTAACATATTAGGTGTTACCAACAGTACAAGTGCATCACTGTTTGTGATTGACTCCTTAATATCATTATCAAAATCTCTTCCTGTAGTTAGAAAGTTGTCATACCAAACAGAAACTGCCTCAAACTCATTTAAATCGTGAAATACTTTAATAAAGCGCCGGGCTTCGTAAATATCATTCCTGCGATAACTTAAAAAAATTTTTGATGTAAAGGCTTTTTTCTGTATTTTCTCAATGAGTTCATCAGAAACTAGGAACGTTTCCAGCTGAGCCTTAAGTTTGATACGGTATTCTTCATCTCCACTTTCTGACATGGAAATACAGTGCACCGCTCCAATCTTTTCCCTAAAAATCGGAAATAATCCGTCATCCTTTAAAATAGGCAATATCGGGATATTTAATTCCTTAGCAATTTGGTATTCAATAGACCATTTTTCGGCAACAATGGATTGAAGCATTTCTACTGTTACAAACAATACAAACAGTTGTGTTACTAGTAACTCATTCCGCAGCGAATCTTCATTCCAATCCAAATGCTGGTTTCTAAAAAACGACACCACACAGTCCATACCTGCATCTATAGATAGCAAATCAGAAATTATCATATCTCTATCAGCGGAATTATGTACATCGTAGCTTAAGAACACTTGTTGGGCTTGCTTTGGAATTTCAGTCCCTCTCGCTTTTCTGATGATATCCATAAGTATTCTCCTCAATATTTATACAATATTTTCTTAATAGCCTCAAAGACTTCTTCATATGTTTTTCCAAGTTTTAGGGTTTGAAAATAATTTGATTTTACATATTCCGTATCAAGCGCATTCATTTCTTCCCAGACAGCACTTGCAGCACCACCAGATACTGCAACAGGTATAACTAAATTTTCTTGTTCAAGAGAAATTTGCACTTCTTCAAAAATGCCCGGAGAATTTTCCAACACACCGCTTTTTATATCTCGTCTAGTGCCGTTAACTATTATCGTAATATGTGTATTTAGTATTGCATTTTTACGTAAATCAATATAAAGCTTTTTTCGTTCACTCTCGTCCATAGCACTATTGTACGGAAAAGGGAAAAGATAAACTGATTCGTTAAACTTTTTAACACTGCTTTTTGCTTTTTTGCATCCCTCAAAAGCACCTGCAACTATTTCAGCACCAATATTTTTTCCGTATCCCGTATATATTTTATAATCATTTTCAATTAGCCACTCAGATATATCTCTAGCATATTTAGCATAATCTTTTGAAACAGTGTCTTCCTCAAATGCTCCACTGATAAAAACATTATTTTTACTAATACAACATCTAATTTCTTTAAGTATATCAGTTATTTCATCGAAATTATCAACTAAAACAGAATGTATTCCATAGGATTTTAAATCCTCAATACGGTGTTCTTGTTTTCGTTGTTTATAATCCAAATCAGCTTCTGAACTGCTCACACGAGCCATGATACAATAATGCTTCTTTGGTGGGTTATCTTTATAAAAAAGCCGTATCCGAGCAAGGATATGGTTGATGTCAGTATCATTCAAACTATAACCGAGAAAAAGAAATGATTTTGCACACATTTCTCCTTTTAGCTTTGCTAATAGTATTTCATGTCTATAAGCAAACTCTTCGTAATCTTTTTTTGTTATTACCGCTTTGTGAGGCATTTCAACATCCCCATGAAGCTTGTGAAGAATAATTCCATTCCTATCAATAAACTTCTTAAATGATTCATCATCAGTTAAGACAGAATATGTTGAATTTTTTTGTTCAAATGATTTTTCTAACAATCTATCGTAATTTGTTGTCCAAAAACTTGTAATAGGTAATGAAGCTAGCAAACTATGGTTTTCTGTTAAATCATAGTCTTTAGAAAAGAACTCTGAAATGGTTGTATCAATTTTTGTTCGACCCTTACTATTTACATAATACTCTGCAAGTGATATTAAATCATCCTCTTTTTCAACGTCCAAACCAATGTCTCCTGCCACTTCCTTAAGAATATCTTTCCATCCAGCATATCCGGCAGGTCGTGAAAGTCCTGATCCAACAAACAGTGCTGCACTTGCTTTTAATATTTCTTTTGTAAAATCACGTACAAATTCTCCTTTACTACATCCATAATACATTGGCTGTCCTCCTATTGTTTGACGATGTTATATGAACTTACATTATCACTTTTTATAAATGCTGCATTAATATAGTTGTTTAAAGAATTCACCAACCCATTATCGCCAAAATCAGCACCTAGACCAACTTCCTATAATTGCTATAATTGAACACTGTGTTGCTTGCTACCAGTTTCGTATTATTATAATTAAATTTATTCTAATCTGACATTATATAGTATGCCTATTCAATATAGCCAAGATAATCTTTCATCCACTATTTTACATTTATAGATATATTATATATCAAACTCAAACATTTTTCTACCAATAATTACATTTTTTATTCTTTATTAATCTATCTCTACAACAAATCTCCTACAGACCTTGATTACACCTACAACGAAAGCTAAAACATGTAGTGGGTTACACACTGCTTATAACACTTCATATACCACCACTCTTAAATGTTTCAGGGATTACATCACCAGCTGAGAAAACTCTTCCGAAATTTTTTACAAACAATATCCCACTATAATTAATTCAATTCAGACCTCTCTTCTCCTTCCATAAATTCATCTGATAAAATAATTTTCTCCGCATATTTATCAAGCGTTTGATTCTCTACAGCATCAACCAATTCTTTCAGATGCACACCTTTATTTTCTAACTGTTCTACCAGTGCTTTGGTTTCTTCTAGTTCCTCTTTCTCAAACTGAAACAGTAAATCATCTACAACTTTTTGCTGTATTTTTACTTTTTCAACTATAATATCTTTCTGTGACAATAGTTTATCAAGTTTTTCCTGCGCTTTTATTAATGTTTCTTTTAATTTTGACATATAGCA
>Ga0153924_1000521_pt1 | contig 23972 bp, 25 predicted proteins | sample TSNJ008MetaG_FD_104709 | JGI IMG/M metagenome (GOLD analysis project Ga0153924, IMG submission 104709) | Attine ant fungus gardens microbial communities from New Jersey, USA - TSNJ008 MetaG | ecosystem: Host-associated > Fungi > Mycelium > Unclassified | place: USA: New Jersey, Wharton State...
ACACAAAGCAGCTCATAAAGTAGGCCGGCATCCCGGTCTGATGGTTACCGGGACACCGGAAATAATCGAAGCCTTATTCAAATGCTTTGGAGTCGAGCTACATTGTACAGTCAACTGAAAAGATGCCAGAATTGATGATCTGTTAATCTGATAGCTCAAGGGCATGACAGAATTGATTAACAGTGATTTCGGTTCAAAATGATGACTGTTATAACTGGATCTGAGAGTTTGATCATTGAATTTAAAAATTATGTTCCTCACATGTCAATGTTACTATTTTATTGTCAGTTCTGAACTTCTGCATAAAGGCCTGCAATTCTGACCTGTGCTCTGCTTCACAAGGTGACTTCTTTTTTCTGTTTTCTGACATCTGTTATCAATGGTGGGTCACGAATCTGTCTCGTTACAGTAGCTTTGGGCTGTCAGCATTCTCCTGACAGTGTACTAGTTCATTCTAGTCTATACTATCCATTCTTCTTTACTCTATCATCTAGACTAAGATACTTTATTATCTAGACTAAGATGTATTACTGTATCCCAATTGTTCTGGATAAGAATAAATCTTATCCATCTTCCTGTTCTACAGACATTTGTTTTCCACCCTCTTGACAGCAATGGAGACAAACAGGAGAAATTTCTGAAAAATATGACAATCTCTCATACTTCAGTGATGAGAGATGCAGCAGCCCAAGAAATTATCGAAATAGCCGCCAGTGATAAGCTTCATCACATAATTGAGCAGCCATTTGATTCATTTAGATGTCTCTAACAGTCTGAAAGACATCCATGTTCATATTAAATTTGAGACTGCTTGAATGTTACATAATATTCTCAGATTCTTTCACCGAATCATAATCAGTGGCAAAATATCATTGAGAAAATGGATGAAAAATTCTTTAGCGTCGTTAAAAACAATCCAGAACTGTGGAATTCATTTCCACAGCTGCTAAATTGAATCTTTTTTTATTCTTTGCACTTAATTGATAAGACAATTTTAGTGGTCAAAATGAGGTTCGAACATCCAACCGCATGTGAGATCCTGCGCTCAAGACCTATACTCGAACAACTCATTTTATGCTCTAGTGACAAAGACCTATTAGTAAACATGTTTGCCTACAAAGATATGCATACAAAGATATGCACCGATGTGATGATAAGGAACCAAAAGGCATGATTATAGGTCATAGTAGTAACATGCTAAAGCGATGTAATAAAACTCAAGCCTGCAGTGCCCTCTTGCCCAATATCCTCGTCTTCACGCTCTTCCTTTGCAAACCAGCCTTTGCACTGACAACTTTGTCCTTCTTTCCCGATGCAGCGTCAACCCGTTTTCGTTTGAGCCCAGATGACTTCAGCTGAGGTTCTGTTGACGGGACTGCAGGATCCGATTCCTTCGTTTGGTGAACTGTCGAGGAATCAACCACGGGTTGTGCTTGCTGATCATTTTTGATGAACTTTGTGGCAAGCTCTGTCCTAGATGAAACAACGGATCCATTTCCTTCCTTCTCGGATTTCACCTTTTTCCTCGGTTTTTCACTCTCCTCACTCTCGCCTTCCTGGACAGGTCGTTTCCCATTGGCCTGTGTTTTGTGTACCTTCACCTTCTCCTCTTCATTCTGCATCAATTCGGTCCACCGTTCGTTCAAATCGCAACTCCAGATAGGCAAACTAACACTAGTACTAGTCTTGAGCATCAATGACTGAATGTTATCCCAGCCGCCTTTGGTATAATATGCAACCGCAGGTATGACTTTGCAGATATTGGAGAGGGCCTGTGCAGGTGTGTGGTTGAGCGTTGCAACCTTAATCGACCTGGATTGGCGAGGGAAAGGATAGAGTGACGGACGCCATATAAACACGAGCCAGTCGCAATATTCAATGACACAGGCGGAGGCAGAGTGCGTGGTATATAACATTTTGATTTGTACAAATGTGTTCGTTTCAGTTGATTCGAATGGCAGTGCATGAGCATTTTACAAAAGATATAGGGAAGACAAAGCGTACATGCATGTGCCATTATTTCGGTGCATACACGTTGTAGAGATGGCTCGCTCGAGTTCACCTTTCAGATCTTTGCGGGTAAGACGCACCGGGATAGGTTGTCTTTGATCAGAAAGAGAGGTGAACAATCATTAAGATTAAGTGACGAAAGATACCAAAAAAGATGGTGCGGCGCAAGAAAAAAACTTTTGTTAGTATTGTACAGATGGAAAAATGCAAAAGGCAGACGCACTTCTTAGCCTCAAACCATTTTGAGCCTAGCAACTTTGGAAGTAATGGGATGACTCTGTCATCGGCCAGGAAGAGCCCGTTTTCCTTCAACAACAGCCGGCGTGCTTCGAACGCTTTGAATTTTCCCTTTAATTTCGCAATACCAACGACACGAGATATAAACTTGATGTTTTTACTCTCCAGAAGGTCTTTGTATTCTCGCTGCGGATCCTTCGTAATTAAACAGATAGACGTTGTTCTGGGGTCGACAAGAGGGTGCTCGATTGGACTAGATGTGAAGAAGACTCGCTGTCAGACCACTGATACATAGAGGATAATACCAAAGGACATACATTTTGATGGGCTTGATTTTATCCTTGAGAGGAATTTGCTTGATAGTAACATTTAGCCAGATGATGGGCTCCTTTCCTAGAAGCAGCTCGGTTTCTTCTGCCTGTGCTTGTTTTTTCTTCTCGTAAGCATACAAAGCTTCAAGCGCCTTGGAGATTTGTGATGGGGATACACGGCCATCTAGTTTATCTTCCGTCATGGTTTGTGAATTAGTGAGAAAAAACAGAGGTATTTGTCATTGCTTGGTTATCTCATAGAGAATGACAGGCTTAATGACAGGCTCAAACTGGGTAATCATCTTGTTCATGAGTGGATTAAATATGTAACATTTCATGGTCATGGGGGAAGCAATGTTCAACCAGGGGAGGGTCGTCAGAAATCAATGGCAGTGTCAATAATGAATTATCAGATATACATATAAACTGAAAGGAGGGATATTTATTATTTGCATGTAGCCTTGTCTCCGCGCTTATCCCCATTTCTCCTTTCTCTTTTCTCTTTGCTCTTTGCTCTCCTACTTGTCCTCCTGCGTTCTGCTTGTCAGGCGCCCTTCGTTGGAATTGATTGTCCCCTTGAAATGGCGCTCATTCAGTCTGCGTGTTTACCAGGACCATCGTGGGATGACGAGGTTGTGCCTGCCTTGCGCAAGCGTGAGTTTGCAGAACCACTCTTGCTGGTAACATTCCTGGACAATTTTTCGTAGGCCTTGAAAACGAGAGTAGGACACTGACTAGCCGCATGTCCGCCATCTCAATGACATCTATAACCGACGATAATCCACCAAATGCCTTCAATTCCAACTCAGCAGCCGATGGCTTCTCCGTTTCGGGCTTACGACAAAGCAAAAAGGATGGACAGTATAGTTTCGGCAACGGTGGTAGCGAATATCTAGTTCACCGCCAATCGACCTCTCAAGCCGATTCTGCGGCTGGCACTGGGATGACAGGGACTAGCGCATCTGCAAATACTCGCGTCAATGGGTTTCGGAAGTCACCACCCACTACCTCATTGCACCGTCCGCGAACCCTCTCCCAGCCGTATGCTACACCGAACATCAACGAGGGCACTCGGCAGCCCACCAAGGCAAATCTGGATGATCATGTCAGCCTGGGGTCACGCTCTCCACGCCTCGTAGATGCTAAACCAACACGTATACCCAAAGCATCGCGTAGACGCTCCGGGACCACTGTAGATGCAAGTTCACCAGTGGTGCCGTTTACTGGTGCTTCTTCAGACGTCAGCCACCTAAAACACAGTTGCAAGACTGATATTAGGACATATCACTTCCCTACCTCTCATTCTGCTCAAGGCATTCCCCAACATACTACAGCACGCCTCATTAACGAACCCGCTCCTTTTAACACAGCCAGCTCTACTTCGACTATTTACAACATTATTGAAGCGGATGAACTTGGTTACAATGCCTCTGGACCGATGAGAAATTCCATTGACTCAACAGAAGAAAGGCCATTTGAACATTGGTATCGTGGTGAAAATTCCCGGAACGGTGGAGTCGGTGAACTACGCGTCGGAAGACGGCAGGAGATGCTTGACATAGCAAACTACGGGCACGCAATGCACAGCAAGCATAAACTTCTTGCCAACCGACAAGCGACTCTTACCTTGGAAGATACACGGCTTACATCATGGCGAAAACGAGCAGAAAGTATTGCTGGTTTCAGATTCTCAAGGTCAGGTCTACGGGAGAGGGGAAGCCTGTATTTGGAAGACGATATTATAATGGATAGAATCGAGAGGGTTCTTGATGAGGATCCACTCACAGATTTGGAAGGAGAGGAAGGGAGTGATGTTGTGTCTACCTCGACCAAGGGACAGCACGACCGGAGACCGTCTAGATATTCGAATCATGACGCGGATTTCATTCTTGGTGTTGGAGATGTCACATTGGCAACAGCAGTAGTCACTGAGTCGTCTCTACCTCAGGGTGCTGTGCTCTACGAAGTGGAAGAACCAATATCTCAAACCCTTAGACAACAGTATACTACCACTATGCAACCTCGAATACCAGTCCAATCAGCCTCTTCCATTACCACGCTTCAGCCTCTGGTTCAAAATGATGCTTCTATCATCGTGCCACCCCAATGCTCCCCCTCCACATCACCCACACCGAGATCGAGATCGAGACAAAGTGGTTCCTCGAGTCGGATACCTACTTATGAACGTCGGTCGTCTGAATCTCGGACATCGGCATCGCAACATTCCTCCAATACAACCAAAGTCGGACATCCGGTATCTGCAGTTGACCTTTCTGTTTCACCAACCCCTTCTCCTCCCCTTCTTCCTTCCGGGATTGCGACTACAAGCTCCCCTGCTCGAACCTCCGCAGCCCCCACTTCCATCCCGAAGCGCGGGACGTCACCTAATCTTCATGGTAAACCTAGTTCTACAACGAAGAAGTCGCAACCAGCCAAAACCAAGCCAAAGTCCAAACCACCGATCAAGAAACACATGAAGGAGGATAACAGGCAAAGCGTTGCTCGATACCCTACTCTGGATGGGGAGGCAGACGATCTTGACATGTCTGATGCTATCCCTTATTGGACTCAACCGAAAATTGTGGGTGGAAATTGGGATGATGTACGTCAGCTTTTTCTTTTGTGCTCCATCGAGTTTGTGGCCATTTCTTGTCCATGTCTCCGCTATGTTTCGATTTTACTCAGTATTGGTGCTTCTGTTTCTGCTGTTCTTTCGGTGTTCCTTTCCTATGACGGACTAAATTTGTTTTGACGTGGTATACGTTGGATTACAGGTTGTTCTACCGGTCGTGGCACGGAAGAAAGGCTTGGATGATCACTACGAAAGAGCAGATGGAAGTCCACAGCCAAAGAGAAAACAGGAAGTGCCTATTCCACCGGTGCGCCTTTCTGCTGTGGTATACTCTGTACACAAACCTGAGTTATTTTGGTTTTCCATCAGGCGCCTGGGACATTTGGCTACGACGGTTCAAAAGTCCGTCGCAAAGGCAAAGGCATCGACATGGACGAGTTTGGCCGGTCTCCATCCGCAGCCAACGGCACTCCGGATGTCCTGGAGGAAGTCGAACCCTCTCAATTAATATCAGAAGATGCTCCGAAGGCGGAGGTGTCAGTTGCTCACGATAACATTTGTGCTCCCATGAAATCCCCGCCCTCACCGCCACCATTTTCGCAATACGCCCCTACAACTACGAAGCATTTGACGCATTCTGCTGGCGCGGTCAGAAATGACCAACAAGTTGTGCTTGAACAGGACGAGAAAGGCGCTGGATGTTGTAAGTGTATTGTGATGTGAGACAATATCTGTCGTTTCGGTTTTGAGTCTTGGTACCTGCGGCGGTAGCGAGGTTCGTGGTGGTGGTCCTTTGTGTTCGATGGCAATAGCCTCCTGTTGCTGCAAGGTTGATTTCGCTCAGGGACCCAGTCTTCAAACTTCTATACCTCTTCCTGAACATTTTTCTTACTACCTTTATTGCTTGATCGTGTTTTCCTTTGCATATTATCACTCTCGGCCATTTCATGTCAAGACTCCCTAGTCTCTCCTTTCATGCGCTTCGCGCACCAGCATCCATGCATCCACTCTGTTCTATCTTTTTCCACATGAATATGATATACCTTTTTCTTTCTTTCTTTCTTTCGGTTTTTGTGTTCTTCATATCCCGTTCAATTCATTTTCAGGTTGCAGGTTTCTTATGTGTCTGCCATCATGGCCCGGCTGGTCTGTTGTCCATGCTATTCTTCCGGCTTGGACGTCCTCGCTTCACTTAAATTCCGGCCTTGTTCTTCCCTTATTACATTCCCTCGTTTTCTTTGTCAAACATTCTGCATTTGATGTCCAAGGCATTCTTTTACATAACTTGTATATCATCTATACATCAGGTTCTTTTTGGGGATTTTGTCTTGCTCAGTTTTCGATATGGGTGCTGTGATATATATACACTTTCTTTGTCTCAATTGGTACTATTCTAGATTGTCGTTCTTTTGATTTATTTTCTGAGCCTGCTACTTACAACATATCCACTTTCTTCAACATCTGAGTGTTTCTCGATTGAGATGATGACTCCGAAGCTGGATTATCATCCGCTGGCCTGCCTCCCATTGGAATTTCACGCTATAATCATACGGTTTGATTTGTTCAGATATAATTGTTCAGATATCAGAATACACAGTCCATTATCCCAACGGCAAATGAAAAATCCTAGCAAGAGGAAGTGATCTCGTATTCTCGCTCCGAAGTCAAATATCCTTCGCGATCGAGACGTACTTCATCAGTGTGGAATTGCACATGAACGCTATACTTCCCAACAGCTTCTGTATCAGGTAGACTGATGTAGGTCTGGTCCTGGAAAATATCGAGAACCTTGCCGTCCTTCTTCCAAGTGATGGAGTATGCCTCATTGGATGGTCCGAAACTATCTGTTTCACGGAGATGCGCAAGAGCGATGAGGTCCAAATTGAGTGCTTTGGACCATTGCGTGCCTGTGTTGCGAATGCAAGATTCAGTGAGACCGTCAATCAAATCAATACGTTTGAGGAGGGAGAGCCAAAGTCCCTCGAGGCACACTTTGCAGAAATTGGGAGTAGTGACGATGCGCATGAGACAGTCTTCGTTGGTTGGTCGGTATGAAATCTCATTGTTGTCGGAGAATCTAAAAACAATGTTTGATCTGAGGATGCAGATCCAGGAATGTGGAGAGAACGTACGTTGGGTAAAGACTGTAGTACTCAGGAGAAGAGATGAATCTGATAAAATGCGTGAATTGAGTATCGCAAGCAAGACAGACAGACACATACTCTTGCTCGTTACCAAACTCAATTATCTCAGCACTGCACATTTGTGCGACCCCTTCTAGCTCTTTTTTCAATAGCGTGAACTTCAATTCATGTTCACCGCTGCTTAAACTATCATCTCGGTTAATGTCGTAATGCCATCTATCGAGACCAAGCCCTTCTTTCGGGGCCCATTTCAAATCATTACCGTCGAGGTCAACACGGAGGTCCTGGGCCTCTGGAATCCCCGAAAGAGAAAATCGCACGAGATGTCGAGAATACGCCCCAGAGGAGGTGAAATTGATGGACCAAGCTTGGGTGGTATTGAGAAGTATCCATGGATATGCCTGCATTGGCATTACAGAGCGTTCGATTCGGTGTTCAGAAATCGTGGACTCGTGTGTGGAATCAAAACCAGCCTGTTTTTCTGTATCTTTGACAGGGGATACATTTGATAGCCAATGACTCCATGGGATGGGTTTATTAGCGCTGTGGGCTGCGTTAACACCAAAGTATGCAAAACCCCCATCGTACTCTTCTCCAACATCAATGATCGAGTGCCCGAGTTCATGGCGCAAAACAAGAGGACCGTTGAGAATTGATGATGTGATCACTCTGAAATCAAGGTAAAGAATGTGAATTAGCTCTGGTTTTCACATTCTCGGTTCGAGATCGACATGAGAGCAAGAACATACGTGAATTCACCGCCCAATCCTATCAGTTAGGCGGAGTTATAAGTCCCGAATAATAAGGTCAATTTATGGACTAGGGCGTGAGAGCGTACCTCCATAGAAGGGGTCATTACCTAGAACAAAATGTTCAAATGGCTTGTTTCTTGCTGTGCTTTCAAAGAGCTCACCCAATAAAATCGGAAAGTCGCATTGATCCTTCATCGAATCACAAGCAGCATGGGCAGCCTCGGGATTATCGTAATAGACCGCTCTTAACTCTGTTCCATCACGATACAGTCCATAAGGTGTCCTAGTTCAGATATCTGTTGATCGACGCCCCTGTTCAAATCTAGCCAGACCATAATCACCTTACCTTTTTGGAACGCCACCAACACCAATGCCACTCTGAGATGCATATGATTCAATGTGAAGAATGATTTTGGAGGACGTTTTACCTCTTCACTTGGAGTAAATGCTCCCCAAAAGTTGAGGAGCGGCTTAACAGTGTAGAAAGTTTGATTTTGCGAAACATCGTCAGCAAGGCGCTTCGCGTCTTGAAAGAACTTATCCATTTCATGAGTTGTATCTAAGTGTGTTAACGATTTGATGATATCTAGAGCCCGAAATTAGAGGAAAGGCCTACAGCCATCAGAGAAGAAGACCAAATCAACTCTGTTTTCTGCAGGTCCGTGAACAATGAGCGGTCGTACATTCAGTGAAGGATGCGTGACCTGATTTCTGAAGTAAGTTGAAGCTCTCGTTCGAGCTGAAGGAGACCAGCTTTGACAGACAGTGCGGGAAGGGTCAAGGCTTTCGAAGGCTTTCAAAGGGCCATTCATCGTGCAATTATTCAAAGAATTATGCCATCTTCTGGCTGTGGGTGAAAAAAATGACTGTTGCGTGTCATCAATCTTGTTCCGTTCATTGCTATGAGCTGCGGGAACTGAACAGCAGCCAAAGCTCCAAAGGTGTAGCTGAGCGTACCAGAAACACTAATGCCTAAGAGTACAAGTCTTTTGATCAAACTAATGAACATGATGAGCGATGACACATCCAATCCTGAGCAAGGCTTTGATGACTCTCACAGAGGTACAGATCCATTTGATTGGATCATCACTGGGACTCGAGCATTGTACCATTGTCATTAGGTAGTTTTCACTTGAATATTGACGATACACCTTTGCTATCACAATGCTGTACATCTCCACCAACCAACTGCCACACCTAGCAACTCTGGGCAATAGGTGAAACCAGACATTTTTCCGTCTCAAACTCCTTTACCAATATAGTGGACAGCTGCCTCGGGCTCCCCTCCACTCTTCACCAAACCTCGTTGCATTTGCCTTCATCCTATACACTGACCCCTACAAGGGGGTGTTATGGTATAACAGTTTCCTTTTCTTTTTGGGTCTGTTTCTTGCTCTATCTAGTCTCTGAGTGTACATATTAGATCATTTGTTGGGTTAAATAACTTTCATCTGGACTACTTAGAACTTTTCCCTTTCTTTGTTATAATCACGTTGGTGAAGGGGGCCTTCAGTACCCTGACGCACACATGTGAAATACCTGTATTCTACCGCGGATCTAGCCCCGCGCTAGAAATTTAAGAAAGAATTTGATAATGCTCAATAATCTATTCATAGACATGATGAATGTCATCCCTTGACCTCTTTGACGATCAACGTTCTCATCCACCCAAAGGTGTCCTCCGCTCTTCACGTCTTCCAAAGGTCACGCTCCAAGGTGGAGGATACGTATCCAAGGGAGACGATGGTCGAATTGCTGTTGCTGGCAGAGAATGTGTGCCAAGATGTCCATTATCGAGACTTGTTTTGACACCTTTTAGCACTGAGGATAATACGTGTCTCCGGTTCACAGACTGAGCCAAAACCCATCTTGTCGACGAGAAATCTGTGGGATGGGAGTGGACTCAAATTTGACTGTGCCAGTACAGATGTTGCTTGGGCATACGGAGGTCTGTCTGTCTTTTCTTGTTCTTATTTTATGTTCATCTGTTCCAGTGTTCAACAACAAGGTTCTCACTAGTGCACGCAATGGCGAACTCATCATGTGGGATATTGCAAAGAATGGCCGCTCCAAGTATGGTGAGTTTCCTCGAAATGATATAGTTTATCTGGTATGAATCTCTGTCTAGAACGCAGGACTAGAGAGCATTTCCGTTCAATTCATACCATGAATGTATCTCGCATTGTGCACCATTACTGCATGACTGGCTCTGCCGATGGAGACTTTCGCGTCTGGGTCCAAGCATTCCTGTTTCCATCATTTCTTCTACTTAACCTTTTATCAGGACCTTCGTGATATCCAAGCTTCCGTCATGCGTGTCCACAATCCCTCCGCTGTTCGACGTGTCATATTCTCCCCTTGTGTTTGGAATCCTCTTTCCGTGCTCGTCGGCATGGACAATGGGACCTTACACAGGTCTGTATCGCCGCATTTCCTATCTTTTGATCCATCGTCTCATCTTTCACTCAGATGGGATCTCAAGATGGGTCAACGCGGCCTATTAGACCGCTTACCCGTTGCACATACCGCTCCTATCACCACGATTGATTGGGCCAGCGGCAGAGATTCGTCCATAACACACGACATCTCGTTCTCCGGCCACCATGAAGCACCTGATCACCATACTGGGAATACTCTTGGATGGGTTGCTAGCGCTGGACTAGATCGTTGTATTAAGGTGCAATTCATCCTGTTGCTCCATATCACCTAATATCCATTCCTCCAGGTCTGGGATCTCACTGGCCCAGGAGCGGCCTCACACATGCCCAACAGACCAACCTACACTTTATACCCTTCATACCCCATTCGTCGTGTTCTATGGCGTCCAGGTTATGAATGCGAACTAGCCGTCGTTGCACATGTTGACTTCAGCGTATCATCTCAACATATTGATCATCTCTATCCTTCTTCTAGTACAAGAGGGAGAGGACCCTCTAGTGGCCTGCAGAGTCGTGCTGAGAGTAGTATTTGTCTCGACACCACGGTCAGAAGCCTGAGTGACCACAAGGTAGCTCAGAGGGAATCAAAATCGTCCTCCATGTCTTTATCGGGGCAACAACACTCAGATGCAGTGGAGCTATGGGACGTGAGACGATCTTGGTTACCCAAATGGTCTGTCTCTGGAACCTCTGTTGAAGGTGGCGTTACAGGTACCCAATACTCAGCTATGGTTCCCCACCGTATATTAAACTATTACCATGTAGACATCGAGTTTGCTGATCCCTATACGCTGTTGGCGCAAAACACGAATGGAACATTCACTCAGCTCGATATGCGCGATGTGACCAAGCCCCTTGATACGATTTCTCGAGCATCGATAACTTGGACTCCGAATAGCACACTTGCATTTGTCATTGACAATGCACCGAGATCGGAGATTCCCTATGATGATATGTATGTGCAATCGCTTGCTATTACTTACACCGCTCACGCCTCTTCATTCCTCTTCTGCTTTCTTTTTACTTATCGAATATCTAGTCACCCTACCAAACTCAATCATGAAATCATGGCTCTTGTTGAACCTTCTGTTATCAAACACATCGGCGATCGCTCATTCCAACCAAAAACCCAAAAGCTTGGTTGGTTCAGATCGCCAGAGATTCAGTCTGGTGTGGATACGTTTGTGACGTTGGCTGCATCGTATGTGATCGATGGAGACGACGCCTCGAGTTCATGTGTAAAGAATATGGAAGTTCGTTTCGTTCAAGCTTTCTTGTTCCCGATTTCTGATCATACAAATCAGGCAGCTCTTGCCGCTGGAAAACCACACATCGCACAGATTTGGATGTTGATGTCGACATTGTTATCCGAAGCAACAAACTTGCCCCAACCGACGACAAGAAGCCCATCAGCTACCCCACCGGATTCGCCTTCAAAACGTACTCCACATGTTGCTTCGCTCGGTAACATCACTACTGCTGTTGTACAACAGCAAAATCAAATCCAACAACGAAAACAAACGCACTGCCCCGGCGCACAAACACAACATGAGCCATCAACTCCTCAACCAACCGCGGCCCCTACTCCGATACCTGCACAGTCTTCAATTCCTCATACCCTCCCTTCATGGAGAAATACATCTACACCTGCCAGTACTAGTGCTAGCGCTGATACGAGTCGTTCACCAGATTTCTCGAGAGTACCCCGTCCAGGTTCCTCCTATCACTTCCCTTCCCTTCTTCATTCTGCTTCTTCACGACTTCGCGCTCCCACTGCAGCTGGGCATAGAAGCCCCTCAGTGTCAAAGAAACCTACTCCTGCGTCATCGAACGCATCATCGCCTTTACATTCAGCAACAACTCTACCTCCTGCTGTAAGTAATGCTATTCTTCATGCCAGTGCGCCCACGCCACGGCGAACGTCAGGTTTGACCCTGAGTTTGAGGAGGGAGAGTATTGATAGTGGGGCTACGGATTCATCTGTAATGACTATTCCGAGTACAAGTGTAGCAGCAAGGAACCCGGTGTCGTCAAGTACGCAACGATCTTTTTCGGTAAACGCATCAAGACGTCAATATCAGCAACAAGAATTTCATGGTCGGATGAGTCCGGGTGATAAAAATCTTTCGGTGGCGGCGAGTACAAAACATGTTGGAGAGGGTGTATTAAGTGATAGTGATTCAGACGAGGAAAAAGAAGGGCAAGAAGAGTCTGACCCAGATGGCGATGATCGTGAAGAAGGAGGAAATGAAGAAATGGACCATAATAATGGTGTGGGCGTAAGGAAATTATTACCGTCAACGAATAACGATGAGATGATCGTATCGTCGGCTGCTGATTTTGCAGTACCCGGTTCATTATTTTCACAGGCAAGCCAAAAGAAAAGAAACCGAAGGGATAGACTGTGGACAATGGCAACAAAGGCAATCGATGGAGAGGCATACCATGATCACTTGTCAAATTCGCCATCATCAGGGTCGACAGACTCGGAAGAAGATGGAGAAGAGGATGAAGAGGATGGGACCACTCAAAAGTCATTTGCAACCATCAGTCTGGCCAATCAGAGAACGTCTTTTGAGAGGGGAGTGGATTTGAGGCAGAGGAGTCGCAGTTCAACTCTAGCTTCGTTATCTGCTGGTCCTGCTGCCGCTCAAGTTCAGGTTCCAGGACAGGGACGAGTGCCTATGCTATCGTTGAAACATGGCAATCAGAAGAACATTGCGACAGTTGAGGCTAACAGCAACGGTGGTAGTAGAATTATCGAACAATCTCCGGTACCCGACACGCGAGTTGGAAGAGATAGCCAACCACGGGCTTTGACCACAAGCACGAGTCGTCATCGAACAGGTACCAAACAACAGAAGCCACATGGCCACGATATCTACAGCCGATCACATACTGAAGTTATGAAAGCTAAAGCAGAAAGAATGACAAAGAGGCGGATAGAGATCGTTAGGGCGCAAGAGGAGAGGATTGAGAATTATGTTTGGGAGGCGGTAAAAAAGGCGTTTGAGGAGCTGCTTGTTATTGTAAGTTTTCCTAGATGCGTATACTGATATGTCTGATGATGATTGTTGTAATTTCAGGGTGAAGTACAGACTGCTGCCATGATGGCAGTGATTGCTCCCAAAGAGTTGGGATTATCGGTGAAGCGGAGATTACATATTTTTGATGCTTATATCGGTAAGCCACATAATTTCGAACTTTGTTCGTTTCTTATTGGTTATTGTTGAAGACCAGCTGGTGCGGTGTCGATTATATACTTTTGCTGCATATTTTCGTAAACACTCTCAAATACAACAAATTAAGAATATAACACTCGTGAGTTTATTTTGGTTTCTGATGTCATTTCTGACGCATTTTCGTAGCTGGATACGACGATATATTTACTCTGTGGGAGATGCAAAAAGCCCTTGATCAAACCTGCGGGCTATCCTTCAGAGAATTCTAGGAAACGATCGACATTCGATTATTGTTTTACATGTAAGACTTCAGCATCAAGATGTGCGATCTGGTATGTCATCGGCAAGTATGCCCATTGATTCAATTGGCTGACAGGTGGATTCACCAGTCGACTTCCCGTTCGAAAGTCGTTGTTCCAATGTTCAGTTTGTCATCACGGTGGGCATCAGTCATGCTATCGACAGTTTTATATGAACAAGGTTATGGTGGATGGGGCACCCATCATGCGAGGCCAATATTACCCCAGGCGATCAGTTACTTGGATGCCGTTGCAGGACTCAGCTGGAACTGGAATGGAGTCAGAGTCAGTTGGGAGAATAAAACTTGTAGGATATCCGTGTGCAGTCGGTTGTGGACATTATTGTAATGTGGCTTTGAAGATATAAAGCAATGGCAATGGTCATTATATTGCTGCATGATCGGCTTTACAACCCCAAATTGTATATGACAAGGGCCCGCAGTGCACGTTCAACTTGTACAGCTACAAGAAATTGTGGCAGATGGTTGGCCTGCTTTGTCCTGAATTGTCGAATACAGGCAAATTATGGAATGCCAATTAGTCCAAAAACCATTTTCACTTCCCATTTCATTTCCCATCTTCATGTGCGGATTCTCACGGTCATCAATCCGTAATTTTGACTTTTACGTTCCGAGATATCATGGACTCACTTTTCGCAAAAGCAGATGCGATAAAACCATTTGTGAAACGCCGCAAATCTGCACATAATTCTTCTAAAAACCACAACCCATCATCATCTGCCAAAGATGCAAATGCTGATCATACAGCACAATCCATAGCAAAACGTACTTCCGTACCTAAATCTCTCCTCCCAGCTCCCCTCGAACCCTCTAGTGGCTCGATACCAGAGTATTCTCACGTTGCAAGTAAAAAACTACGTTCCAAGCTACAGCGTCAGTCTGTGCATAATGCACGGGCAAAAGCACTTGTGGACGACTCGGCAGATTTGTTGCTGGTAGCGGACGCTGGCAAGATGGAAGTGGAGGATACGATGGACAGGACATGGAGGACGGGACAGGACGAGATCTCAGATGCTGCCGGGCAGGAAGCTGCGAGAGGTAGAAAGGAGTTGAGATTGGATGGTGGTCCGTACATGATGAGATATACCAGGAATGGTCGGTGCGTCAGTTTATTTATGCCTTTATACAGTGTCTGATAATTTGTAGACATCTTGCTATTGCCGGTCGCCTTGGCCATGTCGCTGCGTTTGATTGGCAGACAGGTACACTACATACTGAGCTGCAGCTCCAAGAAACATGTCGCGACATCACATTTCTTCAGGACCAGTCGTTCTTTGCTGTTGCTCAGAAAAAATACGTCTACATTTACGACCGTGATGGTGTAGAAATCCACTGTTTAAAATCTCACATGGAGCCAACAAGACTCGAATTTCTTCCCTATCACTGGCTCTTAGCTTCCGTCGTATGTTCTTCTGCTCCCTTATATACTAAGTTTTGATATACGCTCTTAAAACTAGGGAAACGCTGGTTTTCTTAAATACCAAGATACCTCCACCGGCCAATTACTTATGGAACACCGCACGAAACTTGGTGCTTGTACCACAATGACACAAAACTTGCACAACGCTGTCATTCATCTCGGCCACCAAAATGGTTGCATCACTCTTTGGACCCCGAACCTGCCTCATCCTGCCGTTCAAATCCTCGCACACTTAGGGCCTGTGTCAAGCGTGAGTATGGATGCGAGTTCTGGTGGAAGATACATGGCGAGTGCGGGAAAAGATGGAATTGTGAAAGTTTGGGATTGTAGAAATTGGAAGGGAGTGGTGAGGGAGTGGAGCGTCCGGGGCAGTGGATCGGATACTCAAGTTGAATGGAGTCAAAGAGGGTTTTTAGCTACCACGAGCGGTGGAAACGTTAACGTATGTATGCAAATCATTATTTTCTTCCTAGCCCACTTCGAGTGACATCTTTGACCAGGTCTACGCACCTCCGATGATCCATGAGCAGTTCAGCAGTCATGTCCAGCCACCATTGTACCTCACACACAGAATCCCGAGTCGGCCACTCGTCTCTGTTCGATTTACACCGTTCCAAGATATTCTTGCAATCGGCCACAATGTTGGTATCTCGAGTATTCTTGTACCAGGTTGTGGTGAACCCAACTTTGACTCAACCGAAGCTGATCCATTCGAGAATCGGAAAGCAAGAGGAGAAAGAGAGATCAGAGGGCTACTTGACAAGGTACTGCACCTCGATTTCGAATTTTCATATAAGCAGATCACTGAAATCTTCCTGATCGATAGATTCAACCAGACCTTATTACTCTCGACCCAGACTCCATTGGTAACCTTGTCAAAGCAAACTCAAAGCTCGTTACGTCTGACGGAAAACCGGCAACTGATACACCTTTTGCGCGGTTACCTCGTTTTGACCGATTACGTGTTACTGGAAAGGTTGATACAACTGAAGATCCCGATTCTTCCGATGAGTTTGTGGGAGTTGAAGGAGCAGAGGTGGACGAGGGGAAGAGGAAGCAGTTGAAAGAGCAAAAAGAGAAGAAAAGAATGAGAGGAAAGAATAAGAGTATGAAAAGGTATCTGAGGAAGCACAGAAAGAATGTTATCGATCCTGCTACGGTATGTTCTACTCCTTTTCCGCATTTTTGTTTTTCTCTATTCCATATCAAAATGACTGATTCCCTGATATAGTTCGCTATCAAAGCGAAATTGGAAAAAATGAAAGAAGAGCAGAGACAAGCAATACTGGTGAAGAAGGGGGTGGTTGAAGAGAAGAAAAAATCGTCAGCTTTGGATCGATTTAAACAGAAGACATAGGCACTTTGAGGATTTTGTTCAGATGTGTTACTCGTTTCCTTCTTTCTGCTGCCAAGAATTATGGCTATCTATTGGAATTTCTCGAGTCTGCTGCATGGAAAAACAGATTTGATGAAGATTTGCGTGAGGTTCATGATCAAATACAAGTAAAATAGATTTACTAACTGTATCCATAAGAGGGGGTGGACGATATCTGCTTAATCTCTGTTGTGAAAAGTTTGAATTTGCTGGAACGACGTGGTTTCAAGTGAACTATCTGGTCACAGATGATTGTGCTACCTGTTGTCCATATCTGCCTGGAGTTTTAGGCATAACAAATGAGGAGGCTAAATTTTCGATTTTCAAACCTTTCCCCATAGATGCATGCACATTAGTACGCAATCGCATGTAAGTATTGCTACAGAGACACGCAATCACACGTAAGTATTGCTGCAGAGACCCTTTCCTCGGCCAAATCAATTACGAAGACAACAGTTCGATTTAGTCCAAGAAGTTGTTACTTATCAACCCATAGTTGACCTGTGATCTCTACCTGCTCCATGACGGGAGGCCAATACCCCTTCAACTTTCTGTTGCTGCTTGTGGTCATCCTACCTGTGGTTTCTTGTTCCCAATCAGCATTCAGATATCCACTGGTCGACGACTCGTTTGGCTACGAGCTAGTATGGCCCGTGAAACGAGTTGCTGTGATTGGGGCCGGTGTGGGGTGAGTCGCCAAATCGTTGATGCACAATAGGGCCCTTATTGTTAGAGGTATGAACGCTTACCGGGAGCTCAAGAAGGAAGGGTTTGACGTTCATATCTATGAGCGAGATTACCTCCCGGGTGGAGTGTGGCATTACACTGAACAAGTTCCTCTTGACGCGCCCGTACCAAACGCTCCTATCCAGATCTCTGACTTTGAGCCTTCATTGCCCCCTCGCGGTGTTACATTACCATATGCTGAAGAGTATGAGAACAAAACAATGTGTGCTTTCTTCAGGAGAATGCACAGAGCGCCCAAACCAATCTGGTATCACATGGTGACAAATTCTCCTGCTGTGAGTTCTCACTTTCAAAGGTATTTCAATGAATGAAATGCTTGGACGCAGCCCGTTTCACAGGTACAATATATACCTCTGAAATTGTCGTTTTCGTCACAATTCCCATAGATTCGTGGTTTTCCCTGGCCCAAGGACACCGAATGGAGTGCGTTTCCGAAATCCTGCTTTGAGCCAGTATTGATTTTCCGCCAGCTATTCCACGAGCCAAAGTAAACCGCTACCTCCGTGCGTACGCCTCCTGGCATGGTATCAATTCCAATGACAACAGCCGAGATATTTCGTACAACACTCGTGTTGAACTTGTTGAGAAGCGCCTCGACTCTGAAGGTAAACAGATCGGATGGACCTTGACGTCAAAGTATCTAGAAGAACTTGATGGTGGTTTAAATCGTGCAATATGGAACAAAGAGGTCAGTGCCGTTTATGTATGATCGACGACGAAACGTTTCACCCCATTACAGGATTTTGATGCGGTTGTCATCGCTAGTGGTCGCTACAATGCTCCTAATATACCTTCAATCGAAGGACTAGAACAATGGGGAGAAAAATTCAATGATAACATTTTACACTCGAGACAATACCGACATCCGGAGAATTATGTCGGAAAAACTATTCTAATTGTTGGTGCTGCTGTGAGTTAGGGCGGTTTCTATTTTAAACATAGACCTTTGAGCTATTTTAGGCGAGTGGCTCCCAAATATCTCGGGAGTTGAGTGTCGTTGCTGCAAAAATCTACCAATCTATCAGAGTTCGTAGTCATCGAACTTCCGTTGATATAAATTCTTGATACATGTTCTTTCACAGCCAGATAGTACGAGGAATGAACCTTTCCCTGAAAAAGGGTACTAACTCGATGCAATAGGCATTACTGAGCGACCGACCCTCGCTGACTGGGTCCGTCGAATTCCACAAAATATCTCTATAATTGCAGAGATCAAGAATTTTCAACCTCCTGCTGCCACTATCCAAGATTCGGGTATCAAATTGGTAGACGACACAATCCTCTGCGGGATCGATTATATCCTTTTTGCTACTGGTTTCCGTTACACCTATCCCTTCCTTCCTGATTATCATGATCCATCCCTCGGACGTCAAGGCGAAGCACCTGCAGATACTCAACAGCCTATCGTGACGGATGGCAGCCACATCCGATCACTTCACCTCGATACCTTCTATATTGATAACCCCACACTTGCATTCGTTAATTGTACGTCAGACGATTCATTAATAGTCTGATGTGAGAACTGTCACTGAATTATCCGCAGGCAATTTAGGAATATCAACTTTCACTTACAGCGAGTTCCAGTCATTCGCAATCTCTATGGTATGGGCAGGGAAGGCTCATTTACCGAACAGAGAAGAGATGTGGCATTTGTATCACGAGAAGGTTGGAATCATCGGATACGGAAACTATTTTTCCTACCTTGGGAGTCGAGAAGAGCGTGCGTAACTTCATCCATCAACTAAGCCGTCTGTTTAACATGCCGACGGGCCAAAAGCTATGCGAAGATTTTTCCAAGGTTGGTTGAATGATGCTGCTGCCAGACACGGTGGTCGTATGATTGAAAAAATATCTTCCGAGTAAGTCGTGTTCAGAGCATTCTCTCTCTCATATATTGAGGTGATAATATCATAGGATGCATCAAACTTTGACTTTGTGGAATCGCGCTCAATTTGGCGACCCCTGGCTTATCCGCGACGTGACTATTCCTGGGGCCAAAAATATATATTCAGATCTTCCGGGATCCATTGGCGAGGAACCCATGTATGAAGGTTCTTACGAAGACTTTTGGTAGTGACAGCGATAACGGGATACAGGATGAGTGTTGTCACTCATGCATACAGTTATTCTTTTTTGAACTTTAGAATATGAGACTAAGAGAGAATGCGGGTATATGTTTTTCTAGGGAGTAGAGCCTCATGTTGTGCTACGGTGCTAGGACAGTAGCATAAATGAATCTTGAAAGTAGTTCTGAGGATATGGAGATCATGATTGCTTGAATATAACTTTAGTTCGTTCCCTGAAATCGGACTTTACTATCCACAAAATTAACCATTTGATCGTCAGTTCTTTGTGTTTTGTCCGATCCTATTCCGGTCGTAACTAAATAAGCACATTTGGTTCCACAAAGTAGTTCCAACATCGAACTATCAATTTGTTCAGTGAATTAGGTCCAGGTTCCTCTGTCTTGTCTTTGAGATCTGTTATATGGGACGGAACATGCCGCGATCGCCCACAGATATTATCGTCCGGATTTAAAATAGACTTCATGGGAGGTCGTCAGCAGCCGAGGTGGCTTAGGGAATAACACTCCCTCTGTATCTCCATTGACTCAGTTTGTGACAAATTGACTGTTTACCTGACTCCCTTTGACGTTGTGATCAATCAAGATGTCCTTCAAGATGTCCACATAGAACGGCTTTGAAATAACGGCGAGTTGTGGGCCTATATGGCCTCTCAAGTATCATTTATATGCCTCTTTAGGATCAACACTTTCGATATGTATAAATCATTTTGAACACCTATCTTGTGTCGCTGGCTAGTCGCTGTCTGGTGACTGTGCAATGGGATTACCCTGTCAAGGTATCTTGCATAGAGCTAAATGGGGATATTCAACGATTGCTGTTCCTTGACCTGACATAGTACAATCAAGGCACGTCTCAGGGGTTTGAGTCCCTTGTTAGAAATGGTATTTATACTAAATCGGCCCATCAATACTAATAATAAGATTGCCATTCAGAGCCGTTCCTTTCACGTTTCAACGCTTGTTAGCCTTCGAGCTTGTTCAACTCTCTCTCATCTGTTGCACCAATGGAATTCTTGTTGATGTAACTAATGTGAAGGCAAGTACACTTGTTCACTGTTGCTGGTGCACGAACTGTGAATCATAGAGAGACATGGATCTCTCGATGCACCAAGCCCCAGTTCAAACGCGGCGAAATAAACTGCGATGGACTATTCGGGGATTTGTTTATACCAAGGCCAAAGCTTCAGACAAACTTTGTGGACAGCGGCTATTTGGTAATCTGTGCACGTCCAAGTAACATCAAAATGAAATTTTTCTATACCTATGTCCATTATGCTAGGAAATGAATTTACGGCTGACACTCGCAAATGGTTTTGAACTTGTTTCATCATCATCAAAGGTATCGTTATCTTGCTTCTCTTCGGTAAAATGTGGTATTGATTGACGTTTGCAGTAAAGTATTTGCAATCATGGAAGCGTTCGATTCAATTGTTGTTACAGTCAATCAACATGGATTGCGTACCTAACTGCCAAGGAAGGAACAGAACAATTCATCGAAGCGAGGAACATGGATTGCAAGCTCTACACTTCGGAAATCGCGTAATTTTCCGAGGACGGAGGACCTGGATGAGTATAAAAGGCTGGCTTCACGAAGATTACATTCTAGCTAGTCGAGTCGATGATGATCCGCAATTTCATCCTTTTGCTCCCTCTTGTCACTTTATCAGTAGTAGCTCTGGGTATGTCTCCTCCAATATGTGCTGTTGAGGAGCTGAAAGGATAAAATGCATAATTTCAGCGGTCGATGCGGGGAGGACCATATCCCCAAATATGCTTCTTGGGCCGTCAGTAAATAACACATTGACTCTCGAAGGTACTCAGACAGACACGGACAAAATCGCATCTACTGTTCAAATCGTTAATCAGAAGGCCGGCGCTCCTCTCGACGCTCCGCCCGACCAACCTCCCCCTCCTACTTCAATCACTGCAATTGATGGCGAACTAACCAATGCTACCATCTCGAACAATACTAGCAGCACCATTTCTCGGCGATCTTTTTTATCTACACGCTCAGTCGATGACTACGAAATCATGTTCCAGGGAACGGGAACAGGACCAAATGATCGCGACGGCTCCATTGAGGGAACTGCCTACCTGACTTTTACCGTCTTGCCCAATGCCACTTATGATGTTCCTGGCTGTCTCTCTTTTTGTGATCACGTAGACGGATGCGGTGAGTCTTGCCGTCTATATATATACATATATGATCCAGACATTTCTGATCCGATTAGTGTTTGCGAACCTGTACTACGAGCTCAACAACCCTGGTTTAGATTGGACGGCGAATGGATCCAATCTCAAATGTGCTGTCTATGGCGATGTTCACACTTCCATAGAGAAGACAAACATGGGTGGTCAACAGTTGGAACCGGCTCCGGCACCGTTAGTCTACATCCAGAACAGCAGTGGATTTGCTTCCAAGACCCTTGTCGACCCACCAGCTCCTGCGGGCTATGAGCTAACCTTTGGTCCTACCAGTGGAGCGAATAACGCTCCAGGGGTGAGCACCCAGTTGAATTTCCTGTTTTGAGAGCTGAATGGGGATCTTTGTAGTATATGGGGTTTGCCTTCATTGACAGATATGATGTAGATGCATGTGCCGAACTCTGCAACACACGCGGTCCTGATGGGAATGGCGGTGCTTGTCAATACTTTAATATCTGGCGTGCCCTCGTTGATGGGATTCCCACCACATACACTTGCAGTTTCGTGAGTAGAAAAATTGTAACATCAATCAAGGTGCCTTGTGACCTGACGTTTGGTTCACACTTAGTACTACCTCATTTCTGATGAATCTACCGCCAATAATTTTGGCCAGGGAGATCTCACAGTCACTTATTCACGTGCTTATAGGCGTAAATCGTTGATCCAGGATGGCGGCTTTGAGTCGTTCGCTGGACGTTCTGGTGATGACGTCTGCTGGACCAATTCTACGCTGTTTTGGAGTGCAACTAGTCCTCCAGGTGGTGATTTTGATGCCGAGATCATCCATCACACCGCTTTCGCCCACTCCGGGAGGTCTGCAGCTCTATTGGGTTCTGGCTTTGGACTAGATTCCTTTTCAGGGACTCTTGCACCTACTTATACACTGGATACGGTCCTGGGAAAGACATACCTGATTACATTCTTCCATTCCAGCGCGTTTAATGGTGATGTCCAGGCTGAGGCCGATGCTTTTGTTGACATCATGTGGAATGAGCAAACTGTTGAGACGATCAGGCCCGGATTCAGTGATTGGCAATACTTTGAGCTTCCAGTTGTAGCAGCTGGCAACGATAGATTAGCTTTCCATGGTGGAGCAGCCCCTGCTTGGTCTTTCCTCGATGACGTTTTCGTTTTCCTGGCCTAGTTTTTTTTTTAACAAGGCATGTTGGAAACCTGTGGCTTATCGTGTATGTATGTATATATGTATCAGATACTTTTTTGCGTCAGGATTACTTGATTTTTGCTCGGATAAACACACTTGATCTCTCATATAACAACACCGCCACGATTCTGAGTTAGATGAAATCTTCAGCTCCATGCTTCAAAGTACGGAATGTCCACGGCGACGGCGATGACTATGTTCACAATATACTGCTGACCGGGACAGAGCGATTTTTCCCAGTCTGTAGATAGCGCTCTTGAGGAGGAGGAGGAGATGTTGTTATTTTCTGTTGGCCTTTGACGTGTATTACGCCAAAAAAAAACCCTTGAAAAGATGGAGGACAGACTTTTCTTTGTATGGGTAGGGTTCCCTCTTGCAGCAGAAAAGAGCTTCTTTAAGAACATCCGTGCGACAAGGTTGACCTTACCTGAGGAGAATCAAGATGACAATTCCGATGAATGTGGTGGGGGGTTGAGCATTTTCAAAAAAAAAAAAAACACAATTAGCTGGGGAGGAGGAGGGAGGAGTATGGATTAGACAACTCACACAGGCAATATCCGTAGGTGCCCTGCTTTACTATGCGTTTGATCCGTACTTTGTGCCGCAAATGGGTTTCGTGTGTGATCTAGCACAAATGTCATATCAGTCAAATCAATAGGAAAAGCGAGCAATACCCCATAAATTACCACCACGCTAGCGGTGTGTCTTTCCTAGTCATGCCAAAAAGAGCGACTTGCCTTGCGCACGAACCGGATACTCATTGTAACCGAAAGAGAGAGAGAGAGTCAAAGCATCACTTTGTGTGTGTGATATCTTTTAGCCAGTTCAACAGACACCGTGAAACCCTCTCAAGTCTTTTGCGCATGTTGGATCGATGGCTCAATCCCCCCCCCCCCCCCCCCCCCCCTTTTTTTTTTTTGACGCACTTTTTTTGAAAAAACCAATACCTGTGGTTTAAAGTTTTTGGATTCCCTATCTGGGAGGAAAAACGGAAAACGAACCCCCTGGTTAA
>Ga0153924_1000522_pt1 | contig 23962 bp, 36 predicted proteins | sample TSNJ008MetaG_FD_104709 | JGI IMG/M metagenome (GOLD analysis project Ga0153924, IMG submission 104709) | Attine ant fungus gardens microbial communities from New Jersey, USA - TSNJ008 MetaG | ecosystem: Host-associated > Fungi > Mycelium > Unclassified | place: USA: New Jersey, Wharton State...
CGGCGGTGAAGCGCGTTCCACCTCGGGACGTCCGCCGACGACCCCCTGGGGCCAGATGACCATGGGTAAGAAGACGCGCCGCAACAAGCGCACGACCAAAATGATCGTTCGTAAGCGAGGTTCGAAGTAATGGGTCGCAGTCTAAAGAAGGGGCCGTTCGTTGCGGATCATCTTTTGAAGAAGGTCGAGAAGCTGAACGAAACGCGCGAGAAGCGCGTGGTGAAAACGTGGAGCCGTGCTTCGACGATCGTTCCGGCTATGGTCGGTCACACGATCGGCGTCCACAATGGTAAGGCGCACGTTCCCGTCTACATCACCGAAAACATGGTCGGCCACAAACTTGGCGAGTTCGCTCCGACCCGGAGCTTCCGCGGTCACGGTGGCGACAAGGCGGCGGTGAAGTGATGTCGCCTTCGACGAGCTCAGGGCAGGCTGCGCAGCAGGCTGTTGCACACTTGAAATTCGTGCGCATGGCACCGCGCAAGCTGCGCCGCGTCGCCGATGCGATTCGCGGTAAGAGCGTTCGCGAAGCGCTCGCCATGCTGCAGTTTGCCGGCGTCTATGCGGCCGAGCCGATCGAGAAACTCGTACGCAGCGCGGTTGCGAATGCCGGGAACAACCACGACATGAATACCGACGAGCTGTATATCGCGCGGATCACCGTGGACGGCGGTCCGGGAGGACGCTTTACCAAACGCCTGGATCCGCGTGCACAAGGCCGCGCGTATTTCAAGCGCAAGCGTCTTTCGCACGTCACCGTGGTCGTTAGTGAACAGCCGCCCCAGAAAAAACGCAAAGCCCGCAGCGGAGCATCGGTGTCGACCAAACGTACGCCGCTGCGTCGCGCCACACCCAAACGTACTGCCAAAGCGGCGGAGGCATCCAACTAACCTATGGGCCAGAAAATTCATCCGGTCGGCCTTCGCCTGGGCATCACGCGTACGTGGGACAGCCGCTGGTTCGAGAAAAAGCACTACATCGATTGGTTGCACGAAGACGTCAAGATCCGTCAGTTCTTCAACAAATGGATGCGTTCTGCCGCGATCAGCAAGATCGAGATCGAACGCCGCGCCAATCAAGCGCGCGTGATCGTCAACACGGCCAAACCCGGGATAATCATCGGCAAGCGCGGCGTGGGCATCGAAGAGATTCGCAAGAACCTCGAAAAGCTGACCGGCAAAAACGTCCAAGTCAACGTGATGGAGATCAAGCACCCCGAGCTCGATGCGCGTCTGGTTGGCCAGAACATCGTCGATCAGCTCGAGAAGCGCATTGCGTTCCGCCGAGCCATGAAGCAAGCCATCATGCGCACGATGAAAGCCGGCGCACGCGGTGTGAAGGTGCAGGTATCAGGGCGTTTGGGCGGCGCCGAGATTGCGCGTACGGAGCACAATGCCGACGGAAAAGTGCCGCTGCATACGTTGCGCGCCGACATCGACTACGCCCACGTCGAAGCATTCACGACGTTCGGCCGGATCGGCGTGAAAGTGTGGATTTATCGGGGCGAGGTTCTCCCGGATCAGCCGCGTCAAACGAACACCGTCGATCGCAGCGACCGTCAGGGCGGATTCCGCGACCGCCGCGAGCGCGGTGGACGTGGTCGCGGCCGCGGCGGGCGCCCGCAACAGGGCAGCGTTGCACCGGTGGCAACGGCCGAACCCGTCGTCGAGCCGGATCCAGTTCGACCGTCAACGGACCGGATCGAAGCTGATGCAGCAACCGCTCCCTACGAGAACAGCACGCCGAACCCGGAAGGGAGTGCACAATAAATGTTAACGCCAAAACGAGTGAAGTGGCGCAAAGTCCAGCGCGGTCGCATGACCGGGCGCGCTGTGCGCGGCAGCACCCTTACCTTCGGCGAGTTCGGTTTGCAAGCGATGGAGCCGTGCTGGATGACCAATCGCCAAATCGAAGCGGCGCGTATTGCGATGACGCGTCACATTAAACGTGGCGGTAAGGTGTGGATCAAGGTTTTCCCCGACAAGCCGGTTACGAAGAAACCAGCCGAAGTCCGCATGGGTGCCGGTAAAGGAAACCCGGAGTTCTGGGTCGCCGTGGTGCGTCCGGGGCGAGTGCTCTTCGAGCTTTCGGGGGTCGAACCGACGATTGCGAAGGAAGCGTTGCGTCTAGCCGCTGCAAAGCTGCCGATCGGCACGAAGATCGTTTCGCGCGAGGAGGCAAGTGCATGAAGAGGGGCGAGTTGAACGAGCTGCGCGGGCTAACGATGGCCGAACTGCAGCAGAAAGCGCGCGACACCAAGTCGGAGCTTTTCAATTTGCGTTTCGCGCTTCGGACCGGACACTTGACCGATTTCAGCAAGATCAAAGCGATGCGCCGCGCGTACGCGCAGATCCAAACCGTAATCTCTGAAAAGCGTATGGCCGAGGAGCAGCATGGAGCAGCATAGCAGCACGCCTGCGGTGAGCTCGTCGAACCGAGCGGTGGGGCGCCGCGTGAAGCAAGGCCGCGTGGCGTCGGACCGGATGGACAAGACGATCGTCGTCGTCACCGAGACGCGCGTGCCGCACCCGACCTACGGCAAAATCGTTCGCAAGTCGACGCGCTTTAAAGCGCACGACGAGCGCAACGAGGCCAAGGTCGGCGACATCGTGCGCATCATGGAATGCCGGCCGCTCTCACGCGACAAGCGCTGGCGTTTGGTCGAGATCGTCGAGCGAGCGAAGTAGTCATGATTCAACAAGAAACGCGGCTGAAGGTCGCAGATAATAGCGGGGCTCGCGAGCTGCTGGTGATCCACGTCAGCGGCGGGAGCCGTCACGCCTACGCGCACGTCGGCGATGTCGTTGTGGGCACCGTCAAGAGCGCTATTCCCGGTGCGGCGGTGAAGAAGGGCCAAGTTGTCAAGGCGGTCATCGTGCGCACGTCCGCGCCGATTCGCCGCTCTGACGGTTCGGTCGTGCGCTGCGACGACAATGCGTGCGTCATCATCAAAGGCGAGAAAGACAATCTCGATCCGCGCGGCACGCGCGTGTTCGGACCGGTCATGCGCGAGCTGCGCGATCGCGGGTTCTTGAAGATCGCCTCTCTGGCACCGGAGGTGCTCTAACCATGGCCGTCAAGCCAAATATCGTTAAGGGCGACACCGTAGTTATCCGCCGCGGCAAAGAGAAAGGCAAGCGCGGTGTGGTCAAGGCGGTGTTCGCGGACGCGGGGCACGCAACCATCGAGGGACTTAACGTCGTCAAGCGCCACACCAAGGCCGGCACGCAGCGCGGAAACATGGGTGCGGGGCAGAGCGGTGGCATCATCGAGAAGGAAGCACCGCTTCCGATCTCCGCGCTGCAGTATGTCTGCGAGAAATGCAAGACGCCCTCGCGCTTACGTCGCGGCCGAACGGCGGACGGCGTCGCGCACCGCGTCTGCGTGAAGTGCGGCGAGCCGGCTCGCGAGTCGGCCAAGGGAGCGTAACCGATGGAAACCCGATTGAGAGAGAAATACAACGGCACGGTGCGCCGGCAGCTGCAGGAAAAGTTCGGCTACAAGAACGTCGAGGAGATTCCAAAACTCGAGAAGGTCGTGGTGAACATGAGCGTCGGCGATGCGATTGCCAACGCGAAGGCGCTCGATGCTGCCGTCGCCGAGTTGACGCAGATCACCGGACAAAAGCCGATTGTCACCAAAGCAAAGAAGTCGATTGCAGCGTTCAAGTTGCGCGAAGGGATGAACATCGGCGCCAAGGTGACGCTGCGTGGCGCGCGGATGTACATCTTCCTCGATAAGCTGTTCAACATCGTGCTTCCGCGTATCCGCGACTTCCGCGGGTTGCCGGCGAAGTCGTTCGATGGGCGCGGTAATTACAACCTCGGCCTGCGCGAGCAACTGGTCTTTCCGGAGGTCAACTTCGACAAGGTCGACAAGGCGCGCGGTATGGACATTACGATCGTCACGACGGCCAGGTCAGATGAGGAGGCGTCGGAGTTTCTGGTCGCGATGGGACTTCCGATCCAAAAAGGCTCTTCGACGAATCCGGCCCTTCGTGGGGTCGCGGACTCAAAAGGAAACGCGTAAATGGCAAAAACGAGCATGATCGTGAAGTCGCAGCGAACGCCGAAGTTCGGCGTACGTTCGCACAACCGTTGCAAGATTTGCGGACGGCCGCGCGGCTATCTGCGCAAATTTGCCATGTGTCGCATCTGCTTTCGCGAGAACGCGCACAAAGGCGTGGTCCCCGGCGTAACCAAGGCATCGTGGTAGCGAGGTCCTTCGAGAAGCTCAGGATGACATAGAGGAAAGTTTAATAAAATGGCTGCTATTACCGACCCTGTCGCAGATCTCTTGACGCGCATTCGTAATGCGAACACGGCTAACCACAAGTCGGTCGACGTTCCGGCCTCACGCGTCAAGGCGGCGATCTCACAGATTCTCAAAGACGAAGGCTTCATCGAGGATTTCGAACGCGTCAACGAAGGGCCTCAAGGAACATTGCGCATCCGTTTGAGGTACGGTCCTGAGAAGGAGAAAGTCATAACGGGTTTGCGTCGCATCTCGCGTCCGGGCTTGCGCGTCTACACCGGCAAGACCGAGATTCCGCGAGTGCTGGGTGGCCTAGGTGTGGTTATCATGTCGACCCCGCAAGGCATCATGTCCGGCAAGCGAGCCAAAAAGATCGGCGTCGGCGGTGAAGTCTTGGCGTACGTTTGGTAACACAAAGGAAAGTTTAGAAAAGATGTCTCGCATTGGTAAATTGCCTGTCGCTGTGCCGAGCGGCGTAAACGTCACGCTCGGCGAGGGCGAGGTGGTCGTCAAGGGGCCCAAGGGCGAATTGCGTCAGGCGTTTCTGGCGCAGATCGTCGACGTGAAGCTCGAGGACGGCAAAGTCGTCGTCGATCGCAAGGGCGATGCGAAGCCGCATCGCGCGGCGCACGGTTTGACGCGCACGCTGATCTCAAACATGGTCGAGGGCGTCAGCAAAGGATTCCGCAAGAGCTTGGAGATTCAGGGCGTTGGCTATCGTGCCGCCAAATCCGGCGAGAGGTTGAACTTGAGCTTAGGCTACTCACATCCCGTCGTCTTCGAACCGCCCAAGGGCATCACGCTCTCGGTTGAGGGACAGAACAAAATCCACGTCGACGGCATCGACAAGCAACAAGTTGGCCAAGTTGCGGCGGAGATTCGCTCGCTGCGTGCGCCCGAGCCATACAAAGGCAAAGGCATTCGCTACGAAGGCGAATTCATTCGGAAGAAACTCGGTAAGGCCGGAAAGGCTGGTAAGAAATAATGGCGCGCATCTCCAAGGACGACTCGCGCCGCTCGCGGCACGAACGTCTGCGCCGAAAGCTAACCGGCACCCACGGATGTCCGCGGCTGATGGTGCGGCGTAGCTTGCACCACATCTATGCGACGCTGATCGACGATACGAAGGGCCATACGCTGGCTGCGGCGTCGACGCGCGATCGCTCGCTCGGCGAGGGACTGGGTTCGAGAACCAACATCGAGGCAGCGAAGGTGGTTGGCGCAGCGATTGCAGCCAAGGCCAAAGCCGCCGGTATTACCGACGTCGTGTTCGATCGCGGCGGATACAAGTATCACGGTCGCGTTCAGGCACTTGCCGACGCGGCACGCGAAGCGGGGCTGAATTTCTGATGAACTATCGTGGTGGTCGCGAGCGCGACAACAGTGGATTCGAAGAAACCGTCGTGCGCGTCAATCGCGTCGCGAAGGTTGTCAAAGGCGGTAAGCGCTTTAGCTTTAGCGCGCTCGTCGTCGTCGGTGACCGCAAGGGGAAGGTCGGTTTTGCCATCGGAAAGGCCGGCGAAGTTCCCGAGGCGATTCGCAAAGCCGTCGAGCAGGCCAAGAAGAGTCTGGTGACGGTGCCGATGGTCGAGAAGACCATACCGCACGAAGTAAACATGCAGGTCGGGTCAGCCAAGGTGTTGCTCAAGCCGGCCGCGCCCGGTACGGGCGTGATCGCCGGCGGGTCGATGCGAGCGGTGCTGGAGCTCGCGGGAATCCACGACATTCTTACCAAGTCGCTCGGCAGCAACAACCCGATCAACGTTGTGCTCGCGACGATCGAGGGTCTGCGTTCGCTCAAAACCGCCGACAAAGTCGCGGCACTACGCGGGAAGACTCCCAAAGATATCTTCGCCGCCTGACCCTTCGACAGGCTCAGGTGACACGCGTCATGCTGAGTTTGTCGGAACGTGAGGCAGTCAAAGCACTAGGAAATCATGGCAGAGAAGAAATCGACGGCAAAGAAGAGCAGCGCTAGCAGAAAGACCACTGCGCCTCGACGGGGCTCGGGACAAGCTCCGGCGACTGCTGCAAAAAAATCGGCTGCGAAGACGACGAGTTCGCAAGCTCCCGCGCAGGCTGCAATCGCTACGGCTAGCGGGTCGCTGCTCAAGCTCGGCGCGCTCAAGCCTGCTCAGGGCTCGTGGCCGAAGCGTCAGCGCATCGGCCGCGGACATGGCTCGGGCATGGTCAAGACCGGCGGCGAAGGCGGCAAGGGTCAGACCGTACGTTCGGGCGGCGGCAAAGGGCCCGCGTTCGAAGGCGGACAGACGCCGTGGCCGCGCCGTCTTCCACACAAGCGCGGATACTCACAGAAGGCGCGCGACATCGGACATTTCCGTGCGCGTTATGCGGTTGTCAACCTGCACCAACTCAGCGCCTGGGATCCAAGCGTCGAGGTTTCGCCCGAGTCGCTCAAAGAGCGTGGCGTTCTCAAATCTGCTCGCGACGGCGTAAAGATTCTCGGCGGCAGCAGGGCCGGTAAGTCGCTGCCTGCGGGTTTGAAATTCCGCGACGTCGTGTTCTCCGCGAGCGCGCTTGAAGCGCTGCGCGTTGCCGGCGCTACGGTTCCGGAAGCGGCCGCGAGCGAGATCACCTAGTGTTCGATAACCTCCGCGCGGCGGTCTTGGTTCCCGATATCCGCAAGCGGATCGGTTTTGTGCTCTTCGCTTTTGCGTGGTTCATCTTCATGATCCACGTGCAGCTGCCGAACGTGAACGAACAGCAGTGGCAAAACGTCCTCAAGCAGGGCGTCTTCTATTCGCTGCTGGGCTTTCTCTCTGGTGGTGCGCTGCAGAAGCTTTCCATCATCGCCATGGGGATCACACCGTACATCAACGCGTCGATCATCATGCAATTGATGACGGTCGTCTTGCCGCAGCTGGAAGAGTTGGCCAAGAAAGGCGGCGAGGAGGGACGCAAAAAGATCAGCCAATACACCCGCTGGCTTACGATCGTCTTGGCCGTCCTGCAAGCGACGTTCATGACCAACGCTATGAAGCTTTCCGGCGTATTCTACGACACGAGCATCTGGTATCAGCTTTTCGCGATCGTCGCAATGGTTGCCGGTACGCTGTTCCTCATGTGGCTCGGCGAGCAGATTAGCGACAAGGGCATCGGCAACGGGGTCTCGCTGATCATCTTCATCGGCATCGTGCTGCGCTATCCGACGTATGTGTCGCAGACCTACTCGTCGGCGAGTCAAGGCGGCCTCTCGCTACTGAACCTGGTGCTCTTTATCGTCATCACGATCGCGATCATCATCGGCATCATCTTCATGTACCAGGGCCAGCGCCGCGTGCCGGTGCAGCAAGCGCGCCGCGTCGTCGGCCGCAAGATGTTCGCAGGTCGTTCGACCTACATTCCCCTGCGTCTGAACAACGCCGGCGTCATCTCGATCATCTTTGCGATCTCGATCCTGCTGTTGCCGCAACAGGCGCTGACCTGGTTCTCAGGACACCAAGGCGCCGAGGTGGCGAAGTGGTTGCCGCTCTTCTGGAAGTTCGAGGTGCCGGCAAATACCGCTGCGCTCAGCGAAGCGATCAACGTGTGGTTCGCGCCGGCCGGGACGGTCTACAACATTGCGTACTTTCTGCTGGTCGTTATCTTCACATTCTTCTATAGTTCGATCGTGCTCAACACCCGTGACGTGGCGGACAACCTAAAGAAAACCGGCTCGTTCATTCCCGGCATACGGCCCGGTCAGCCGACCGTCGACTATTTGAACAAGATTCTGCTGCGCTTGACGACGGCGGCCGCGGTGTTCCTTGGTCTGCTGGCGGTTGCACCCAACATGCTCGAGCGCGGGCTGAACGTCACCACGATCTATCTCGGTTCAACCTCGCTGCTGATCGTGGTCGGCGTCGCGCTCGATACGATCTCTCAAATCGAGGCGCGTCTGGCCATGCGCGATTATCGAGGGTTCATCAAACGCTGAAATGGCTTTGGACATCGTATTGCTGGGCGGCCCCGGCGCCGGCAAGGGCACGCAAGCGCGGATTTTGGAAGAGCGCTTCGGGTATCGGCAGATTTCGACGGGCGATCTGCTGCGCGAACATCGCAACAACGGCACGGAATTGGGCCGCGCCGCGGAAGGATATATGAAGCGGGGCGAGCTGGTTCCCGACGACCTGATTATCCGGATGGTCGAAGGCGAGTTGCAGGGCGAGGGTTCGGTGCTCTTCGACGGATTTCCGCGAACTGCAGCACAGGCGAAGGCGCTCGACGATTTGCTCTCGTCGCAAGAGCGAGGATTGCCGCGCGCCGTGTACTTCGAGATCGAACGCGGGCGCTTGGAAGAACGTCTACTCGGCCGCTGGACCAACCCCCGAACCGGACGCGTATATCACGAACGGTTCAATCCGCCGAAGGTCGCCGGCATCTGCGACGAGGATGGTGGTCCGCTCGTGCAACGCGAAGACGATAAGCCCGACACGATCCAACGGCGTCTCGACGTCTTCGAAGCGCAAACGATGCCGCTGGTCGCGTATTACCGCGAAAGCGGCCGCCTCGCCAAAATCGACGCGACCCTCCCCGTCGATCAAGTAACGCAATTACTGCTCGACGCCATCGGAGTAGAGCGTGCCTATTAGCTCGCCGCGTTCCCGCCCGACGCAGTCCCGATGGTACATCGCTTGCGACGACACGTCGATTTGGCGCGCCCTAGGGGAAAGAAAAGCCCGGCGCAATCTGTCGCGCGCCATGGCCTGGGGGCCCCACGAAGTGGGGGGCGCCCTTCGACGGAGCTCAGGACAAGCTCCGCCTAGGGCGGAGCGCCATCAAACATGATAACGTTGAAGTCGCCGCGAGAGATCGAAACGATGCGGCGCAGCGGCAAGATTACGGCCAAGGTCCTAACCGATCTTATGAAGACGGCGCGCGCGGGCATGACCACCAAGCAGATCGACGAGATTGCCGAACAGGGCATTCGAGAACTCGGCGGGACGCCGACGTTCAAAGGGTATCACGGATTTCCAGCGACGATTTGCGCTTCGGTCAACGACGAAGTCGTGCACGGTATTCCAGGCCCGTACGTGCTGCGTGACGGCGATCTTCTTTCGATCGACATCGGAACGACGCTCGACGGATACGTCAGTGATAGTGCGGTGACGATTCCCATTGCGAACATCTCGCAGCAGGCGCAGCGTCTTCTGGAGGTTACGCGCGAGTGCCTGATGATCGGAATCGCGCAGATGCAGCGCGGTAACCGCCTTGGCGACATAAGTTCCGCCGTACAGCGCCACGCCGAGGGCCACGGTTATGGAGTCGTCCGGGAGCTCGCGGGACACGGAGTCGGTACGGCCATGCACGAGGAGCCGCAGGTCCCCAATTACGGTAAGGCCGGAACGGGGATGGAACTGCGAGCGGGACTCGTGCTGGCTATCGAGCCGATGATCACCCAGGGCGGCCGGGCGGTCGAGATCCTCAAGGACGGCTGGACAGTCGTCACGGCAGATGGTAAACTCGCAGCGCACTTCGAGCATACGATTGCCGTGACCGAGGATGGTCCGAAGATCCTTACGCTTCGCACCTTTGGGGAGCACCCGGACGCTGCGAAGTACGTTCCCGATGCAGAACGCACGGGAGCACACACGTGATGGAAAGGGCGATCGTTTGAAGAGGATGCAGGCGCACTAATGGCTCGTCGTGGTGGACGGCGCCCGGCGCGGGCGAAGAAGAACACCGATAAAGCGGCCAAGACCGCGATCCCGAAGGAAGAGGCGATCGAGGTCGAAGGCACAATCGTCGAGCCCCTGCCCAACGCAATGTTCCGGGTGGAACTTGCCAACGGGCATCGCGTTCTCGCGCACGTGTCGGGAAAGATCCGGATGAATTTCATTCGCATCCTGCCCGGAGATAGAGTCCTCGTGGAACTCTCGCCGTACGACCTCACGCACGGCAGAATCACGTATCGTTACAAATAGGTAAGTTGAGAAAATGAAAGTTCGTCCGTCCGTCAAGAGAATTTGTGAGAAGTGCAAGATCATTCGCCGCGAAGGCAAAGTGCGAGTGATCTGCACCGTCAATCCCAAACACAAGCAGGTTCAGGGGTAATTATGGCTCGTATCGCTGGTATCGATCTTCCGCGCGAGAAGCGCATCGAGATTGCGTTGCAGTATATCTACGGTGTTGGTCCCACCACCGCCGCGAAGTTGCTCGCCCAAACGGGGGTCAATCCCGACACGCGGGTCAAAGATCTGCCCGAGGACGACGAGAAGAAGCTGCGCGATGCGATCGACACGTTGCAAGTGCGCGTCGAGGGTGATTTGCGTCGCGAAGTTCAAGGCAACATCAAGCGCCTGATGGACATCGGCTGCTATCGCGGCCTGCGTCACCGTCGCGGCCTTCCGGTTCGTGGCCAGCGTACCAAGACCAATGCGCGCACGCGCAAGGGACCAAAACGCACGGTCGCCGGTAAGAAGAAGGTTGCAACGAAGAAGTAACGGCGTTTCCACGGTTTGTCCAATGGAGGCTCGGCGCAATGCCGGGCCTCATGTGTTGATATGGCGAAGGTTAGCCGCGATGGTAGCGGTCATCACGGCCGGCGGTCCGATCGACGGTGAATACGCACGTCGTGCCGGAACCGATCGCAAGGGCCTTGCTCCGGTGCGAGGGCGTACGATGCTCGCACGTACGATCGATGCGCTGCACGCGTGCGGCGTCGCGAGCATTGCCGTCGTCGGAAACCAAGCGATTCGCGACGCGTGCGCGGGTCAAGGCATTCAAATGATTGCTGACGCCGGTTCGGGCTCGGCAAACGTGCTGGGCGCACTCGATGCGTGGACGGATCAGCGCGAACCGCTTCTCTATCTCACGTGCGATCTTCCGCATATCGATGCTCGCTCGTTGCAGTGGTTTATCGATCGCGTCGATCCACGTTCGCTTGCGATGCCGCTGTGCGAATACCGCGATTTCGCCGCTCGTTTCCCGGGATCGCCGCCGTTCGGTATTACGCTCGCGGGAGAGCGGGTGGTCAACGCGGGAGTGTTGCACATACCTCCCGGCTCGCGCTCGCGGATTCGTGAGTTCGCGACGGCGCTCTTCGAAGCGCGCAAAGCCCCGTGGAAGATGGCCGGCATCGCTGGACCCGGAGCGTTCGTGCGCTTCGCACTGGGCCGGTTGTCTATTGCTCAGATCGAAGCCCGAGCAGGTCGCGTACTCGGGGTTCCCGTGCACGCGGTGCGCGGCGCTCCACCGGAACTCGCGTTTGATGCGGACACCGTCGATGAGTATGTCTATGCGCTCGAGCACGAGTAGCAAGCCGATTCCAGCGAGGTTGACGAGCCTTTGGTTCGGCGTGCAATTGATTTGGGGCGCTGTGCTGGGGATTTCATTGCAGGCGCGGTGCACGCAATTGGCTGGTCCCGGAGCGCTTGCCGCATTTGGAGTGATTGCAGCCAGCGGTGCAGCAACCGCCGCGGCGGTGCAGCTCCTGGTCGGCCCGGTTTCCGATCGCATGCGCCGGCGCGGGAATAATCGCGCGATATTCTACATCGTCGGCTCGATACTGGGCGCGGCCTCGGCGATCGCTTTCTATAGCGTGTCGAGCATAGCGGGACTTCTCGCAGCGTTCGTTGCGTTGCAGGCCTCTCTTAACACCGTGATCGCTCCTTTTCAGGCGATCGTGCCCGATATGGTCGCACCGCGGCGGTATGGTGTGGTTTCCGGTTGGCTGGCGGGTGTGGGAAGCGCGGGGAACGCTGCCGGCGCCGTTCTTGCTGCCGCTGCCGGAAATCGACCGGCACTGGGCATGGTGCTGGCAGCCGGACTTGCGGCGAGCGCGGCCATCACACTCGCGCATTTGCGGAGCATTCGTTTGCAAGCATTGCGCTCGAGCACCCACCTTCGCTTCACTCGCACGCTGGCCGACCTTTTCGTTTCGCGCGCGCTCGTGTACGTGGGTTTTTATACGGCACTCGGTTATCTGTACTTTTTCGTTGCCTCGGTTTTGCCGCAAGGATCGAAACTCGACGCGACACGCGCAAGCGGTCTGTGCATCTTGCTCTTTACGATCGTTGGTGCGGCCGGGGCGGCGTTCGCTGCGAAGCCCGCGGATCGAAGTGACGAGCGAATGGTCGTGACGATCGGTGCGGGATTGACCGCCCTTTCTTTTGCTATCCTTGGAGCCTTTGGCTCTGCGAGCACGCTTGTCGAACTGCCGATCGCTATTGCAGCGGGCGGGATAGGCTGGGGCATTTTTCTTTGCGCGGACTGGGCTTTTGCATGCCGGCTGCTTCCGCCGTCGGCAATGGCGGCAACCATGGCCATCTGGAACCTTGCCGTGGTAGGCCCACAAATGCTTGCGCCAGCGATTGCGAGCACAGTTTTGGCCCGTTTGGGCGCGCTAAGCAACCGAGCGGGACCTCGGGATGCGATGCTGCTGGCCGGTGTCGAAATGGCAGCCGGGGCAGCCTGGATCTGGCGTTTACCGCGCAGCATGACCGGGAAAATGCGCTATGGCGCTGATTGCATGGAACCCGGCGAAGCCGGCCATGCGTTGTAGCGCAATGGGGAGGTATATCCGCCCCACGACCAAGTGAATAGTATATGAAAAAGAAACTCTAAGGAGGCTTTCGTGAAACGACTGAGTACCGGAGTCCTAGCGGCGCTGATTGCAGTGTCTTGCGGGCTCTCCGCGGTCGCTGCCCCGTCAGCCACGCAATCGCAGGGAAACAAAGGACAAGCTGTGGTTGCGCAGGATCAGACGGGCTCGATGCCGGCGGCGAACTTCGGATCTCCGCCGTCTGGCCGCATTCCGATTCTCTATAACGATCACCATGTCTACGCCAAGCCCGACACCCTCAAGCAGGGTCGCGTGCTGGCAGCCCTCGTTAGGGGCGGCACCGTGCTCATCCCGCTGCGTTCGATGTTCGAGCAGATGGGTGCGTCGGTGTCATACGATCCGGGAAGCAGGACCGTTACGGTCAGCAAACCGGGTTCCGAAGTAAAAGTGACCGTGGGCAAGCCCGAAGTCATTATCAATGGCGAATCGCGTCCGTTGGACGTACCGCCGATCATGTACAAGGGCAATGTGCTCGTTCCGGTCCGCGTCATCTCTGAAGGCATGGGTGCGTACGTTCAGTGGGTGCCCGACAGGCAGCTCGTCGTCGTCCGGTATCTGCCGCCGACTCCGCCGCCGACCCCGGCACCGACCGAGGCTCCGACGGTTGCACCGACGGTAGCACCAACGCCGACACCTGCCCCGGTTGCGACGCCCTATAAGGAAATCTTCGTAGCCGGTGACTACATCTTCTCGCCGAAGGTCTACAACGAGTTCAGCCCGGGCAATACCGGTAAGAGCGGCTCGTATGCGATCCGCGGCGCGTGGGAGTTCAGCGCCTTCAACCTGCCGTGGATGATCGGCGGGAACTTCGAACAGTACCAATATCCGCATAACTGCTCCAGCCCAACCGATCCCGAATGTCAAGTCACGGTCATCGGCGGCGGTGGGCAGACCTTCGTTCCGGCGTTCACGGCGCGCGACAGCGACGTTGACGCGCGACTCGGCCTGCGGGTTGCCGATCCGCGAATCTACATCGGCGTCGGCTACTTGTATCGCTCGAACAACTACGGCTATCCGCGTGAGAACGGGTTCGGTTTCGGAATCGAGAAACTCCCCGACTTGAACCAGGCTCTCTCGGTCTTCGGTAGCGCGTACTACTATCCGAATACCAAGGGTACGTTTACCGATCCCACCGGCACGAGCTTCAACCTGGCATACAACATCCTGAAGTACCAAGTCGGTCTCGATTACGTAATCGGGAACAGCCCAGTGTTCATCGATCTTGGCTGGATGGGAATGAGTGCCCACAACAAGTCGAATGCTCCGGTGAACATCAGTGCCAACGGCCCGTTCGCGGGTATCGGCATCAAGTTCTAAGGGCAGCAATCGCCTTCGCCAGACGGCATGGAGCCCGGTCGCAAGACCGGGCTCTCGTGTTTTTCAGTCCGTTCCGTAGCGGTAGGGAACGAACCCGCGCTGCGCGTCTTCGAAACCGATCTTGAACGTTTTGTACAGATTCTCGGGGTCGTCGAATCCGACGACGCCGACCGGCAATTCGTCTTGCGGTTGCAGCTGATAGATATCCGAATCGTAGAACGCGGAGGTGAAGGCGCCGCCTCGCCCCGCGACCGCGCGCTCGAGCGAGCGCTTTTCATACGTCTCCAAGTAGGCTGCGCGCAGGTCCGCCTCGAGTATTCGACGTTGCATGGCGCCAAATACACCAAATCCCACTTCGAGCGCATTGTGATAGTGCGTGCTTTGAAACGGCGGGTCGAGGAGTACGACGTCGATGCGTTCGGCAGCTGCGCGTGCAACTCCGACCGGAGTGTTCGCGGTAACTCCGCCGTCGACGTAGAGATTCGTTCCGCTGCCCGAAGGCGCTGGAAGCGGAACCGGATCGAACGCGACGGGAATCGCCGCCGAGGCACGGAGTGCATCGACCAGAATCTCGGGTGTTGCTTCGCGCAAAACGGCATTGGGACCAACCGTCAAACCAATCGCGCTGACCGCGCTCGCGCGCTGCTCGGCGGTGAGCTGGGTGTTGACAAGGTAAAAGAATTCCGGAGATTGATTAGTAAGATTCGTCAGCGTCCAAACGAACGGCATGACGACGGGTCGTGAGGGATCCACGTACTGCGAGAGCCACTGCCGCAAATGATCGCCGTCGATCACGCCCAGGTCGTTATTCGTTAAGCTGAGGACGAGCCGCATCGCCGCGAAGAAACGTGTCCCGATCCCGCTGTCGGGCGTTACGATCTTGGCATAGCGCCGCTTGAGGCGGATGATGTTTTGGTCGGCGATCGTGTACCAAAGCGAGCGGAGCAGCGAGTACTGACCGGTAGCTACGAAATAGCCGTTGAGCGCGCCGATCGAGGTTCCGGCGACGATTCCGTACGGCGGGAGCGGCTCGCCGTCGGGGATTTGCTTCGAGAGGCGCAAGTAATCGACGATTCCCGCCTGGTAGATGCCGCGAGCGCCTCCTCCGGAGAGGACGAGCGCCTGCGCGACGCGATTGACCGACGGCGGGGCGGCCGCTCCCGGCGCGGCCAGACTAAGGGTGGGAAATGCCGCCATAGCGGTCGCCGATGCCAGGAACGATCGGCGCGAGCGGCCAGGGAGGTGCATGGGGTGCCGGGTTCACCGCTTGCGGCAGTTGACCCCTTGGGCGACTTGCGGTAAGATGCTGGCTTGGCGCCGCTGATCTCTCTCTTCACAGCGGCGCGCGCGGCACCGCAACGATCGCCGAGTTGCGGCCAAGAGCAGATCCTTTTCGAGCTCGCCCTGAGCTTGCCGAAGGGTCGAGGCGACGACAGCCCCGTCGTTCGGGGAACCGGATAAATCAGAGGTCTTTTTTGGCTGCGAAAAAGCAAACCAAGACGCGCCGCAAGCGCGAAGTCAAGAACGTCCAATCGGGCGTGACCCACGTACACGCATCCTTTAACAACACGATCGTCACCATCACCGATCCTCACGGCAATGTGGTTTCCTGGGCCTCGGCCGGCAATCTCGGCTTCAAGGGCTCGAAGAAATCCACGCCGTTCGCCGCGCAGATGGCCGCCGAATCGGCTGCGCGCAAGGCGATGGAGCACGGCATGAAGAGCACGGAAGTGTTTGTGAAAGGTCCAGGCGCCGGGCGTGAAGCTGCGATCCGTTCGCTGCAAGCCGCGGGCCTGGAGATCACGATGATCAAGGACGTTACGCCAATTCCGCACAACGGCTGCCGGCCGCCCAAGCGCCGCCGCGTATAATCGAAGAGAGAAGCTATGTCGCGTTACATCGGACCGGTCTGCCGTCTATGCCGTCGAGAGACGGCTTCGAGCAAGACCGGCGAAAAAATCAAACTCTTTCTCAAAGGCGACCGCTGCCTTTCGAAAAAATGCGCGGTCGAGCGCCGCGGAACCGCGCCGGGTCAAAAAACCGCCGGAAAGCAGCGTACCAAAATTTCCGAATATGGACGTCAACTGCGCGAGAAGCAGAAGATGCGTCGCTATTACGGCGTGCACGAAACGCAGTTCGAGAACTACTTTCGCGAAGCAGCGCGCGTGCCGGGTCAGACGGGCCGCACGTTCCTGCAGTTCCTCGAGCGGCGTCTCGACAACGTCGTCTATCGCTTGAACTTGGCGACCAGCCGTGCGCAGGCGCGGCAATTGGTCACGCATCGCCATTTTCGCGTGAACGGCAAGATCGTCAATGTGCCTTCGTACATCGTTAAGGCAGGTGACGTGATTTCAATCGGCGAGCGAAGCCTGAAATCGCCGGTGTTCGAGTCGAATTTCGAAGTTGCCGGCTCGCGCCGTCCGCCGGATTGGCTCGAATGGAACGATGCCGAAAAAACGGCCAAGGTCACTCAATTGCCGGCGCGCGAGCAAATCGACACGCCGGTAGACGAACAGTTGATCGTCGAGTATTACAGCCGCTAGAACACACTACCGCCGTTAGGCGTACGATCGCCGCTCTCCGGGAGATCGACGGATAACGTAAACGGCAACAAAGGACAAGCGAAACCACATCATGACCACCTTGGAAACGCCTACGGGCGCAACCATTGAAGTTCGCGAGCGCCGCGAAAATTATGCCAAATTCGTGATCGAGCCGTTGGAACGCGGCTTCGGCATTACGCTAGGCAACGCGTTGCGCCGCATTCTGCTCAGCTCGATTCCGGGCGCGGCCGTCACGTACATGAAGATTGACGGCGTGCTGCACGAGTTCTCGACAATCGCCGGGATGGTTGAGGACACGATCGCGCTGATGCTCAATCTCAAAGGCCTTCCGGTCAAGCTCAACAGCGATGAACCGCGCGTGCTCAATCTCTCGGTCGGTGGATCCAAGGACGTGACGGCCGCGGACATCGCGCCCGACGCGGACGTCGAGATCCTCGACCCGAGCTATCACATCGCGACGCTCACCTCGAAAGATGCAAAGCTCTCGATGGAGATCGGCGTTGAAAAGGGCCGCGGCTACGTCATGGCCGACCGGCAACGCAACATCGAGCACATGATCGGACTGATCCCGCTCGATTCCATCTTCTCGCCGATTCGCAAGGTGAACTTCAGTGTCGACGACACGCGTGTCGGACAAAGCGTCGATTACGATCGCCTCACGCTCGAGATCGAGACCAATGGATCGATCACGCCGGACGATGCGCTCGCGACGGCCGCTGCAATCATGCAAGAGCAGCTCGATCTCTTCGTCGGCTTTACCAGCCGCGAGGATCCGCTGCCCGAGGCGCCGCCCAACGAGTGGGATATTCCGGTCGAAACGCTCAACCTCTCGGTGCGGTCGTTCAACTGTCTCAAGCGCGCGGGCATCTCGAAGGTGTCCGAGCTGCTCGATCTCACCGAAGACGAGATCATGAAGATGCGCAATTTTGGTAAGAAGTCGCTCGATGAAATCAAGCAAGTTCTCGCAGAGAGGGGGCTCTCGCTTCGCCAATCGTAAGGCGTAAGCAGAGATGACGCATGCCGCATCAAATCGCCTATAAACGGCTTTCGCGAACCGACGGGCATCGCAAGGCGCTGCTGCGTAACATGGCTACGTCGTTCTTCAAGCACGAGAAGATCGAGACGACGTCGACCAAGGCCAAAGAAGTGAGCCGTGTGGTCGAGCAATTGATCACGACCGCGATGGCGGGCGATCTTGCCGCGCGACGCAAGGTGGCGGAATACTTGACCGAGCCGGCCGTGGTGAAAAAGCTCGTCGAGCAAATCGCACCGTCGCTGAAGGGTCGCACGGGCGGCTACACGCGAATTACCAAGACACGCGTGCGCCCAGGGGACGCCGCGGAACTTTCTCTCCTCGAACTGGTGAGGTAAAGAACGAAGCACACGACGCCCAGCGGCGTCGTGTGTTTTTTCGCGATGGAATACGCACCCCTGTTGCGCAGGCTGATCGCCGGAGAGCACCTCTCGCAAACGGAGGGAGCTGAGATGATCGGCGCGATCATGGACGGCGAATTGACGCCCGCTCAAAGTGCCGGTCTGCTGGTAGCACTTGCATCGCGTGGTGAAGACGTCGACGAGATCGTGGGTGCCGCGCGAGCCATGCGTGAACGCAGCTTGCACGTCGAGCACGGGCTGGAGAACGTCGTCGACGTCGTGGGTACCGGCGGCGACGGAGCCAACACGATCAATATCTCCACGATGGCGGCGCTGGTTACAGCGGCCGCCGGCATTCCGGTTGCCAAGCACGGAAACCGCGCTGCGTCCAGCGCGTGCGGAAGCGCGGACGTTCTCGAGGCGACGGGTCTTCCGATCGATCTTGCGCCGGATCGCGCAGCACACATGCTGCGGGAAACGAACTTCACGTTCATGTTCGCTCCCCGCTATCACCCAGCGATGAAAAACGTCGCGCCGGTGAGGCGCGAACTGGGCGTCAAGACGATCTTCAACGTACTTGGCCCGCTGACCAATCCGGCGCGCGCAAAGGCCCAGGTCGTCGGCGTGGCGCGGCCGGAGCTGCTCGAGCCGCTCGCCACCGTGCTGCAAGGCTTGGGCGTAGAACGCGGCGCAATTGTCCACGGAAATAATGGAATCGACGAGGTTGCCGGCGACGTTGCCACCGCAGTGTTCTCCTTCGACGGCGAGGGCGAACGACGTTGGACGCTGGATCCGGCCGAATTCGGTGTTGCGACGCCGCTCGCGCAGATTGTCGGCGGTTCGGTCGATGCTGCCCGTGAAGCATTTCTATCGATCTTGGGGGGCGAGCAATCGCCCCGCGCAAATGTCGTGGCACTCAACGCCGCGCTCGTGTTGTATACCGTTGGGAGCGAACCGGTGATGACTTCTGCGTTCGAGCGGGCGCGCTCGATTTTAGCCTCGGGCGCAGCGTTACGGACCTACGAGCGCGCAAAGGAGCTGGCGATCCATGGCTGACGACGTCTTACGAAAGATCTATGCTGCGAAGGCCGAGCGATTGGGGCAAGAGATGGCGCGCGAGCCCTACGAACAGCTGCGCGGACGCGCCTTCGGCCGCGTACCGAAGCGTCGCAGGTTTCTCGAGGCATTGCAGGCGCGCAGCGGCAACGCCATTATTTGCGAGATCAAGCGGGCGTCGCCGTCCGCTGGGCTCATCGCGCACGACTTCGATCCGGTCGCGATCGGAAGAGCGTATGAAGAGGCCGGTGCTGACGCGATCAGCGTCCTCACCGAGATCGATCACTTTCTGGGTGAGCTGGCCTTTGTGGACCAGGTCCGCGAGGTCACGCGCCTTCCCTTGTTGCGCAAAGACTTCCTTACTCATCCCTATCAAATCGCGCAATCGGCTGCGTATGGAGCCGACGCCGTGCTGTTGATCGTCTCGGGACTAGGCGACGAGCAAATGCAGGCAATGTTCGCCGAAGCCCGCGAGTACGAACTCGACGCGCTGGTAGAAGTGCACGACATGCGAGATCTGGAGCGCGCACTCGCCTTGGGCGCGACGTTCATCGGCGTGAACAACCGGAATCTTCGCACGATGACGACGGATTTGGCAGTCAGCGAACATCTGCTGCCCAGCGTTCCGGCCGATGTGTTCGCGATCAGCGAAAGCGGCATGCGATCGCTCGACGACGTCGACCGTTTACGTGTTGCCGGTGCTAAGGGCTTCTTGATCGGAGAGGCACTGATGCGTGCGGAAGACCCGGCGGCGTTGATCGCGTCGCTCAAGCATGCGCACGCGCATTAAATTCTGCGGCTGCGCTGCCTGGGCGGACGTGGATCAGGCGATTGCGGCAGGCGCGGACGCAGCGGGAATGATCTTTGCCGACTCACCGCGCCGCATCGATTGGGATGCCGCAGCCGAAATCGCCGAACGCATCGGCTCTCGAATTATTCCGGCCGGAGTTTTCGTCAATCCCAGCAGGGAAGAAATCGCGCGTGCGCGTGCCCTTTTTCCGGAGATGATCGTTCAGCTCTCGGGCGATGAAACTCCGGAATTCGTTGCCGGAATCGAAGGCGCCGTCATCAAAGCGATCCATGTCGACGGCGATGAGGATCTTGGCGATCTGGAGGCGAGCTGCAATCGCTACAAATCGGCGTTGGCGATGTTCGACACGAAATCGGCGGATGCGTTCGGCGGCACGGGACGTGCTTTTGATTGGACGAAGATCGCCCAAATTGCGCGATCGCGTCCGGTCGTCGTGGCGGGAGGGCTAACGCCCGAGAACGTCGGCGCGTGCGTGCGAACGGTACGCCCGGCGTGGGTCGACGTTCGAAGCGGCATCGAGACCTCGGGCCGAAAGGATGCGGGGAAGATGCAGCGCTTCATCGACGCGGTTCGCAAGAGTGATGCAGCCTGACGAGCGCGGGTATTTCGGCAGCTTCGGTGGGCGTTTCGTTCCCGAGGTGTTGATCGATGCCCTCGAATCTCTCGAACGCGAGATGCATGCGGCATTCGGCGATCCCGGATTTTGGAGCGAGTACGAGCAGACGCTGCGAGACTTCGTTGGGCGACCCTCGCCGCTCTATCGTGCGGAGCGCTTCGCGGGCAGTACGGTGCCGTTCGTTCTCAAGCGCGAAGATGCCAATCATACCGGTGCACACAAGATCAATAACACCGTAGGTCAGGCGTTACTTGCGCGCCGCATGGGCAAGCGCCGTCTGATCGCCGAGACCGGTGCCGGGCAGCATGGTGTGGCAACAGCAACAGTGGGTGCGAAATTCGGCTTTCCCGTGGAGGTGTACATGGGCGCGGTCGACATCGAACGGCAGGCGCTCAATGTGTACATCATGGAGTTGCTCGGCGCAAGAGTACATTCGGTAACCGGTGGAACGCAAACGCTCAAAGACGCGACCAACGAGGCGTTTCGCGTCTGGGCTGAGCGCGTCGAAGACACGTTTTACGTCATCGGCAGCGTGGTCGGGGCGCATCCGTATCCGTATCTCGTTCGTGAGTTTCAACGAGTGATCGGCGTGGAAGCGCGTGCGCAATGCTTGGAGCGATTCGGACGATTGCCGAGCGACGTCGTCGCCTGCGTCGGCGGCGGGAGCAATGCGATGGGTATCTTCGCCGGATTCTTGGACGATCCGCAGGTGAAGCTGTGGGGCGTCGAGGCCGCGGGGAAGGGAATTGCCAGCGGGAAGACGGCTGCATCGCTCAGCGCCGGAAGCATTGGCATCCTTCATGGATCGCGTTCGTATTTGTTGCAAAATTCCGAGGGTCAGGTGCAAGACACGCATTCAATTAGCGCGGGGCTCGATTATCCCGGTGTCGGCCCCGAGCACGCATATCTGAAGGAAAATGGCCGCGCGACCTACGTTCCGGTAACCGACGGCGACGCGCTCGAAGCGTTCTTCGCGTTCTCGCGCGCGGAGGGCATCATTCCCGCACTCGAAAGCGCGCATGCGATCGCGTTCGCCGCCAAACTCGCCGGCGAACGCAGCTCCGACGATCTTATCCTGGTGAATCTCTCGGGGCGCGGCGATAAAGATATCGCTCAAGTGCAGGCACTGCAGCGTGCTTGAGGCGCTCTTCGAGCGCGCGCGCCGCGAACAGCGCGCGGCGTTCATCCCGTACGTGATGGCGGGCGATCCGGATTCATCCACGACGGTTGCGGTGGTGCGGGCCCTCACGCAAGCCGGCGCGGATGCAATCGAGCTCGGAATTCCGTACGGCGATCCGCTTGCCGACGGTCCGACGATTGCGGCTGCCGCTGCGCGAGCGCTTGCGGCGAAAACAACGATCGCGTCGGTTTTCGAGATCGCTCGCCAGCATCGCGCGAGCGATGGGGCGCCCATCGTGCTCTTTACGTATTTCAATCCGGTTTATCAATACGGCATCGAACGATTCGCCGATCGCGCCGCGGACGCGGGCGCGTGTGCCGTCATCGTGCCCGACATCGCGCTCGAGGAGGGAGAGGGGTTGGCCGCGAGCCTCGCGTACAAGAATTTGGCGATGCCGCTGCTGGTTGCGCCGTCTACCAAGCCCGAACGCGCGCGGCGTATTGTCGAGCGAAGCAGCGGTTTTGTCTACGTCGTATCGCGCTTAGGGGTTACCGGCGCAGGTACGCAGCCTTCGACCGACGCACTCCGTGGGCAGGTCGAGATGCTGCGTGGGATTACGACGCAGCCGCTGGCGGTTGGTTTCGGCGTGAGCTCGCCCGAACACGTTCGCGCGGTCGCACGGCACGCCGATGGTTTTATCGTCGGGAGCGCCCTGGTCGATTCTTACGCCGGCTCCCGTGGAGAAGAGGCGGCGCAACGCGTCCGCGCTTTCGTCGAGCCGCTCATCGCCGCGGCTCGATACGCGCAGGTTTGATGGATCGCGCGACCTTTCTGACCTCGGCCCTCGCGTCACTGGCCGCAACGGCCTCACCGAAACCGTCGCCTTCGCCTTCGTTGGCAAGACAGGACACTTGTTTGAAGAGTGCCGCCTTGCCGTACGATCGGCCGCTCGACATGACGATGCCGGTGCTGGACGGTCCGGATTTCCAATTGAAGAGTTATCGCGGGCACGCGGTCCTGCTGAATATCTTTACGACCTGGTGCGCGCCATGCAACGAGGAACAGTACGGCTTGGTGTTGGCTGCGGCGCGGTACGCAAGCCTGGGTCTTTCGGTACTTGGGATCGACGATCGAGAATTGGACGAGACGGTACGCGCGTATCGCAGAAGGTTTCGAATCGCGTATCCGATTGCGATGGATCGCCGCGGCGACTTTACGCGCGCGCTAATGGTTGGAGGTGGTAAGGGTAGGATCGTATATCCGACGTCGATCTTCATTACGCCGCAGGGCTATCTGTACTGCTACATGCAGGACTACATGGAACCCGCCGAACTCAACAGCCGAATCAAGAAATTTCTCGCGGATGCACCGCCGATGATTGCACCCTCGCCTTCGCCCAGTCCCAGCCCCTCAGCCTAACATCTTGCGCATGAGCATCGCTTCCCACGTCTCGCCGTTGGCACGCGAGATGCGCGCTGCATCCGGATCGATCTCGACGAAGTCGAGCTTGCGATAGAGCGCAATCGCGCGCTTGTTGTGCGGGAAAACCAGGAGCGAGAGATATGGAATTCCGCGCGCTCGCGCCCAGTCGGTAAGCTGCTCGAGCAGCGCGCGCCCGATGCCCATGCCGCGATACGACGATTCGACGAGCATGCCGAGCGTGTGTCCGTACGGGTCGTGGCGGTATTCGGTAGCAACGCCCACGACGCGGCGCCCGACCGTAGCGACGAACATCCCATTGCCGTTGCGCAGTGAGAAGGAGAACATTTGACGGTACTTTTCGCGATCGTATCCGGGCTCGGTGCCGATCCAGAGCCGTTCCGCTGCGACGCCGTCGAAGAGGCGAAGCACGGCGTTAATGTCGGCGTGCTCCATCGGCCGAACCGAGAACGTCGTCGCCGCCATTAGACCACCGCGGCCGTGCTACCCAAAGAGAAGCGGCGATCGGCATCGTCGGCGATGTATTTACCGATCGCGAGCGACGAGGTCGCAGCGGGCGAGGGGGCATTGCGAACGTGCATCGTTCCGTCGTCGCCTTCGAAAACGAAGTCATCGACCTGCGTGCCATCGGCCATCATCGCCTGTGCGCGAACGCCCGAGGGTCCCGCAAGCGTGTCTTCCATCTTGAGCTCAGGGATGTAGCGCTGCAACGCCTTAACGTAGGCACTGCGCAGCAAGTCGCGATACATCTCTCCCATTCCGGTTGAAAAATACTTGTTCGCAAGCTTGATGAAGCCCGGATAGGTCAACGTTTCGAAGAGATCGGCCGGATTGATCGTCGTAAACG
>Ga0153924_1000525_pt1 | contig 23894 bp, 22 predicted proteins | sample TSNJ008MetaG_FD_104709 | JGI IMG/M metagenome (GOLD analysis project Ga0153924, IMG submission 104709) | Attine ant fungus gardens microbial communities from New Jersey, USA - TSNJ008 MetaG | ecosystem: Host-associated > Fungi > Mycelium > Unclassified | place: USA: New Jersey, Wharton State...
AAAGCCGGGAGCTATTCGGGTTTTCAGCTCCAAGTCCTCCGCAGCCCTGTCAACGTCCATTATGATATCGGCACAAGAGAAGAGGAGACTTCTCAGTCAAGTTTCGGCTCATCAGATGAAGCGAAATCTGATACAGAAACCTTTCCAAGCAAAAACTTCTCAATGGCTTGTTTGATGAGAATTGACCGGATCAGTACTAATGTTCACCGAGTTCAAGACTCGGACTCCATCTTGCTATGAGCTAAATCAATTCAGGACCTCGGCTTCGTATCTTGGCCTGTGCACTTATAGATATGTGTGTATCCAGACATGCCGTCTTCGACATCTGTCTTCCACGTCAAGTCAAGTTATTGGGAAGTGGAGCTTTGGACTGCACAGACTGCAAACATTGTTGAAGAGCCTGGTCCCTATGCATCATCTGCGGAATTGAGCTTGATGGGTGGCAACGTGCGTATCAAATTGGGTACTTGATTTTAATAATAACTGGTTTTGTGGACAAAGCCGCACAAGACTCCGTGAAAGCCCGTAAGAACGGGAGCAGTAGTTTTGTATTATGACTGATCAAGTCTAGCGTGACGGGATAATTAGCATTGAGCATGTGGACGTGAGAATAGACTCGTAGGATGGGGTATGGCCGAGATTGAAGGGGCGGTGTCCATCTACAAATTCTGGTGAGATAGGTTCCTATCAAACACCGAAAGTTTTGTGAAGGGAATATTCGTTGGCTTGCTCTCCAGAAAATGTATGCCTTGCAAGGGCGTAGTTAACTCCGGACGAGGGCGGCAATCTTATATAATGCAGTGATTAGAGCAAATGCTTGGGGTTTGAAGTTGAAAGAGACAGCTACAAGTAGACGAACCCACTTTCCTGTAGTGCGGCGAGTGGATTAGAAATGATGCTCCTCTCCTGATATGGCCTGATATGGAAACTTCTCCGGCGGCCGGATACCAAATATGACTCCCGTGCCGCGTGCCGAATCCCCAAGAGTTCAATTCCCCAGAACGTCGATCCCCAGCCGTCAAAATTTATAAAGGACAAAGTGGTTGCATTCTAACCCCCTCACTATTGTGCATAACACCACCTGCTCTCTTCCACACTAATGGGTAAGCCATCTTCGTGTTGCTGTGACCACTTTGTTCACACTTCTTCAGCCGCTGTCATGTCTCGTCCAACCGTTTCTTCACCCCTCGCTGGCAACGCTTCCCCAATGGATGCAAAAACAACAGCTCAGCTCATCGCACCACGACGGAACTCATCGTTCCCTTCGTCACGCGCACTACGACCGTTCCCCTCTATCGCGCAGTCTCTCCGCCCTTCTTGCGGTGACAAGAAGGCCATAAAAATCATCGAGGCACCGAAACACCAACAGACAATGTTCGTCCTCGACCTGACACAAGCGGAGTTGAGTCGGCAAGATTAAACTCCTCCACTCAATCCTTGTGCTTTTCTTTTTGTTGCGCTCTTATGCGCCTGCCATCCATTACTAGTATGATTCGTGGAACAGAGCGACGCTGCGTAACCTATGACATTCCCCTCACCCTACGCCCTCAATTATTTTTATCATCTTATGTTCCTTTCAGCTGTAATCTGGTCTTTGAAGGTTCAAAAGCATTCCATTTGACGTAATTAGATACCCAAGATGTAAACCATACATATGTGCATACACAGCATGATTCCTGTGATGTTTCATGAGATGTGATTTTACAGACCCGACCTTGTCGGTTTTGAAAGAACATTCTGGGTGGTGAAACAGGACGAGGTGGCTCATCTCCGTTCGGCCTTTTTTAGTGGATCCGGCGAAAATAAGTATGTCTCCTAGTGAGTTAAACTTCCAAAAATGCCTAAGAACACTCAGTATATGCTTGCTCAACAACGGCTTATCACAGAATGGTTTGGATGTCCATCAATAAAGTGAGACTTTTCAGCCAGATATGGGTTCCGTTGAGCATAGTTCACAGGAATAATTATCAATTGTCCGCATGGGACCCTCAAAAGTCCGGTGTAGGTCTCAAGGTATGTTCCAGTCCTTGACAGGCGACAGACATAGGCGAATCCAGTTCAATGTGATCAAAGAGAGCTCGTCCGCCACCTCTGTTGACATATGCAGGAGTCAGCTCTCTAGAAGAATATCTTCTCGGGAACACAGAAACAGCACAAACATGAGTCGTACAATGATTGATTGATTCATGGGGCAGTGTGGCAGTTGGCTATCAAGTTTGTCTACCTACGCTTTCAGTATATATGTGTCCCAAATTCAAATTTGCGATTGGTATCACCATCGGGCAGGTTGAACCGCCGAAACTAGATGACGGGCTTGACCACTAAAGATGTATGAATGTCATGATGCCGCCAACGGCTCAGAACGAGCCAAACACAATCCCTCAATTCGGCTATCAAAGTGGGGTCCCGATAGAAGAGAGACCCGTGGGAATCGCGTAGACTAACACTTGGGTTGCAGAAGCAACTCGGTACGCATATCTAGTGAAAGCATTATAGCCTAGTAACTTCAACAAGCCACGGCCAAACCAAAGAGTGCCACAATGGCATTGGTCGCACTGCTTACTCAAAGATTACTTTGTTATGACTCGTTCATAAGCAATTGATACGGGTTCTGATCGACCTGTTCTTATGGTGTCTCCATGATGAAAAAGACACTTGCAATTATTTCCACCCTTCAGTACACGCCTTCCCACAGGTTGACATTACTAACCGAGTACGAACAAGTGAGCCTACACTTCAATCTAAATAAGGAAACATCTGATACCCAACAAGATACCTGAGGCCTAAAGACGAGAGTAGGATGATTGCTTTTGCACGGCTTTCCCACATACATACGTTTAATCCGAGCTCATACATGTGACTCCTTAATTTAGGACATCAGTGTTCTGATAGGTTTCGGATTTCGGATTGCCTCGTCACATCAGTGTTACATCAGGACTCAGGAGGCGACAAACATCAAGTTGTTCCTGCGCGGCAGTTCCTGCTTCTGATGTATTTCGACGGAACGCGGTTGAAGGTTAGAGTGGCATATCCTCGATATCTGGTGCGCAAGAAGAGTCACTTGGCAGCATCCGTTATTGTCTGGGCTTAATCAAATGGCCCCTGAAACGGATATCTATCTTATCATGCATTCAATTTATCCCTAGTCTCTTTACTACATTCTTTAGTTAGTGCATGCGAGGAGAAAACGGTGCCAACTACGTATGCCAGCTCCGCCGGTGGAAACTCCGCGGCTCTTCAATAGGCGTCACACCCAGACATACACCCAGACAGTGGGCACGCGGTCTTGTAGTGCTATGTGTGACCTTGAGGAATCCGCCACACAAAATCAAGAGAGGGTAAACCGTAGTTTTTGATCCTTTTTCTCTCTCGTATATCTCATCACCGCCGTCTATTTTTTTATATTTAGCACTGCATCAATCCCTGATTTGTTTCACTTATTTTCTGAAATCCAGGTCATGGCTCACATACATGGTGAATTCCGCTGTGGCGGAACAACGAATGCCTTACATCAGAAATAGGCCGGTGTCAAGTAAGTATTTAACCATTTTTGTTGACCATTCATCGGCGTTCCAATCATCTCTGGTTCAGAAAGAGAAGCAGGAGCCCTTTATTATGTACATATCCTTGCAATCGGTTCTCACGGAAAAAAAGCTCCCGGTAGTACTTACTTATATTGACTCATCACATGTATAAGACCTTCAGGTTGTTTTTGAATGTATAGTTCGCCCTGTGCGCTTGAGTTGCAAATTACAGCTGTCTACGAAGTTCTCAGGCCTATTTTCTTGCCTTCCTTGTTTTGTATAATTGTCCTTTTAGGGGCATTGTCTCCCAGAGACTTGGGACAATCCTCAAATTCTGGAAAGGATCATTGTCAAATGTTCACACAGGATATTACCGTGCGTTCTTGTTTTTAGAAATGGGAGAATTTTCCTTCCACTGTCTCGCTGTGTAGATGAAACACCTGCACAGGGTCCGCGGCGCATAAACGTCTGGATCAGAAAATTTCAAATTGCATTCGGGCATGGATGACCCGGATGTCAAAAGGGGAATAACCAAAAAAACTTTCTGAATCTGAAGGAGTCCATCACGGGACAACTAAAGGCCATTGTAATTTCCAGATAAGGTTGCCTGTATAAGCAATAATTTCCAATCGTTTTACCGGGTGAGACAGAGATGACTGTCTAATGCCATTCTTCAAACAATGGGACGAAGAAAGTCGATGTCTAGTGTATTGACACCGCGGACATGAAGAAGGTTGTGGGAAATTCTATCTTAGCTGCAGGTTGAACTTGATACCAGGGTGTCTCTCGAGGGAGCGAATAACCGTAATTCCAGGTCAAGTAATAAGCAGATGAGAACCTGGATCGGTGCCTGACCGGGAGTGAAATTCGAATGTGACGTGTCACGATTTGGGACAAAAGGGTGAGAAAAGGAGGATCGTGGGAAATAAGGTGTGGTGCGTTCTGGGTAGAAATAACCAGCCATTCGTCTGAGCGTCTCCTGCGACTTGCTACTTACAGGCTTCACCTTTACGACCTGTCACGACTACACGACTTTATTTCTATCGACTCCTTCCTACGCTCAGTATGCCTTCTTTCAACAACAATCTTACCCCCACCCCCATCACCAACGGCACTATGCCTGCCCCTAACAACTCTGCTATCAACACCAACAATATGGACCACTGGAGGGTTGCGGTCCTTGGCGACGGTGGCGTTGGCAAGACCGCTCTAGCCGTACAGGCAAGTTGCTCTCATTCCGCCTTCATGTCAAGCTCATCCTCTATTTAGTTCACCCTGAATTGTTTCGTCGGTGAGTAATATCCTAGCTAGTACTGTCGCCAGCTTCTTACGCCATCGCCTCTTTAATTCCGTGCTCGTGGTTTTTCAGAGGTATTTGGCTCGTGCAGATATCCCTTCCTCTATCTCTTATAGTTTTCAGACTTACGACCCTACGATTGAGGATGCATATCGTAAGCAGTTGGTAGTTGATAATCGTATGTCCTTCGTGGAGGTCATTGATACTGCTGGACAAGGTGCGCTGGTTCAACTGTTTCTCTCTGTCGTTCCTCATTAGGCTTTTAGAGGAATATGCAACCCTTCGGGATCAATGGGTTCGGTGGGTATCTTTGAACTCGATCATTTGACTCCAGAGACTGAGCTCCCCTTAGTGAAGGACAAGCATTTATCCTGGTATATTCTATTGCCTCTAGGATATCATTCCAGAGACTGGAGATGTTTCGCCAATCCATGCGCCGCGTGAAACGTGGTGATACCATTTTTATGCTTGTCGGAAACAAGTCTGACAGGGTGTGTGAGCGTGAAGTCACGAAAGAGGAAGGGGCTAACCTGGCACGTCAATTCGGTTGTGAATTTCTCGAGACTTCAGCCAAGACCGCCCAAAATGTGGATCGCCTCTTCACCAATCTTGTTCGAGCCCTCCGTGATGCTCATCCGACAACCGAGGAACTTCCGCAACCCCCCAAGAAGAAGACTAAGAAGAAGAAGTGTATCATCTTTTAAAGTCCTTTTCGTTCTTTGTGATGGCCTTATATCCCCCCATGATACCGATATGCGTCCTTGTTATATCATATGGACTTGCTCTTGCATGTTATCGCACCTTCTCCCTCCTATGCACTCAGTTTTAGTTCATGCCTTTCATTATCTTCCTCCTTTTTATGTATCTGCTATGCTTTCCTCATGTTGAGAATGTGGAGATCTGTTGGGATTTTGTTGTCTCTGACTTTTGGGATTTGCTTTGTTTGCTAAATATATTTGCTATGAATACATGTTTCTGGCATGTTAGTTTCCATAAAGGACCAGATCAGTGTGTAAATGCACCTCAGGTTCTATTCTCCTCTCATGACTTTGATTGCATGGTCTATCTAGGATGGAATTGATGTTTTCCACTTGGTTACTAACGTCTAATCGCCCCGCAGCTAAACCCGTTCTGTTGATGCAATTTGATCTTGTGGATAAGCTCATATTATAATGGTCGGCCGCAGTGTCGTTTGAATTAAATCACCTTCAGAGTCACTCAGGCCACTGCTGCAATCTTTCGGAATGACATGCTTGGAAGATAGACGCGAGGGCGCTATTCCATGTCGTTTAGCTTCAGCATCCAGTATGGGTAAGTCAACCTCTCCTATCAAAGGTGTGATCAGGTTCTTTCCCTTGAATGAACGCTTTCAGTAGCCTGGAGTGTCATACCGTCTGTCCCCTTGAATATTCAACATTCGGTAAGGAGTGTTGGGCATTTTCACTGTACACACTATGGTATGATTCCAATAGATCTTCAATTTTCCATTGTCTTTTCTTATAGTATCAGGTCAACTAATAATTGAATTCCCTGATGTCAATTCTTCGACTTTGATGATCACTGGCTGGGCCTTGGTGCTGTAATGAAGCGATGCCGAATACCTACCCCTCCAACTTACCTGGCTCCTTTACGACGTCTCTAGGTTAATGTTCGGTTGAGCAGTGCTTTGCACTTGTAGGAAGTCTTTTGCATCGGATTGACTGGTGGATCATTGTCGTTCATATTGCTGGTGACAGGAGTGTTTTGTAGACATACTCATGGGTTGCAAGATCTGTTACAAAGCTGAGGTTTAGATGCTGGTTGCTTATATCTTTTCTTTGAATTTTAGATTAAGTATCCTGATGTGAGCATAAACAAGACCAACATTCAATGGAGCATGAGTGGAAAGAAGGCCTTTACAATAGATTCCTGGAATAGGGTAGGTGGATTACGAGAAATCTATATAATTGATCCGGTCACTCCGCCTTTCTCATTCGTTATGCCATAAAAGTGTCCTCAAGTTCCTCCATGTTTCTGAATCACGATAAAGGTATTTCATGGAGTTGAACATGCCAGGCTGGATGGTCTCCCCTCTATTTTGGAAAAGCCACATGACGGAACCCCATGTGAGAGCAGCAAAGAGGGAAAAGTAATGCGAATCAGGTGGAACGGGCTTGACAGGTGAGCTGGCCAACGAAGATCGGGAGGATGTATTGTATGGTGAGGAAGCTCGGGGTATGAAGGACGAGACAACGCGTGACACTACATAAAGAACTATCTATGTTTGCTTTTGAGTAAGGCTGCACTCTTGCAGATTTTTTGGTGATGGCACGGACCTGTTCATTGACGGCGTTTCGTTCGCCGAAGACAATATAGCCACCAAGGAGACCCGCAATGAATGTGTCGCTATTTCTTGGCTTCCCGTTATTTGCCTTCTTTTGGATCAATAGGAAGACTTTGTATAATGCTACAAATTTGGCAAGGTTGAAGGCATGTTGCTTGGTCGCCTTGAAAATAATTCTGGCACGGTCTTTCCAGCTGAAAGGAGAACATTATAAGTTTCAGAGAAGTTTGTGAACCGGTAACCGATGAAATCAGCTTGTAGGGCTCCACAAAAGTAAAAAGGACAAACCTTCCATGACCGAAAAGGATAGACATTACCAGAGCATGGGGAAACCTGACTTTGACACCGTACACGAAACCATTACGCGCTCCCTTCAATATTGCGAGGTAGTCGTGGTAGGCCTCGTTCATAATAAGACCATTGTGTAAGGTGGTCATCATGAAAGGAGGACGAGTTAGAGCGTTGCAATCACATGTCAGCGTGTACTGTTATACCTCAAGGCCAAATGACAACCTCGGGTATCGTGCAGACCAGGTATGCCACATTCTGTACATGGACGTGTGCGGTTCACTTGATATGGGGCGTCCATAGGCGTAACCACAACTCATTGGACATCCGGTAGTCGTAACGAAAGTCCACGATGAATAAGCTTCCACTTTTGGATTGCCTGATGTGTCACATTTTGAGAGACGATACACGATCGTGTGAGAGTAGATTTTGAGGCGGATGTAATTTTGATTCTTTCTTCATGTATCGATGAACGAAATGACAGCGCAAGGCATTCAGGTCAACCTGGTCAAGGACTTTTCGGGATAACAAAGCTCATTATTTTTTTCGGCCAGGAAGGACATGACAATTGGCGGTCTGAAATGAAACTCCGCGATCTGTTTTTAACTTCAATATCTAGATTGGCTAACATTGAGGCAGCCGTTATCAGCCCTGGAATCACAACCAAAGTTGAGTTTTGTCAATAACACTTTTGATGATGCCTTCTGCCTCGTGTCGCGGTCAAGATTGTGATCGCCAGATGTTCTCAACATATGTTCCAACATTCTTGGAGGCGTTCTCTTCACCCCAAAGTTTTGCATCAAGATCAACATATTATGAAGGCACATGCTATTCAGTTTGTCCGCAGGAATACTGTGATATCAGTGTTGACCATATATTGTGCTTTTGTCCACAGTAGCAAGACGCGCATTGTCATGGAACGGATCCGTGGAGAAATGATAGCGAAAAAGTAGGCCTTTCGTTCCGAAAAAAAATCGAAGGAGATGATTTTCTCTCAGCTAAAAAAGATGGCCGAAGAGTTAAGGACAAAAGGCGTCGGTATCTGTAATGCAGCTAGGTGATTCTTCGTTGTAGGTTCCCACACATTATCGGGGGCCTTTCAAGACTTTTGACAGTTTTCACCGACAACCACGAAATGGTGTAGAAATCTGTCACTTGGTTATCACTACTGCATACCCTGATATTCGGAAGCTCATCACACTTCAGGCCCTGGTCTGTCTTCATGGATGACGATTTGAACAGGCACGCCAGGACGATGTGGTTGGGATTATTGATTGGTAAACTGCAGGATGGTTTCTGCGGCATCGTACGTTGACCCACAATACTAGTTTTGGGGAAAAGAAATTGACGAATCCTTGACTTCAATGTCTATGAACTGAAAATGGAGAATATTCAACAGCAATATCTTGGAGATGATTGAGCGGCGCGACTCGAAATCGTATTAAATGACTATCAACTGATTGATTTCAAGATGTGAGCGATTGTTGGATACAGGCAAACGGCATTAAATAGGACTGATCGTTAGTATTCCATTGTCATATCTCAAGGGATCAACTCTTGTCTGGTCAGAAGGTCCCATGTAGCGGTCTTGCTCTGGTCGTAGGTCCCTTGACCATCGAATCGATGCTCTTTTTGTTTCTTATTGGCATACCACATGGCGGTGTTGCGCACCAATCCCCAATCGATCGTTGACGATTGTAATGCTTCACCATCGCATCGAGCCAATTCTAAAGCCTCCTTCACCCATTCAACGCAGTTCCAATCTTCATAACCAGGCTGGCCAGCACGAATAGGCGTGCTTTGAAAAATGTTGATGAGTCGGTCCATGTTTCTTATCCTGCTGATTATGATTCGGACAAGAAGCATCTTGGTTGGTTTTAATGGGATGGAAGTTGCCTCGTACTGCCACGCCACTCCCATCGATGTCATAGTCTTTTTTGCATGAAAGCGCAACCCATTCTCCTCGGTATTGGATCCGATTATGAGGCTCCAGTGGTATCTGCGAAGCGGTTGATTAGCGATTTTTTGGATAAAACGGCCTTGTTGAGCCCCGTTAGATATTCCAGACTGTCTCTTACGTATCTTCCAATCCTGGCATTTTTGGTCGTCCGCCTCGGGCGTAAAATGCGACGTAGAGGAGTTCCTCGTTGACAGACATAATGTGGCGACGGTGAGTACGATTTAGATGAGAACGATCGTCAAGTAAGCTCAGAGCGTTGATTGTTTTTCTTTCGAGAATGGGGGTAACCTAGTAAAGAGCATGACGGATGATGTATCCTTTTATGCCAGGTGCAGTTGACTGAACATTGTAGAAAATTATGTAACAAGGAGTTCATAGAATCACACAGAAAGCTGAAGTTTGAGATGCCGACCACGTTCTAGTTCTGGTGAATGTGATAGGCTAGAGATCATCCTGAGTCATGAGACAACTTCCATAGCTTATCGCTGGTCATCCTGACGCTTTGCTGTACTGTGCACCTGAGATCATCAATGTTTTGTCTGAACCAAGAAACAGTTCTGCCTAATCTAGTTTCTTAGATATAATAAAGAGTTTTATGTGTTTTTTTTTTCTAAATCATCAATTATAACGCCAATTATTCTAGATACAAATGAGCAGGGGGCAATTGGGGATGCAGTAGCAGACCCTGTGGCATGTGTTATAAGCATGCCTCCTGAGTACTAACTAGCCCAGGTGTTGAAGTATAGTCCATTTGCACCTCATCATCCTCATTCTCCTCAACGTCATCTATTATTATAATGATTATCTTTATTCTTACTATGACAGCTCCAGAGACATTTACATGGTTACTTCCATTTCTACATAGCTTTAAGTTTGGTACTTAAAGCTCTAGTTAGCCTATCCTGGGACTAACCTTCTCTTCTTGGTCCTAGTTTTTAGGAAGTGCACAGTCTAATTGATTACAGAAAACGGAGTTCGTCTTGGTAGTACAAAAGAAGGTACAGTACTCTACCTATTTATGCTGAAGGAATGTCTCAGATGTGGTAAGTTGGCATATGATACATGACGAAAATAAAAACACCATGGTAGAACATGACTTCGTGTCGAGTGAGCCAACACCAGTGACTGGCTTAATATATTGTCCCTTATTTGTTGAAGGTGGACGAGCGCACTTAGGATTGGAATCACAGATATTAGTCAGCTTTCCTGCTCGAAAAGCCATGTTTTCTAGTAGTATAAATACCTAGAGTTCATGTAATCACACCTCAGTTGTTACCACTCTGGTCAATGTCTGAGGTATGTCTTCTCGTCTCTTTCCTTGTGGTCTATTGTTCATGCAGTTCACACAGATTGTATTATCATAGTTGTTACCACTCTAGTCAATGTCTGAGATTGTGTTATATTGATCCAGAGTCACCTGTGCACCTGTAAGTACAACCAGAATTTACTAGGCTTGCTGCTTCCTGGGCCAAAACCCAAGTTAAACCTGAGAATAAGAATGACTTACTTGGAGGAATTGCTAGTTGAGAACAAACTGGAGATTTCCTACAGATTTAGCTACTTGTAGAGGTAAAAATCTGCACCGGATTGCCTTGTAATAAATACTGAGGGTTTCCTCAGCTTGTTCTCAACATAGCACAACTTGTAAATTGCTTCTCTATTCAATTCTAAAACTGTCTCCCTCAATTCTGAGTAAACTGGGCCAAGGGAGTGCTCAAGCTGGAATTTCCTGGTGTTTACAGGCTGGACCACCTTGTCTTTGTTGTCTAGGGATTTGCTTGATAGGTAGAACCTGCTTCTGAAGTCTGTCAGTGGTGGGTGTCTGCAGGGCATAACACAGTGTGGGGGTAGTTCTCGACTTCAACCTATATGTTGAAATATAATTGAGGGGAGGGTAAAATTGGATAGCGAATACAAACAACTAGGCTACTTATATACCTACCTAAAACAATAGAATATCGATAAAAAATCACATGCATCATGCTCGCATGAAATCCAAAATCCAACACTATCTTTCCAACTACTGGATTTAGAGATCAGACACAATTCATTCTCTCTATAAGTATATTGTAAGAGTACATTGTTCCCACGTGGCCTGTACAGCTCACACTCCACAGAACTAGACCACCACCCTTCTCGAGAAAGAGAACGTCATCAGCACCACCCTTCTTTTCAATTCCAAACAACCGCAAACCACACACACAAACTGTCAGTCCATGGCGAAATACCAAGAAGCGCTTCGACTCCTCGACGATCTCGAATCCTCTTCTCCAGATTCTTCAGTGGGTATAGGTGTTAGTGTTAGTGATAGCGCTGGTCCAAACGCTCCGACCCCTTCCTCTTCTTCCTCTTCTTCCTCCTCTTCCTCTCGTACAACTCGCCGTCTAGGAGCAGGAGCGGGAGCAGGAGAAGCATCCGCATATCTCGATGAACTCCAACTAAAAGCAGCCGAACCCACAAGCAGACCATCATCTATCGTGCACACCACACCCATCTCTCGTTCCTGCACTCCCACAATGAGGAAGAGCACGGAAAGAGTCAAATTGGGAAGCGGCGGCGGTGGTGGATCGTCTATTCCACTGCAGAAACAGTTATCGTTATCGTCGTCTTCGTCTTCTGGGGTTGATAATCCAAACACCAAGGGCATCGTTCCTTCTTTGACGGCTGCTGCTGCTGATAGTACCACTTCAAGTGGAGGTGGTGGTGGTGGTGGATGGGGATGGACAACATCAGCTTGGGGCGCCGCATCCTCCATGTTCCACCAAGCAAAAACCGTAGTCGACGAACAAGTCAAACATCTACCAACAAGAAACGAACAAGCAAGAAAATGGGGCGAAGGCATGCTCGAATACGCAAAGAACACACAATTGGATAAACTCGGTACGTTCTTTCCAATCCAAAATTCTCCTCTTCTTTCATCTGGCACAAAAATGACCGAGGATTGGATGCATTGTGTTGGGTGTATACGCGCGCGCGTGTGTGCGGTTCAGGTCAAGATTTCAAACGTGTGGGATTATCAACGTTGTCGGATATCCTGAACGTGGTTGCACCTCCTATATCCGAACATGAAGTTATTCAAGTCTGGTTGAGCCATGATATGCAAGGCTATGATGGGATCGAATCCTTGACTTATCGTTCTCTCGCAAGAGTGAGTGAAAACAGCTCTGAATAAATACCTAAAACGTGACCAAGAAATACAGATCATGGAACAAGTCGAAGGCGGCGATCTCATCGTGAACAGAGGCAACGAATCCAAACCCAAAGAATCCTCATATCGGGATTTAAACGCTGCAGACGACTACGAAATGGCGATCAAACTCTGTCAAGCCAACATTGACCAACTCGTGAAATCAAACGGGAAATCTCAACCTCAAATCGTTGATAAACCTACATCACCAGAGTCATCAGTGACGACACCAACAACTTATTCTCATGTTTATCTTCGTATCCAACCTTTCTTCACCACCCTCCTTGCTCCTTCTACCTCTGATGTTCAACGACAGTTCTCGTTCCTTGTTTACCTCTCTGATCCCGAACACCAGTTGACCCGAATGACAATGACACAGATTGTGCCATGTCAGTGGTTGGAGATATTTGATGACTTTGAGTGGGTAGAGGAGTTGATTGCAGAAGTGTTGAGGGTTGGTGTAGAAGTGATTGGACAAGAATATATCGTTGCTAGGATGGGATGGGCGGGGAAGGGTCAACCGATGAAAGAAGTTGGGAATAGTTGAGTATATTACAGCTTTAGTGACAAAATATGCTACTGTTTCTTGGGCTCTTCTGGCTTGGGAGGAGGTAAATGCTTGAGGTTGTCAGGCCTGGGAGTGGTGGTGCCCTCACCGACCTGCTCCCAAGGTGATAGAGATTCAAAGTTGCTGAAAGGAGCAAATGGATAAAGTAAGGGAGACAAGAGAATGAATGCACACACCGGAATGCCTGAGTGAGTTGAAGAGGTTCGTAGACAACGCGTTTGCGTTCTTCGTCATAGCGTACTTCAGTATATCCCTGTGACGGAAATCAGATGAGTTTGATAGAAGGAAGGATAGTTACAGTGAGAGGAAAGTCTTTGCGCAAGGGGTGACCTTCGAAACCATAGTCGGTGAGGATGCGACGGCTTTTGTCATCAACGAACGGGTCGATCATACCAGGACTCAAAGACTCACAGATCGGGATGGCCAGTGAATATGATTCCAAAGAGATCCCAAGCTTCGCGCTCATACCTGATACAGGGTTAGCTGGTACAAGGCTGGGACTAAAAGAGAGATACCAATCAGCACCACGGAAAACCTCGATGGCGCTAGGGACGGGGTCTGCCTCTCCAGCATAGGTCTTAACCCTGATGCGACCGCCGTACCTGACGCTCAGTAGATGGTAAACGACTTCGAAGCGTTTCTCGCGCTCGGGATAGTCTACACCGCTGATATCCATGACACTCTTAAACTGACACTGACTGTGGTCGCGGAGAAAGGTGAGAACGGGGACGACAGCAGAGGGGGGGATGTAGAGGGTGAGCTCGTCATTGAGGACAGAGAACTGGTGGATGAATTTTGGGAGACATTGGGTGAGGTAGGAGGCGTAGGTGTGGAGGGACTCTGATGTTTGAGCGTGTTTTGTGAGGGCGATGTTGGGGGAGGTGGGCTCGGTGAAGGGGGCTGGAGGGGGTGATGAGGGTGGGTGGACAAGAGGTGGACAAGGCGTACCGTGAGTAGAGGCGAGGCGGTGCTTGTTGAGGGCAGGGCGGGGGAGTGAGCAGCGCACGGACCTTACAGCGGCGCGAAGAGACATGGGGGATGGCAACTTGTGTATGTGCGCGTTTTCCACTCGGCAACTCCCGGAGGAAGCTCGGCCGATCTCGGCGGCAAGTTGCGGCATTGGCATGGCTTACCACCACCTGGACTCGCTGCCCTATTACGACTCTGATCTGACTACCTTTCCGTTTCTCAGAGACAGGGCACTTGACGAGATTACTCGGGAGCTGGGCACGGTGCCCACGCAGCTGCACCCCGGTGTGCCCCCCGATGTCGAACTTTTTGAGGTGCGCAGTGTACGCGACTGGGGGAGAGACGCTGACATGAGATTAGGACCATCCAATGCTCAGAGCTGAGATAGCGCGTGTAGAAGCAAAGGAAAAATTTCCTTCGCTGGATACGTTGAGGTACCAGCTGCCGGCGCCGACATCAGGGACTGCCACGGATGAGGACTGGAAGGCAGCGTTGGACAACGCGGGGGCACAGCTGGAGCACCAGAGAATACGGTATGCATGAATGATTTGGGCACTGGGTGAGTATTGACTGGGGGCAAGGCACACGAATATGGCATTGCTGCAAAAGTATGGGGGGAATGCGTGGCGAATCCACAACTATGAGTTGGAGCAGGAGGCCAAGAACATGGAGAAGCGACTGGAGGAGGTCAGGGGGCAGACGGTGGAGGTGAACCGGGAGCGCAAGAACACGCAGGAGGAGATTGGGCGGGAGTTGACGGGGCTCGAGACGCGGTGGACTGAGCTGGTGTCGAATGTGCTGCAGATCAGGATGGCGAACGGGGCGCTGGAGGAGGAGGTGGAGAGACTGAAGAATGTTACGTAACTTATGATTAGCTAATGAGTTAAGGAATGGAATATACAAAGGACAAGACATGGCACCTACAGCGAAACAATTCAAGGCGGTGGACATCAACCGCCGATTTCTCGCGAAAAACACAAGTGGAAACGCGGCGAAACTGAGCGCAGCGACTGCTCCCTGCCAGCCAGCGCACGCGCACTCGCGGCTCGTCTCCACAAAGCTCACCCGCAGCCCTGCCCCTGTCCCCCACGGCTGGTCCACCACTCCCTCCTCGCCCCTCCCCTCCGCTCCCCCTCTTCCCCAGCCACCAAAGCCAGCATGGCGTCTTCTCGCTCCAGCCCCTCTCCCTCCCAAACCCCACTCCCACGAGGCAGACACCTTTCGCGGCCTCCATCTCGATCCAAACGCACACCACTGGGATGAGGTACGCTCCCCTTTCTCCCAGTAGCCATTTCCTTCATTTTCTCCACAGATGGAGGAGGACAGCGACGACTTTCTCGGCGGTGTCATCGAATTCGGCGATGGCAAGCAGTACAAAGTAGAAGCCGCCCTCCCCTCCGACCAGCCCGTCGCCAAGCAGGACCGTTTTGTCGACGACTTTGACCGCAGCTGGCCAAAATCCAAACCCTCCCCAACTTCTTCTCCGCCACAGCGCACCAGCCCCGCTCTCTCAACATCCACTCCCCATCCTCAATTGTTCAACGAGCGTTCAAACAAGCTGGAACCCTACAATCACCGTCCCCCTTCTCCACGTCCTCCCAAATCCGTTCAGCTCCTCCACAAGTCTGAATCGTCTTTCAGGACTGGCGCTCCTAGACGCTCTGATATGGGCCCACCACCGCTTCGCCCCTCACGAGATACCCCCAGTCTACGTCCGCCCCCCAGAACACCCACATCTCCCATTCACCCATCCCCTCAGCCGCCACCTCTGCCAGCAGCACCAAGTCAAGCTCCCCCTTCTCCCCCCCTCTCACACACATCCTCTGTCTTGTCACCTCATTCTGCAATAGCGGCCCTACCCGCCACCACAGATCTGAACGAGGTCACAAAAGACTTGATGCAGAGCGCTGCACAGAGAGCAAAGGTAAGGAAGATCGAGGAGGAGAAGGAGAGAGAGGCCCAGAAGGAACGAGCCAGGCGCAAGGCTCTACAGCTGGAAGAGAAGATGAAGGGCGAGAAAGACAGCGACGCAAGACAACTCAAGGTCTGCTTTCTCATTCTAGTTGTCTGCCCCGTCTTGATCTCATTATCAGGACCGGGAGAAAGAAGCCGTCTCTTTTATCGAGGACGTTCTAGATACCACCAATGCTCTATCGCTATCTAAAAATATCCCTCGTCGGCCACCATCCCTTTCTGATCAACAGCAGCGAGTATCACCAGAGGTGTCTCCGATCCAAGGTCCAGGAATGCGACGAACTTCTTTTGGTATCGGCACACGCCCCGAGGTGCCGTCCCTCGCTTCACAAGCGGAATCATGGAGAACAAAAGGGTATCCTTTGCCTGAGAAGCATACGCACTCTCGTCCAGCTCGGCCACCCCAACAGCAGCAACCAGAACCTCAAACAACTCTGGCTACATTGGTTGGAGCTCCTCTGGCATTGGACCATGTCGCCGATATCGTAGAGGGACCCATGACTGATCTTCAAGTCGTAGATTTCTTGAATATGGCTGACTTGGTTCGTGAGGATGACGAGAACAAGGAGAGCGAGTCTCAAAAGCAGCAGATCGACGGCGAAAAACAGGCACTCTTGAGTACGATCAAGATTCGACCCATAGCTAGTGATTTCTTTGACGACAAGTCAAAAACCACTGTATCTCCTGTCCAAGCTGAGAACAATGTGTGGAAGAGAAAGACGAGCGTAAATGTCTCCGTCCAGGCTGATGAAAAAGACAAGGTAGTGCCTGTCAAGGATGAGCAAACGTCAAGTAACTCGCCTGTCGTGTCGACAGTGTCTGCGTCACCCCATCCTCGTTCACGGTCGCATGCAGAGGCGTCAATGTCAGCCCTTGATGATGCTATGTCAAGAATCAAGGGTGCACTTGATGGGATGCAAGCAAATGGAGCTGCAAGCAAAGAGAACAGGCCACACGCAGGTACATCAGAAACAGAGCAACACCATCATCCTCCTGTTCCTCGGACTTCCTGCCCACAACCACTGTCATCGTCATCTGTGGCAGCGAAACATGTTCCCCGAGAACGATGGCAACCTGCACCTTTGGCTCAGCAAGTCAATGAAGAAAAACTCGAAGCGCTTCGAGAATCTCCAAGTACCTCAACGGATCCATTGTGTTCACCACCGCTATCAGATGCATCGTCCACCTCTGTCCCTGCCGTCCACTTGCCAAACATCTCACACAAGATTGTACCTGTATCTCCAAAACAACAAAATGCATTTTCTCGGGCTCCGCCCCAGCCGAGATATGATTGTCTGTCATTTGATCCTCCTGTGCTTGGCATGAAGAAGAGAGAATTTACCGTGGATTCTGTGTTGCTCAAACCACCTTATGGCAGTGGGTTCAAGTCGAACAGAATCAGGGTATCGTTGCCTGCTGGGACCAAAAAGAATGGGTTGCATGTAGGTCCGAGGACGGTCAGTCTTGCGCCGAAGTATACCGGAGGAGGGAATGGGAGTGTAGGTGGAGGGTTCGGGAAGGCGGACGGAGCGATCAGTTGGCGGAAGGGTGGTACCACTCATTCTCCCGCTGGCGCTGTTACAAAGGCGGAGGAGGACAAGAGGAAAAAGAAGAAGGATCCTGTGCCTGTGGGGAGACAGAAGAGTGAAGGAGAAAGTGTGTCGGATGTGAGTGTGGAGAAGGTTGCGATGGAGAAACAGGTCCAAGATGATCTTGTGACGAGCCCGCAAGTGGTGACGCGGATAACAAGACAACGACCCAAGATGCCAGCTGGTTCTGTAGTGGCGTTCATCCGTGATTCGAGGATAGATGCTGTGGAAGCTGATCCTAAACCTCTTGTGAATTTTATCGTGACGAGTGAATTGGATGAGCCAATTGTCGAGGCGTTTTGTGGTGGTTCGACAGAAGTGGAGAAGAAGGGCTTGATCATCAAGGATTAGGATGCGAGTGTGAGTTGTGTGCCTTTCAATAATCTAGTTGGGTCGTCGTCCTCGGCGGATGGGGCGAAGATGGGGACGGAGGCTTCCGGTCTGACGACAACGTCTTTGTCTTCGCCTTCTGCTTCCGCGATCGGTCAGCTCCAGGCACCCGAGACGAAAGCTATGGAAGTATCTGTGAGTGCAACTTGTTGCTGGATAAGAGCTGCAATTGATTTTTTCATACAGGCTACGATAAGTAGTATTTCTTCTGCTTCTTCGCCTGGCTATCCGTCTACGACTTCGTCCTGGGGAAGGTCATCTTTAAATGTTCCTATCAAGGACGCGGGAAGTGTTCGAGTACCCGATCCAGAACACCTGAAAGCTGTATGGTCGCAGCCCAACAAAGCTGCTGGGAATTCTGTCAATTCTTTACAAGACATTGTGGATGATTTGGCTACGGTGAATTTTTCTATCCAAGATGTTAAATCTGAAGATGGAGAGACGCCTCCCTCTACGCTACCGACGACTGCGTCGCGCATGTCGTTACATGAGGTGACCAAGGCTTTCCAAAAGGTACCTTCGTCTTCTCCTCCCTCCAATTCGTCAACGACTCTGAATAGAAATCCGACTTTGATGTCTCCACCATTGAGCAGTGATACGCCTTGTACACGATCGCCGTATTCTTATTCCCCCATGTCACCTACGAATGCGATGAGAGTGCCGCAGCCTTTGTATGATTATTCTTCCCAGCCGCCTAGCCAGGCTGTGATTTATTCTCATCAAGTCAGTTCTAGTCCTGTTGCGAGTCGTTTGGGGGTGAATGGGCATGGACCGCCTTCGATGCGGGTGTACTCGGGGCCTCCGTTATGGATACCGCCGGGTCCTTCTGGACCTGGGAATCCTGGTGCTGTTATGAGGCCTGTTTTATCGCCTTATCCGACTCATATGGTACCTTTTGCGACGCCGAGTTATGGACATCCTATGGGAGGGATGGGGACGGGACAACCGCAACCTGCGGTTGGGACGAATGGTGGTGGTGGTGGTGGGAGGGGACGAGGTGTGCCTATGCATTTGAGTCCTGCCATGCCTCATGCTCATGCCCAGGCTCATCCTGGAGCGGCAATGTATGTGACTAGTCCTGCGATGATGCCTATGCAGCCTGTACCGCAGCAAAATCATGCTGCTGCTACTGCGTATATGGGTGTTCCTCCGCCTCCACTACCACCTTCTGCTGCTGTTGTTGGGACGCCTGGGAGAGGACAGTCGAGAATAGATATACCACCTTGTGTGAATGCATTAGAAGGACAATCACTTCAGCTACATCAACATCAACATCAACATCAACATCAGCCACAGCTTCAACTTCAACTTCAACAACATACGACGGTGACGTATAATCCTGCTAGTTATGTTAGGTCACCATGGTGAAACTCTTGTGTTTTTGGGGTTTTTTTTTTCGTTCTTGTGGTTTGTCCTCGTTTTTGGTGCATCGAGTTATTTTATCAGATGTGTGTTTTTGAGTTTTTGTTTTGAGAAGAGAAAAGAAGTTTTTTCTTTTTTTTTTTTTGGTCCTATTACTCTTTCTTTCTTTCTTTCTTTCTCCTCCCCTTCTTTTCCTCCTACAATACCCGCCGTTGTCGTTGTTTGCTGTTGTATCTATTGCAGTACACAAAAAAAAAAGAGAGAGAGAGAAAAGTCCTGTTGTGTGAATTTTGTTGCGTTATAAGAGGAATGAGATGTGGAAGGAAGTTGGGCATGACCGTCTTTCCCCTCCCCTTCTCTCTCTTTCTTCCTATACCAAGACCGAATTGTTCTTGTGAAGGAATGGGAAAAGAAACAATGCGAAGCATTTTTTTAGAACGAAATTAAGTATATTTCATACAAAAGGGGAATATAATAACTGGATGATGTTCAAACGGGAAAAAAATGAAATGATCTATTCGGATGAAAAAAAAAAGGTGCTTCAAGTCAATCTATACGGCGAGTTTGACAGCTTCGGCAGCTGCATCGTCTAAACTGTCAAATGCAACGATCTTGAGACCAGATTCCCTAATCATCCTATTTGAAAGGAATGTAGAACGTCAGGTGCTCCCCTTGTCGTTTCAAAAAAAGGAGACTTACTGTTTCGCTTCCTCCTCTTTTGTACCCTTTAGTCTAACGATGAGAGGGATGTCGAGACCGAGTTCTCTGGTGGCTTTGATGACGCCCTCAGCGATGTAATCACAACGCATGATACCACCGAAAATGTTGATAAAGATGCTCTTGACGCCCGAATCGGCGAGGAGAATTTCGAATGCTTTCTTGACGGTCTCGGGAGTAGCACCTCTTAAAAAATTGAACAATGAGAAACGCGAAATATTTTTTATTTTTTTATTCAAAACTCAAAATCGAGACTGACCCTCCGACATCAAGGAAATTGGCGGGGTTGCCACCGTGCAATGAGAGGACGTCCATCGTAGCCATGGCAAGACCAGCACCGTTTACCAAACAACCAATGCTACCGTCGAGCTTGATGAAATTGAGGTTGGCTCGTTGTGCCTCGACTTCGGATGGTTCCTCTTGTGAGATATCACGGAGTGCGAAAATGTCTTTTTGACGGAACTCTGCGTTGTCGTCAAAACCAAATTTGGCGTCCATGCTGAAAAAAAAAAGGTACTTGGTTAGTGACAAAGGCGTGTTGAGTGAGTTTTTTTTGTGAGCTTCACCAGAGAACTTGGCCGTCTTTGGCAAGAGCCATAGGGTTGATTTCTATCTGCGTGGCGTCCTTGGCCTTGAAGATATTATAAAGCTTGATAAAGATGTCTGATGCCTGGTTTTGAGTGTCAGTGTCACTGAGGCCGAGCTTCTTGGCAACCTCGATCGCTTTGGGCTTGCTGAGCCCTTTCTCAAAGTCGATGGGAGTGGTGATGATGGCACTAGGGTCCTTGGCGGCGACCTCTTCGATGTTCATACCGCCCTGTGCAGAAGTGACGAGAACGACACCTTGAGACTTGCGATCATTCAAAACCGCGACATAATATTCATGCGCCGGTTCACGACGTTCGGCAAGCATGACCTATAAATTATGAAGATATGAGGTCAGGGCCACAAGAAACTTATTCTTTGAAACCTTGCACACACACCGCATTGCAGATGCGACCTGCAGCTCCCGTTTGTTTTGTGACCAATTTTGACCCGATCATCTGCGCTGCAAAGTCTTTGGCTTGTTGAGGGCTGATTTTTTTAAATCAAAGGCGCATGGAGTTAGCTTGTGATGACGGTCCATGCTGCCCTAGAAAAGAATACCTACTTCTCAACCATCTGGACACCTCCCTGTAAACCAGTGTTGAATTTGCCCTTGCCACGACCACCTGCAAGGACTTGAGCTTTGATAACAAGTTTACTCGTGCCTATTGCAAGGAGAATTAGGAAGAAACCCGATAACAGGTTATGATTCTCCCAAAGCTAACCAAAGTTGTTGGCGACATCGAAAGCCTCTTGGGGTGTTTTAGCAGCAACACTCTTTGGCGTTGGTATTCCAAACTAGATTTTTTCCTGCAAGATCAGGTCTGCGAATTCAGAAAGTGGCGAAGCTGGCTCACGGAATTCAAAAGGTTCATTGATTGGTATTCATGGATGGAGAGGAACCGCCTCTGACCTACACCTGCAGCCTGAAGTTCCGTCAAAAATTGCTGACTTGATAAATATAGAAAACGTACGCGTGAAAGGACACCAGCTGTTCGGAGAGTCGAGAACATATTAACGGAGAGAGAGATTAGTAGGACCAGGCGTGAACGATGGTGGGTAGATACTTCTGTGATGGTCCTTAGTCAGCAGAGAGTTACCCCAGGCAGCACAACTTTTTTTTTTTCATCAAGTTCCAAAGTGATGATGACGGTTGCTCCCTGTTTTCGCTTCCTGTCTCTCATTCGACGAACTCTTGCAGATCGCCGCAGGTCAGGCTTTGGAAGAATGAATCCGATTCTCACCTTGAGTTCGGACAAGCTCTTTTGTTTTGTGGGCTGTTCGAAATTTGGTTGAGGAATAGTTGTATACATTGTTTTTAACAAGCGAATGGCAACAATTTTTATCCTGATGTTCTAGACTGGAACAAGAAAGGAAGGAACTTCTATGCGTTGGGGGAGGGTGTCATCTGGCTCCAATGCTTATGCGAAACTAAGTTGCTTCTCTCCCACTCACCCATGCCAGCTTCGAATACTTTTGACTCTTGCCTGAATGACCATGACGATTCTCTACAGCAGCAGCTGTCAGTTGCGAGGACCGTTTTACTCCAAGCAGTCCATCTTTTAGATAATTATTTGACCTCCGATGACCAGTTGTCGGTGAGCTCTCAATATCTCTCTGGCTCTACTATCGGTGCGCATCAGCCGAGATGCGTCGAAAATTACCAAATCTCATGTCTGCCAGGTAAACACTTGCGCCATGCCAGGGATCACTTTGTCCTACTGGTGGCTTGTATGTCGCAGCCTCCCCCGCATATTCTATCGTATGATACTCGCATCCGGAATACTCCAATGGAAACTAGCCGTGCAAGCGCGAAGGAAGCTATACTCGACGCAATAAGTCAGCTTGAAGAATTGGTTTTAACCGCAGATATGAAGGCACCCATCACATTACATGCAGTGACACCCTATGCGCAGGAGTTCCAATCTACTTTCGGACGCGAGGTGCGATTCAGGCCCGCGCTTCAAATGATACCACTGATTACTGGCTTGCCTAGCTGTGGTTTGCTAGCCTACATTGTGTGCATCATTGGTCGATGGTAGATAATCAGATATGCCATTATGAATGCAGCTCACACAATTCCAGGTCCGAGTGCTTGCTGGGGAAATGGTGAGAGATCAATACTGCTATCCGAATGCAGACTCACTGGATAGCTGAGATAGAATATCAAGCTCACAGAAGATTTCGGATATGCTCCCTCTACCTTGGTGCATCAGGGTGAATTATCTCCGTTGCTCCTGACCTATGATTTAGCTTAACATCATTCAGATCGCATGGCGCCTTTAGGAAAGGCAAAAATTTGATTCCTCGTGTCTCCTAATATATTTTTAATCTTGTCTGTAATTTCTATTTCTCTTCACGTCAATATCAGTGCGTGGATAGTGTTTGTACTCCTTAAGCCAAGTGTCTCTTGGAGGCACGTGCACATTTGCTGTTTGCGCTAAATTTGTCCAACTGTCCTTTTGGATAGAAATAAATACAGTCATCTAACCTTTCACATCTTCCAATCATGTCAGAGCGTATGATTCCTATTGCGGGAGAGCAAAAGAAACGTGTTGTGAGCCCCGCTCATTTTATGCCCTGCAACGTCAAGCTCATTGACCCGCTCACACCTATCCTAGTGTTACTTTTTCGACTCTGACATCGGTGGTTTTCATTATGGACCAGGGCACCCGTAAGATGTGCTCTGCATCATTTCTAGACGACTTCTATAATTATTTTGGTGGTGATCGCCATAGGATGAAGCCTACGCGCATACGTATGTGCCATTCTCTCGTGATGAACTACGGGCTTTACGAGAAGATGGAAATATTTGTAGGTCATTACTGATCTCATGCATGTCACTCTAACTCACGATAGTATCATCCCTTCACGGATATCTTGATTGATGTTTGAAAAGCGTGCAAAACCTGCAACAAAACGAGAAATGACCCAATTCCACTCAGATGACTACGTTGAATTCCTCAGCAAAATCACACCCTCAAATATGAACTCTTTTGTGAGGGAGCAGCACAAATGTACGCTCATATCTCCATGTTAAGGATTGCGTTGACCATTTCTGCTCTTCCAATTTAGATAATGTTGGAGACGATTGTCCTGTTTTCGATGGCCTCTTTGACTATTGCTCCATCTCAGCTGGTGGGTCTATGGGTGAGCTGGAT
>Ga0153924_1000526_pt1 | contig 23860 bp, 15 predicted proteins | sample TSNJ008MetaG_FD_104709 | JGI IMG/M metagenome (GOLD analysis project Ga0153924, IMG submission 104709) | Attine ant fungus gardens microbial communities from New Jersey, USA - TSNJ008 MetaG | ecosystem: Host-associated > Fungi > Mycelium > Unclassified | place: USA: New Jersey, Wharton State...
GAGATCGATCTTCACCGAAGGCCTCCGTATTCAGATGAGTCGCTCCCGCGGATGGAACCGCGCGGAAGTCGGCGACCAGACTACCGCACTGCGGGTCGCGGACCCGGCCTGACGACGGACGGGAGGCGGGCCCCACCCGCCGATACCGGCGCACCGCGCCAGTGGGGTGACGGCCGAGACGGGAGGGACGGTGCCAGCTGGCACCGCGCCTCCCGTCCGTCTTGCTGTCGCGTCGAGGACGTGACCCGCTAGATCGCGCGCACCGCGTCGAGCAGCTCGGCGACCGGCACGTCGCGGCGTTCGCCGCTCGCGCGGTTCCACAGCTCGACGACGCCGTCGGCGGCGCCGCGACCGGCGACCACCACGATCGGCATGCCGAGCAGTTCGGCGTCGCGGAGCTTGACGCCCGGCGAGACCTTCGGCCGGTCGTCGTACACGACCTCGAACCGCTCGCCCTCGAGCTGGGAGACGAGCTCGGTCGCCAGCTCGTAGGCGACCTCGTCCCTGCCGGTCGCGACCACGTGCACGTCGAACGGGGCGACGTTCTTCGGCCAGGCGAGGCCCTTCTCGTCGTTGTGCGCCTCGGCCAGGATCGCGAGGATGCGCGTCACGCCGATGCCGTACGAGCCCATCGTGACCGTGCGGAGCTTGCCGCTCTCGTCCTGCACCTTGAGGCCGAGCGCCTCCGCGTACTTGCGTCCGAGCTGGAAGACGTGCCCGATCTCCATGCCACGAGCGGTCTCGAGGGGGCCGGAGCCGTCCGGCGCCGGGTCGCCCGCGCGCACGTCGGACGCCTCGGCCACACCGTCGGCGACGAAGTCTCGCCCGGCGACCAGGCCGGAGACGTGCACGCAGCGCTCGTTCGCTCCGGTGATCCACGCGGTGCCGTCGACCACGCGCGGGTCGACGAAGTAGCGGATGCCCGTGGCGCTGTCGGCACCGAGGACCTGCGGGCCGATGTAGCCCTTGACCAGGCCCTTGTGCTTCCGGAAGTCGTCGTCGCCCGCCGCCTCGACCTCGGCCGGCGCGAAGGCCACCTCGGCGCGCTTGAGGTCGACGTCGCGGTCGCCGGGGAGGCCGACCACGACGACCTCGCGGGTGCCGTCGAGGTGCGTCAGGGCGAGGACGACGTTCTTCAGCGTGTCGGCGGCGGTCCACGGCGCGCCGTCGCGCGGGGTGACCTCGTTCGCGTGGGCGACGAGCGTGTCGATCGTCGGCGTGTCCGACTCGGGCAGGAGCACGGGCTCCGGCTGCCCCTCGATCGGCAGGGCGTCGGGCACCGGGGTGACGTACGCCTCGACGTTCGCCGCGTAGCCGTTCGCGCTGCGGACGAAGGTGTCCTCGCCGACGCCGATCGGGTGCAGGAACTCCTCGGACTTCGAGCCGCCCATCGCCCCGGCGTCCGCCTTGACGATGACGTACTCGAGACCGAGCCGGGCGAAGATCTTCTCGTACGCGTCGCGCATGACCTGGTAGCTGCGCTCGAGGCCCTCGTCGGTGAGGTCGAACGAGTACGCGTCCTTCATCGTGAACTCGCGGCCGCGCAGCAGACCGGCGCGGGGACGGGCCTCGTCGCGGTACTTGTCCTGGATCTGGAACAGCGTCACCGGGAGGTCCTTGTACGACGAGTACAGGTCCTTCACCAGGAGCGCGAACATCTCCTCGTGCGTGGGGGCCAGGAGGTAGTCGGCACCCTTGCGGTCCTGCAGGCGGAACATGCCGTCGCCGTACTCGGTCCAGCGGTTCGTCGCCTCGTACGGCTCGCGCGGCAGGAGCGCCGGGAGCAGGACCTCCTGCGCGCCGGCTGCCACCATCTCGTCGCGGATGATGCCCTCGATGCGCGCACGGACCCGGAGGCCGAGCGGCAGCCAGGCGAAGATGCCCGGGGCCTGGCGACGGACGTAGCCGGCGCGGACGAGCAGCTTCGCGCTCGTCACCTCGGCGTCGGAGGGGTCGTCGCGGAGCGTGCGGAGGAAGAGATGCGAAAGCCGTGTGACCACGGGGCAAGCCTAGCGGCGCGCGGGGCGGGCTTCGGCCCCGCGCCTCACGACGTGACGACGAGGGGCTTGCCGGTGCCGGCCGCGGGGCCCATGTCCTCGGCGAGACGGTTCGCCTCGGTGATGAGCGTCTCCACGATCTCGGCCTCGGGCACGGTCTTGATGACCTGCCCCTTGACGAAGATCTGGCCCTTGCCGTTGCCCGACGCGACGCCGAGGTCGGCCTCGCGGGCCTCGCCCGGGCCGTTCACGACGCAGCCCATGACGGCGACGCGGAGCGGGACGGTCATGCCCTCGAGGCCCTTGGTGACGTCGTTCGCCAGCTGGTAGACGTCGACCTGCGCGCGGCCGCAGCTCGGGCAGGAGACGATCTCGAGCTTGCGCTCGCGGAGGTTCAGGGACTGCAGGATCTGCAGACCGACCTTGACCTCCTGCGCCGGCGGGGCGGAGAGGGACACGCGGATGGTGTCACCGATGCCCTCGGCGAGCAGGATGCCGAACGCCGTGGCGCTCTTGATGGTGCCCTGGAACTCCGGTCCGGCCTCGGTCACGCCGAGGTGCAGCGGCCAGTCCCCCGCGGCTGCGAGCTGCCGGTAGGCCTTGACCATGACGATCGGGTCGTTGTGCTTGACCGAGATCTTGAAGTCGTGGAAGTCGTGCTCCTCGAACAGGGAGGCCTCCCACACGGCGGACTCCACGAGCGCCTCGGGCGTGGCCTTGCCGTACTTCTGGAGCAGGCTCGGCTCGAGCGACCCGGCGTTGACCCCGATGCGGAGCGACACGCCGGCGTCCTTCGCCGCGCGGGCGATCGCACCGACCTGGTCGTCGAACTTCCGGATGTTGCCCGGGTTCACTCGGACCGCGGCGCATCCGGCGTCGATGGCCTGGAAGACGTACTTCGGCTGGAAGTGGATGTCGGCGATGACCGGGATCTGCGACTTCTTCGCGATGATCGGCAGTGCGTCGGCGTCGTCCTGCGTCGGGACCGCCACACGGACGATGTCGCAACCGGAGGCCGTGAGCTCCGCGATCTGCTGCAGGGTGGCGTTGATGTTCGTCGTCGGCGTCGTGGTCATCGACTGGACGGACACCGGCGCGTCGCCGCCCACGAGCACCTTGCCGACCCGGATCTGCCGGGACTTGCGGCGCGGGGCGAGGGTTTCGGGGACTTTCGGCAGACCGAGGTTCACTGCAGGCACGAGGTGCACTCTACGCGCAGTGGTCGGGCGTTCGGATCAGACGACCGTGATGAGGGGTGCGTAGAGCCGCATCGCCGCGAGGGCCCGCTCGTGGTCGTCGTCGCTCGCGCCGGCGCACGCGTCCGCCACGACGGTCACGGTGGCGCCGGCGTCCGCGGCCGCCAGGGCGGTGGACAGGACGCAGCAGTCGGTGGACACGCCGACCAGGACGAGGTGCGGGTGGTCACCGGTGACCTCCTGGAGGCCCGTCCCCCACTTGCCGAAGCTCGTCTCGGTGACGACGGGGTCACGTCGGTCGGCTGCGGCGGTCCGGAAGGGTTCGGTCAGGTCCCAGACGGGGTCGGTGTCCGGCACGAGCGCGAACGGCCAGTCGCGGTAGTACGGCACCCAGGCACCCTGCGGGTGCTCCGGTGCGACGAAACGGGTGAAGACCGTGCGGCCGGTGAACCGTGGGAGCAACCGCTCGATGCCCGCGGCGGCGTGGACGTAGCGCGGGGTGGCCCAGGGACTGCCACCGGTGAAGACCTCCTGCATGTCGACCACGACGAGCCACGCGTCGTCGGGCACACCCGCGACCGCCGCGTCGACCGCGCTCATGCCTGCTCCTGCCGACGGACCGACCCGCGGGCGAAGAGCAGGGTCCCGAGGAACCCGACGACGAGCGCCACGAGGACACCGAGGTTCGCGTAGGCCCACGCGCCGGTGCGTCCGCCGAGGCCGAACGGCTCGAGCAGGTACCCCTGCCAGTTGAGCCAGGCCGGCACGCCGTAGGTGTTCGTCACGAGCCCCCAGCCGAGCGCGGTCCCGACGACGACGAGGCCGACGGCGAGCCACCGGACGTCGCCGTAGCGTCCACGTCGGTCCTCGAGCTCACCCTCGGCGTACGGCGCCCGGCGGATCACGACGTCGGCGACGAACACCCCGCACCACGCGGCGATCGGGACGCCCAGCGTGACGAGGAACGCCTGGAACGGCTGGATGAACGAGTCGGCGAAGAACACCACGTAGACGGCACCGGCGACCATGAACACCCCGTCCACCCCGGCAGCCACCGGACGCGGGATGCGGATGCCGGCACTCAGCAGTGCCAGCCCGGAGCTGTAGATGTCGAGCACGGCGCCGCCCACGAGTCCGAGCACCGCGACGAGCGCGAACGGGATGAGGAACCAGACCGGCAGCACGGTCGTGAGCGCACCGATCGGGTCGGCGCCGATGGCCGCGTTGAGGTCCTTCGACGACCCGGCCAGCAGGACACCGAGCACGACGAGCACGATCGGCGCGAGTGCACCGCCGAAGGTCGTCCACCAGACGACCCCGCGGGTGGAGGCCGAGCGGGGCAGGTACCGCGAGTAGTCCGCCGCGGCGTTCACCCAGCCGAGCCCGAACCCGGTCATCACGAGGACGAGGGCACCGACCACGTTCTGTGCGCTCCCGGACGGCAGTGCGGCGATCGCACCGAGGTCGATCGAGGGCAGCGCGAGCACGACGTAGACGATCGTGAGCACGGCGGTGATCACGGTGATCCAGGTCTGCAAGCGCATGATCACGTCGAACCCGGCGATCCCGGCACCGACCACCAGGGCGGCGACCACCACGAGCGCGACGAGCTTCGTCAGGACGCCGCCGTCCCAGCCGAGCTCGCGGAACACCGTCGAGGTCGCGAGGACCGCCAGGGACGCGAGCGCGGTCTCCCACCCGACCGTGAGGATCCAGCTGAGGAACGCCGGCAGCCTGTTGCCACGGACGCCGAACGCCGCCCGACCGAGGACCATCGTCGGTGCCGATCCCCGCTTGCCGGCGATCGCGACGATCCCGCACAGCAGGAACGAGAACGCCACCCCGATGACGGAGACGATCGTGGCCTGCCAGAAGGAGATGCCGAACCCGAGGACGAACGACCCGTAGGCAAGACCGAGCACCGAGATGTTCGCGGCGAACCACGGCCAGAAGAGGTCCCTCGGACGGCCCTTCCGGTCGGACTCGGCGATGACGTCGGTGCCCTGCCGCTCGACCGTGCGGACTTCCGGAGCTGTGCTCATGGAATGAGCGTAGTGCTCCGTCCGCGTCGCCCGACTAGCCGAACAGGTTCACGGGCCGCACGATGTCGGCGTAGATGAGCAGCGCGCTCATGCCGGCGAGCAGGACCACCACGACCATCGTGAGCGGCATGGTCTTGGCGAGGTCGATCGGCCCCGGATCCGCCTTGCCGACGAGCGTGAAGGAGCGACGCTTCACGGCCTCCCAGAGGGCACCGGCGATGTGCCCGCCGTCGAGCGGCAGGAGCGGCACCATGTTCAGCACGAACAGCCCGATGTTGAGCGACGCCAGGAGCCCGAGGATCGTGTACGCCTTGTCGATCACCGGCACCCCGCTCATCGACGAGACCTCGCCGATCGCCCGTCCGACGCCGACCACCGAGACCGGGCTGTCCTGCGACCGTTCCTGCGCGCCGAACGCCGCGTTCCACACGGCGACGAGTCGCTGCGGGAGGTCGATGATCAGGTGCGCCGACGCCGAGATCTGCGCACCCGTGGCCGGCAGCACCGTAGCGGGCGACTGCCGCACGAGCGACTGCCCGATGCTCACCCCGACCACGCCGACCTGCTGCGTCTTCGTGCTGCCGTCGTCGTTCTTCGCGACCGTGCCGTCGGCCGTGTAGACGTCACGCGTCGCGGTCGTCGGCGTGATGTGCAGCGTCTTCTCGGCACCGTCGCGCTCCACGACCACGGTGACGTCCTTGCCCGCGGACTCCTGGAACACCTCGGAGACCTCGGTGATGGTCGGGTCCTGCTTGCCGTCGACCGACAGCACGACGTCGCCGGACCGGATGCCGGCCTGCTTCGCCGGGGACACCGCATCGCCCGAGGCGCACGTGGTGGCCTGGCTCGTCGGCAGGACGCAGTCGACGCTCGAAGTGAACGTCGTCGTGGGCGCGCCGAACCCGACGAGCAGCACCCCGAACAGGAAGATGCCGATCACGAGGTTCATCGCGGGACCGGCGACCATCACGATGATGCGCTTCCACCAGATCAGCCGGTAGAACGCCCGGGAGTCGTCGCCGCCCGAGTCCGCGATCTGCTCGGCGCTCGCCTGCCGGGCGTCCTGCACGAAGGCGCCGTACATGCCGGTGTTCGTGATCGCGTTCGCCCGCCCCGAGGCCCGCGGCTTCAGCATGCCGACCATCGAGATGTAGCCGCCGAGCAGGATCGGGCGGATGCCGTACTCCGTCTCGCCCCGCCGGAACGACCAGATCGCCTTGCCGAAGCCCAGCGAGTACTGCGTCACCTTGACGTTGAACAGCTTCGCGAAGGACAGGTGTCCCAGCTCGTGGAGTCCGATCGAGACCAACAGGCCGATGATGAAGACGACCACGCCGAGGACGAAGAGCAGGACGGATTCGACGGTCACCGGGAAAGGGTACGGGACGCTCGCCATGACGGAGCCGAGCGCACCCTGGGAGGTGAGTCGTGCCTCCAGTCCGTCAGCGGGACAGCGCGCGGTCCGCCGCGGTGCGCGCCCAGCGCTCCGCTGCCAGCACGCCCTGCAGGGAGGACTCCCCCGGCGTGTGCTCCCCGACCACCCGCTCGACCGTGTCGACGATGTCGAGGAAGCCGATCGCACCCGCGTGGAACGCGGCGACCGCCTGCTCGTTCGCGGCGTTGAACACCGCGGGGAACGTGCCGCCGAGCTCGCCGACGCGCTTCGCGAGCGCGACGGCACCGAACGCTTCGGTGTCGAGCGGCTCGAACGTCCACGTGCTGGCCGTCGTCCAATCAAGCGGGACGCCGACGTGCGGGACACGGTCCGGCCACGCGAGACCGAGCGCGATCGGCAGCCGCATGTCCGGCGGCGAGGCCTGCGCGATGGTCGAACCGTCCACGAACTCGACCATCGAGTGCACGATCGACTGCGCGTGCACCGTGACGTCGATGCGGTCGTACGGGACGCCGAAGAGCAGGTGGGCCTCGATGACCTCGAGCCCCTTGTTCACGAGCGTCGCGGAGTTCGTCGTCACGACCAGGCCCATGTCCCACGTCGGGTGCGCGAGCGCCTGCGCCGGAGTGACGTCGCGGAGTTCGGCGCGCGACCGGCCGCGGAACGGACCGCCGCTCGCGGTGAGGACCAGCCGGCGGACCTCGTCCGAGGCGCCGGAGCGGAGCGCCTGGGCGATCGCGGAGTGCTCGCTGTCGACGGGGACGATCTGCCCGGGGGCCGCGGCGGCCTGTACGAGCGGACCGCCGACGATCAGGCTCTCCTTGTTCGCCAGGGCGAGCGTCGCGCCGGACTCGAGCGCGGCCAGTGTCGGACCGAGGCCGACCGAACCGGTGATGCCGTTCAGGACGACGTCGGCCTCGACGCTGCGAACCAGGCGTTCCGATTCCTCGGCGCCGAACGCGGTGTCACGGACGCCGTAGCGCTCGGCCTGCTCGGCGACGAGGGCACGGTTGCTGCCGGCGGTGAGGCCGACGACCTCGAAGCGGTCCGGGTTGCGAGCGACGACGTCGAGGGCCTGCGTGCCGATCGAGCCGGTGCTGCCGAGGATGACGATGCGGCGCTTCGCGGTCGCCGCGGAACGGTCCGTGGCGCCGGTTGCCGTCACGGGTCAGCCCTTGGCGAGGATGTCGACGACGAAGACGAGCGTGGCGTTCTTCGGGATGCCCGAGCCCTCGGCTGGGTTCGCACCGTAGCCGTCCTCGGGGGTGACGACGATGAGGACCTGCGACCCGATCTTCTGGCCGACCAGGCCCGTCACGAAGCCCTTGATGAGCGAGCCCTCGGAGATCGTGAACGTCGTCGGGGCACCCTTCGACCACGAGGAGTCAAACTCCTTGCCGGTGTCGTACACGACGCCCTTGTACTGGACGAGCGCGGTGTCGCCGTCGGCGATCGTGGCGCCGGTGCCCTGCTTGATGACCTCCGGCGTGGTCTTCGTCGGCGCCGCGACGCCCTTCGGGATCGTGATCTCCGGTTCGCCGTCGGCCTTGTCCGTGACGGTGGGGAGCTTCGGGTCCTGCGTCTGCGGGGTGCCGTTCGACTTCGTCGGGGTCTGCGCGACCACGTCGGCGACGACCACGATCTCGCCGCCGGTGTTGAAGCCGAGCGCCGAGGACTGGCCGACCGCGGCGATGCGGTCGCCGACGTTCGCGCACGCCAGCAGCGCGCCGAACCCGGTGCCGCCGACCGACAGCACCTGCGGGTTGCCCTGGTCGAAGCCGACCGTGCCGAGCTTCTTGGCGTCGGAAGCCTGGTACACGCTGTACGACACCTGCGCGTAGTCGCCGTCCTTGAGTGCCTTGCCCTTGCCCTGCACGACGGTGCTGGCCTGCGGCTTCTTCGCCGACAGGCCCTTGTCGAACTGCACGGTGGGCGCGGTCGTGCCCCCGAACGCGCCGCTGACGTCGATCCCCTTCGAAGCCGAACCGGGATCGGGGCACGCCGTGATCGCCGCCGCGGTGGCGCTCGACGACGCACTCGGCGTGGCCGACGACCCGGACGAACCGGATCCGGAGCACGCGGCGAGTCCCAGCACGACGGCGGGGACGAGGGCGATCGGGAGCAGACGCAGACGCTTCACGAGGACCTAGTCTGCCGCACGCACCTTGGTGTGCGGCGCGTGGTGCACAGGAAACGCGACCGACCGGGCGATGAAGCAGAGGTCCGACGCCGTGGCGTGGGCTGCCTCGGCGTCGGCGACGCGGTCCGCCTCGAGGATGGTCACGACCGGGTGCAGGGTGGCCTCGGTCAGCTCGCCGGAGCCGTCCCGGTTGAGGTTCAGGCTCGCGGTCGCGCGGTCCTCGTAGTCGACGACGGTGAAGCCCTGCGTCACGGCGACGTGCAGGTAGCTGAGCATGTGGCACTGCGCGAGGGCGGCGACGACGAGTTCCTCGGGGTTCCACCGGTCGCGGTCACCGCGGAACGTCGGGTCGGCAGAGCCCGCGATGTCGGGCTTGCCGGTGGCCAGGACGTCGTGATCGCGGCCGTACTCGCGGTAGCCGCTCGTGCCGGTGCCGCGGTCGCCGGTCCAGCGGACGGAGACCTCGTAGGAGTGGTCGGTCACGGTGTGCCCCTTCGGCTCGGTACGACTGCGGGTTCACGGGCCGGTGGTCGCCGCTCGGTACGACTGCGGGATGCCGGCTCGGTACGATTGCGGCATGACGGTGAGCCCCGACGTCCGCACTGATCGCCATCCTCTCACCGCCGACGGGTCGGTCGAACTCGCGGTCCTCGACCGCAACGGGTTCGACGAGAGCCGCCACGTCGGCGCCGGCGTGGTGGTGTCCGCCGACGGCACCGTCATCGACTCCGTCGGCGACGTGCAGGCGAGCATCTACCCCCGCTCGACGATGAAGCCGTTCCAGGCGCTCGCGATCCGGCGCGCCGGTGCGGTCTTCTCCGACGAGGAACTCGTCCTCACCACGGCGAGCCACGCCGGTACCGCCGCGCACCAGGCGATCGCGCTCCACATGCTCGAGTCGTTCGACCACGTCGAGGCCGACCTCGGCTGCCCGCCGGACCTGCCGTTCGACCGGTCGACCGCGCGCACCATGACCGAACCCCGGCGTCTGGCGATGAACTGTTCCGGCAAGCACGCCGGCATGCTCGCGGCCTGCCGGGTCAACGGGTGGGACGAGGAGACCTACCTCGACATCGCACACCCGCTGCAGCAGCGCGTGCGTGCCACCGTCGAGGAGTTCACGCACGAGACCGTCGACGTGGTGGGCACGGACGGGTGCGGAGCCCCCGTGTTCCCGCTCACCCTGGCCGGACTCGCCCGCGGGTTCGCGGGGGTCGTCGCGCGGGCAGAGTCCGACACCGCGGCGCTCACCGACGCAGTGCTCGACCACCCGTGGGCGATCGACGGCATCGGCCGGGCGAACACCGTCACGATCGAGCGGCTGCGGGTACTCGCGAAGCTCGGCGCCGAGGGTGTCATGGTCATGGGCTTGCCCGGCGGAGCGGCCGTCGCGGTGAAGACCCTCGACGGTGCGCAGCGTGCGGGTACCCTCGCGGCGCTCACCCTGCTCGAGCGCAACGGCTTGGTGGACGCTGCCGGCGTGGCGGACGTGATGGCCGCGACCGGCGAGAAGGTCCTCGGTGGCGGCGTACCCGTGGGCGTCCTGCGCGCGGGCGACGGGCTCCGCTGACCGTTCCGGTCCGCACGTCACGGGTCGAGTTCCGGAAGCACCGGTGACACCGGGACGCCGATCGGCTCGTCGTGCCGACGCACGGAGCAGCCGTACCGGGTGGCCTCCACCGCGACGTCCCAAACCCGCGGAACCTGCCCGAGTCCGGCGACGAGCACCACCGTCGTGGCGCGGCGGCCGTCGGCGTCGCTGACGAGAGCCGCGGTGCCGTCGGGCATCGGCGGACACGGCTCGCCCGGGCCGGCGACGACGGTCCGGAGGTCTGGCGCGCTCGCGACCCGGGTCGACGCCCCTGAGGCCGCCGTGGCCGTGCGGACCTGTGCGGCGACCGCCCGGAACACCGCCACCGCGAGCACGCCGGTGCCGACGACCGCGATGTGGGCGTGCCCCGGTCCCTCGACGCCGATCGATCGCCCGTCATCGGTCGATCCGAGCACGATCGTCGGCGGCGCGGGCAGCCGGGCGTCGTCGGACGGCCCCGACATCATCGCCACTGGGCCGTCGGTCGCGACGGCCACGTCGGTCGACCACTCCGCTCCGGCCGCAGCGGCTCGGGTGGCGCGGACGAGCAGGACGTCGATCACCGCGCAGCATGCTGCCGCGACGAAGAGCGCCACCCGTGACGGCCCGGGAACGGGTGCCACGACGCCGACGACTCCCACGACGACCGCCGCCCCGACCAAGAGGCAACGAGCGGCGAAGGCTGTCATCCCCTCATCGCACCACGGAGCACCCGAGCGTCGGGATCATCCGACGTGAGCTGTGCACGGAACAGCACAGGGCCTCCCCTGTTGAGGGAGAGCCCCCTGCGTCACTGCACCAGGAAGAACTGTTCCCCGATGTCCACGCGCGCGCCACGCTCCACCCGGTACCGACGACCGGGCTCGCAGCGACGGATCGAGCCGTCGATGTGCCGGACGACTGTCCCGTTGCCGGAGAAGCGGTCGGACACCCACAGGTCGTCGCCGTCACGACCGAGTTCGAGGTGGGTCTTCGAGACGGACTTGCCCGGGTCGTGCACGGTCAGCAGGTCGTCGAACCGCTCGCCCGGCTGCGGACGCGGGAGCCGCCCGACCAGGCCGCTGCCGTGCACGCCGAAGCGCTCGCCCGTGCTGAAGTGCAGGACGAACGGCGCGCGGGTCGGGGTCTTCGTGACGATGCGGGTCTCGTCGACGTCGTCCTCGAGGTCGCCGTCGGCGCTCGTCGGACCGCCGTCGGACGTCGGCAGTGGCAGCACGGGGCCGGTCCTCCCGGGCACCGGCGGCAGCGGGGCTGCGACCGGAACGCCGATCGCGGCGGTGTCCGGGGTGGACGGGGCCGATGACGGGTGGGTCGCGGACCCGGGTGCCGTCGGAGCGTGCGGGATGTCGTCCGGGACGTCGTCCGGTGCCTGGTCGGCGAGCGGGGCCGCGTGGACGCCGCGCTGTCGGAGGGGGGCACGCGGGGTCGTCTCCGGCAGCTCCCCCTCGGTGCCGGAGGGTGCCTCGGTGGACGGCTCGGTCGCCGACTCGACGACATCGTCCGACGACGGGGACCCCTGGACCGGACCGTCGGCGGCGCTGGCCACCTCGCCCGAGGCGTCGGCGCCCGCCACCCCGACTGCGGCGTCGGCGTCGGCACCGGCATCGGCATCGGCATCGGCATCGGCATCGGCATCGGCAGAGTCGTCCGCCGCCCAGTCCGGCCGGTCCATCGGCAGCGGGACGATCGGGCCGGTGAAGGCAGCCGTCACGGCCGGACGCACCGCCCCGCACTCGGCGCAGAAGATGTCGTCCGGTTCCAGTCGGTGCCCGCACACGTGGCAGGTGGTCGCCTGGTTCACCGGCGTCACGAGGGGTGTCGGGCGGAGCGGACGACGGTCGACCAGGGGCTCGACGACGGCGGTGTCGTTCGCCTGGGGCGGCGACGGCACCGCGGACGCCTCGACGGACTCGACGCTGGTGTCCTCGGCGGGCTCGGCAGCCTGGGCTCCCGATCGCCCGACCCACCAGGACGGCCCGGCGGGGGCAGCGGGCGGTGCCTGCTCCTCAGGACGGCTCCACACAGGGGTGTCCGACTCGGGCCGTTCGGCGAGGCGGGTGACCTCGGGGTCCTCCGGCTCGGACGGGTAGGCGTTCGGGTCGAGCGGCGGCTCGACCGGTTCCGGCGCGAACGGCTGCACCGGGGCCGCCGGTGGCCGCGGTGCCCCGGGCTGGGACGGCGCCGGCGGGACGTCGGCCCCGCGCTGCTGCTGACCGGACCAGTCCGTGAGACCGGACCCCGCGCCGTGCACGTGCGTCGGCGCCGTACGCGGGGCGTAGTCGTCAGGACGTTGGACGGGCACGGCGGCCGGCGGCTGTTCGTCGGCGCGGTCCGCGCCGGTGAGCCACGCGCGGGTGGCGGGGTCGAGGGTCGCTTCGGGCAACCAGGCGTCGGTGGCCGGGTCCTGGCGGCGTCCGTGCACGTCGGGCTGCTGCAGTGGCGGCGGCGGAGCCTGTTCGACCGGCGGCTGAGCGGCAGGTCGCCGGCTCGCCGCAGCGGTCACCGCACGCCCGCACTCACCGCAGAAGATCGCTCCGTCCGGGAGCATCGATCCGCAGTGTTCGCATCTGATCACGGGTTGCCTCTGTCCTCACTCGGCCGTCCACGACGCTCGCCGGCCTGCAGGCCATCGTAGTCACGCGGCTCGCCCGGACCCTGGCCGTCAGCGGAGCGCGAACCGCGTCGGCCGACGACCGATGCCACGGAGGCCCCGGCCGATCTCGAGGCGTCGGCGATCCGCAGGGACCTGAGCGACACCGCCGCGCGGATGCGCTCCTTGCGCGTCCGGCCGGCCCGCAGGCTCGCGATCGCGTCGTCTGCGGCGGACCACATCCGGTCGGCCGCGGTGACGTCGGCGTCGTTCGGGCCGAACACGGACCGGTCAGCGAGCGCGGCCAGACCCGTACCGCCGTCGCCCGGTGCGCCGACGACCGCCTCGCGCCGGGTCGCGGAACGCTCGACGTCGTGCCCGCGGTCCACGAGTGCGTCGCGGTACTCGTCCCATGCGCCGACGATCCGTGCTCGTGGGGTCGGAGCCCGGCGTCGTCGCCGACGGCGGATCCGCTTGAGGAGCACGATGACGCCGAAGGGCAGCAGCACCAGCGCGACGAAGCCGAGCGTGGCGAGCACCCACGGCAGGGCGGCGAGCAGGATCTGCAGCCAGAGCGGCTGGACGGGCGGCGTGTTGCGGTCACTCTGCGGCGGCGCCTGCTGCGACTGGTCCTGCTGTTCGGCCGGGGGCGGCGGGACGACGGTCTCCGGCCGGGTGACCGGCTGCGGTGTCTGCTGCTGCTCGTCCGGGATGTCGCGCACGGTCGGGTTCGGGTCGATCATGACCCACCCCCACTGCGCCGTGTCGACCTCCACCCGCGCGGTGACGTCCGAGCCGCGGAAGGTCGTCGTCCCGCCCGAGGTCGTCCCCGCGGCGGCGTTCCCGCCCGCGTCACCGCCGGCGGAGAATCCCATCACCACCCGTGCCGGGAACCCGATCTGGTTCGCCATCAGGGCGGCGGCCGCCGCGTACTGCTCCTGGTCGCCGATCATCAGCGGCGACGTGAGGAGTTCCTGGATCCGGTCCGCGCCGTGGCCGGAGCGACTCGCGCGGTCGTCGCCGACACCGTGGCTGACGTACCCGTTCCGCTTGAGGTCCTGCACCATCGCGACGAGCTTCGCGCCGTCGGTCTCCGCGTCGGGCGTGGACGCGTCCACGGTGTCGCGGACCGCGGCGGGCACCGAGCGTGGTGTCGGGACGGACGCCGTGCCCGGTCGTGCGGAGGCGAGCTGGTCGTCGGTCGGCTGGTCGGGCACCACCGCCGTCAGGTCGTACCGCGTCCCGTCACCGACCCCGCCCACGACCGCGCCGGTCCCGGTGGAACCGTTGTAGAAGAACGCGCCGCGCTCCTTCTCGGCGCCCGACCCGGTGAACTCCACCCGTTCGAGGTCTCCGACGGTGGGCAGCCACACGCCGCTGTACCCGTCGACGGTCACGCCGACGCGGACGGTGCGGCCCTGCACCCCGCGGACGTCGACCGACGTCGGTACCCGCTCGAACGTCCCGGACGCGGTCGAACCGTCGGCACCACCGACCCGGTACACCACCCCGTCGTACGTGTCGAGGGTCGCGATCCGCACGAACCCGTCCGCCGGCAGCCCGGTCACGCGCAACTGCGCCGTCTCGGCCTCCGTCTGCTCCTCGTACGCGCGGAACCCACTCAGCGGACTGACGTAGTCCCGCGGGTCGAACGGCTTCACCACGTCGGTCCGGGCGACGGTCCTCCCGGCCGAGGGCGGTGCGACGAGCCCGAGCCCGGTCGCGACGACGGCCGCGGCGACGATGGTCCCGGTCCCGACGAGGGCGGGTCGCAGGACCGAGCGCACGAGGGGCACCCGGGCACCGATGGTGGTCGCCACGGCGACCGCCCGCCGCGCGTGCCGCGCGGTCAGCGCCCACACGAGCGCGATCCCGGTGAGCACGACGGCGGTCACGATCGACGTGTCCAGCCGGCTCGGCCCGACCACGACACCGGCCGCGAAGAGCACCAGCGCCGGGATGCTGGCCAGTTCCTGCCTGGAGGCACGGGTCGCCACGCTCACGGCCGTCACCGTCGCGACGAGCAACGTCACGAAGAACGGCACGAGCAGCGCCTCGTAGGACCCGACCGGCAGGCTGATGGTCACCAACCGCTTCCAGCCGAGGGCGACGCCGGCGAACAGGTCGACCAGGCCCTGCCCGGTCGGCAGGACCCCGTTGGCCTGGCCGGGGACGGCAGCGGGGACTCCGGTCAGGGCGAACACCGCGACTGTCGCCACGGCGACGACCGCGGTCGGGAGCCGGAAGACGGTACCGACGAGGGCGACGAGGGTGCCGACGACCACCGCGGTCACGGCGGCGACGATCATCGAGTCGTCGCGGTAGACCGGCCACCAGGCCACGCTCGCCACGGCGAGCAGCAACCAGGTCGCGAGGGTCCCGCCCACCAGCCGTGACGGTGCGAGCCGGCGGGCGTCGCGGCGGACCGTCTTCCGTGCCCGGGTGTCGGGGGACGCTGCGACGCTCATGCGGCCGCCGCCGATCGGTGCAGTGCGTGGCGCAGGTCGTCCAGGTAGCCGATCGTCATGACGGTGAGTCCGGCGACGCGGAGGAACCGGGGCTGCGCCTCGGGTTCGCAGATCACTGCGACGACCTCGACCCCGACGGGGAACCGTGTCGCCGCCAGCCGCAGTGCGGGCAGCTCGACGGTCGACCCGACCACGAGGAACGCGACCGAGATGCCCGCGGTGTCGTTGCCGACGATGCGCGACACCTCGGCGACCGGCAGGCAGGCGTCCGCGAGGCCGACCGACGCGAAGTCGTCCAGCAGTCGCGTCGGGGTGACGGTGGGCAACGAACGGACGGCGTACACCGCGCGCTTCGCGAACTCGGGCGTGCGCTCGGAGACGACGACGGAGACCTCCCGGCCGTCCCGGATCGCCCGGGTGCCGAGGGACGCCGCTGCGCTGACCGCGAGCTCGAACTCCTCGTCGTCGGCGAACTCGGCGCGCGAGAGACCCAACGCGACCACGAGGTGCGACCGCCGAGTGTCCTCGAACTGGCGGACCATCAGCGCGCCCGACTTCGCCGTCGACTTCCAGTGGATCGTGCGCGGGTCGTCGCCGGGCATGTACTCGCGGATCGCGTGGAAGGCGATGTCCGAGGGCGAGAGGTCCGTCGTGGCCTGGCCCTCCAGGTCCCGCACGAGTCCGGTGCTCGTGGACGGGATCGCGATGGTCCGCGGGTGCACGATGACCTGCTCCCGTGCGGTCCACACGATCTCGCGGCGCACCAGGCCGACGGGGTCCGCACGGACACCGGTCACCGGACCCACGTCGAGCACACCGCGCCGGACCGTCGGCACCGGGACCTCCTGCTCGAAGGTCCCACGGGAGCCGATCGACGGGATCGCCACGTCGACCAGACCCGCGCCCACAGGGACCTCCACGGTGATCGGGACCGACGGCAGCCGGACCGGGTTCTCGGCCGTGACCACGACACCAGCCGGGTCCCCCACCGCCACCCGGTGCTGCGGCAACCGCATCCGGATCACCAGACGTGACCGTCCGATCAGCGCGACCGCGGCGACGACCACCAGGACCGCACCCGCGAAGCCGACCACGACGACCTCGCGCAGTCCGAACCGGTACCCCAGCACGAACGCGACCAGCGTGAGTGCCGCCACCGTCCATCCCAAGCCGGTGACCACGGCCGAGACCTCTGCCCACCCACGCTTGACGAGCCTCCAGGCCGTCGACCAGGCCCTGGCGAGACCGACGACAGCATCCGCTGCCACGCCCTCACGGTCCCCGACCAGCCGTGTGCGGACGTTCGTGAGGCCGGCGACCGTCCCCGTGCGCTCGTACGCCGTCGTCCCGCGACGCGACCGCGTCGAGGACGGGCGGCGCGACCGCGTGGAGACGGGCCGGCGGTCGGTCACGACGCGGCCCGGTCCGCCGGAGGCGGCGTCTCGACGAGCAGCTGCGCGATGACGCTCGTGGCGCTGACGCCGTCGAACTCGGCCTCGGCGTCGAGGACCAGACGGTGCGCCAGGACCGGCACGGCCAGCGCCTTCACGTCGTCGGGCGTGACGTAGTGCCGCGCGTTGAGCGCTGCGAACACCCGCGACGCGCGCATCAGGCCCATCGCACCACGCACGCTGACGCCGAGGCGGACCTCGCTCGCCGAACGCGTGGCGTCGACCAGGCGCGCGACGTAGTCGGCGATCACCGGATCCACGTGCACGGACCGGGCGAGCGTCGCCATCTCGGTGATCGTCGCGGCCGGCACGACGCTCGCGAGGGGCACCGAGCTCGACGGCGCGGAGGACGTCTCGAGGATCTTCACCGTCGCGGCGTGGTCCGGGTAGCCGATCGACGCCTTCATCAGGAAGCGGTCGAGCTGCGCTTCCGGCAGGCGGTACGTTCCCGCCTGCTCGACGGGGTTCTGCGTCGCGATGACCATGAACGGGGCGGCGAGCTTGTGGTTCACGCCGTCGACCGTGACCGCGGACTCCTCCATCGCCTCGAGCAGCGCGGACTGGGTCTTCGGGCTCGCGCGGTTGATCTCGTCGGCCAGCACGATGTTCGAGAAGACCGGACCGCGGTGGAAGTCGAACTCCTGCGTCTTCTGGTCGTAGACGCTGATGCCGGTGATGTCGCCCGGCAGCAGGTCCGGCGTGAACTGGATGCGGTTCGTCGACCCCTGCACGCTCTGCGCCATCGCCCGGGCCAGGCTCGTCTTGCCCGTGCCGGGGACGTCCTCGAGGAGGAGGTGGCCCTCGCTGAGCATCGCCGTGACCGCCAGGCGGATCACGAACGTCTTCCCGAGGAGCACCTGCTCGACGTTGGTCACGATGCGGCCTGCGACGTCGGCGAACCAGGTGGCCTGCTCCGGGGTCATGCTCATGCGGTGTCGTTCCTCGTTCTCGGGGATGGTCAGTTGTCGGGCTGGGTGATCGGCACCGTATCGGGATTCGGGTCGTCGTTCCCGTTGACCGTCGCGGTGACCCGGATCCAGCCGTACCCGGTCGGCACGTTGTCACTCAAGGAGTACGTGCCGCCGTTGTCCGGCTTCTGGGTCGTGCACCCGATTCCCGCAAGTGTGCAGTACTCGACCTTGTACGACGGAGCCAGGTCGCTGTTCCCGTTGTTGTCCGGTGCACGGACGACGGGCGGCTGGCCCGCGACCGCGCTGGTGACGGACGCGTGGGTCGTGTAAGCCGTGCCCCTGGACGGCCCACTCGATGCGCAGTAGTCGCCGTCGACAGCGCAGGACGTGAACACAACGCTTGACTCGATGCCGAAGCCAGCACCAGCACCGATCGAGGTGGTCCCGCTGAACCGCACCGACGATCCACCGTTCACCGAGTAGTAGAGGTACGAGGTGGAACCGTCGGCGCGCAGGTTCACGACGTAGTTCTGTCGGTTGCCCGGGTCGGCATCGACCGTGACCGTGCCGGTCGGGGCGTCCGGCGTCTGGTAGCCCTCGACGCTCGCGGGCTGCGACGCCGTGCAGAAGAGCCCGTTGTCGGCGAGTGCGACGTACCGGTACTGGCTGGTGATCGTGTCCGAGGCAGTCGAGTCGGTCCACACGTACTCGGCGCCGGAGGTCGAGCAGCCCGACGGGATCGGCGTGCCGGCGGCGTACTTCGCGATCCGCCAGCTCGGGTTCCCGCCGCCCCAGTCAGACTCGCTCGCGCTCAACGCGACGGCGGTCCGGGAGCCCTGTCGGTTCCCGTTGGCGCTCAGGCGAGGTGTGGCCGGGCTGCCGACAGCGGTTCCGGTGCCGGTGCCGGAGTTCCACTGCACCACCGTGCCGTTGCGGTCCGCACCGTTGCGGGCCGACACGGTCACCGTGTACTGCGCCGCGCTCTGGGCGCCGGTGAACGACGTGCTCGTGGCCGTCCCGGTGTTCTTCGAGGTGGATAGCCCTGGACCCTCGATCGACACGACGTAGTTGTCGACCGCCGTGCCGTTGTTCGGCGCGTCGACCCGGTTCCAGCTCACGTCGAGCTGGTTCGGGGTGCTCTTGCTCGGCGAGACGGTGATCCCGGTCGGCGGCGCCGGGACGAAGTCGGCACTGATCGGTGCCGAGTTCGGCGAGGCCGCGGAGTCACCGATCGCGTTCTTCGCGACCACCGAGAACTGGTACGACGACTTCGGGTCGAGGCCGGTGATCGTGCAGACGGTCGCGGTGCCGCAGTCCTTCGCGACGCCGTTCGTGCCCTGCAGTCGGTACCCCGTGATGGGCGAGTTGTTCGCCTGCGGGGTCGACCAGGTCAGCGTGGCCTGACCGCCCTCGTACGACCCGGTGCGGGTCGGGGCACCGGGTGCGTCCGGGACGTCCTGTACGGAGATCGTCACGTCGCCCCACACGTACCGGTCGGGGTCGTCGGTGGCGTCGGCGACCTGGTACTGCAGGTGCGTGTCGACGGGCTTGGCGTTCGCGGACACGCTCACCTGCAGACGGGACTTGTCCGCGCTCGGGGTGACCGTCACGCCGCCGGGCAACCCGCCGGAGAGCCCACGGATGTTCACGACGCGCAGTCGCTGCTCGGGGAACGGGTTCGTCGGCTGGTCGTTGGCGAGCACGTCGATGGTCGTCGTCTCGCCGCGCTTCGTGACCGACTTGTCGGCACCGGGTTGGACGAGCGGTCGGGTGGATGCGACCACGTCGACGTTCACGACGCCGCTCCGGCCCTGGTTCGCGTCGTCGGCGACGCCGATGCCGATGGCGGCCGTGGTGTTCTTCTTCGCGGTGTCGGCGACCTTGACGGTCAGCTTCTGCCCGGAGATCGTGGCGGTCGTGCCGTCCGAGGGCTTGCTGACGACCGAGTAGCGGAGCTCCGGCAGGTCCTTCGGGTACGGGTAGTCGGTGAGCTTGGTGAGGTCGATCGTGCGCGACTCCCCCGGCTGCATGTCCACCGCGGAGCCGGTGAACGCGGGCGGCTGGTTCGACCGGGGCGTCACCTTGATCGGCAGCACGAGCGTCGCGACGCGACCCTTGCCGCCGTTCGCGTTCGATCCGTCGGTGACCTCGAACGAGATCGAGGCGTTGCCGTAGTAGAGCTTCGACGAGGTGAACTGCAGGTTCGACGAATCGACGACGAGGTCCTGCCCGTTGGCGTGCGTCGCCTTCACGGTGCCGTCGTCCGTGATCTTCGCCGTCTGGCCGTTGGCCGTCACCACGTACTTCGACAGCGGGATCCGGACGGTGGCCTCGCTCTTGACGGTGATCGCGCCGGCCGTCCGGTTGACCTGGGGCAGCGCGTCGTCGAAACCGGGCACGTGGATGAAGCCGTAGGACACGATGTCCGGGTGGTCGATCCGAGCGACCGAGAACGGGATGACCTGCGAGTCGTCGGTCAGGCGGACGACGATCCGCTGGTCGTCGGTCGTGCGCGCGGTGTCGCCGTAGCCGTCCACGACACCGACCTTCAGGTCGGCCGTGGTGCCCTCGGCGAAGAACACGTTGTCGAGCACGTCGACGGTGACGCTCTGCCGGTGGAGGATGTCCTGCAGGTCGAGCGTCGTGTCGTCGACCTCGGGCCGCAGCGGTTGTGCGTCTGGGTCGACCGTGACGGTGAGGAACGCTGTGCTGGCTCCGCCGTTCTCATTCGCGACCGTGTACAGGACGGCGTAGTCACCGTTCTTTGCGGTCTTCGGCGGCGTGACGCGGATCTGTTGCTTCTGCAGCACCTTCGCCGTGACGTCCTTCGCCGTGGGCTCCGCCGCGGTGACGGTCAGCTGACCGCCCTCGGGGTCGGAGTCGTTCTGCAGGACGCGGACTGTGACGGAACCGCCGGGACGGATGGTGACGTGGTCGGCCTCGGCGACGGGGTTCGACGCCTGTTCGGCACGCGGGGCGATCCCGACGCGCACGGTGCCGGTGGCGCGGGCGCCGAGGGCGTCGACCACCGTGTAGGTGAACTCGTCCGTCCCGGCCGAGTAGTCGCCCGCCTCGTAGGTCAGGGAGTCGGACGCCACGTCGCTCACCGAGCCCTTGTCCGGGTTGGACGCGACGCCGACGAGCTGCACCGAGTCGCCGTCGGGGTCGATGCCGTTCAAGGGGATCGACACCCGGACCGACTGTCCGGCGACGACGCGCGCGGTGACGGTCTGCGGGACGGGCGGGTTGTTCGTCGCCGCGTCCTGCTCCCGCACCGAGATGGAGACGGTCGCGTCGGCGTACTGCCCGTCCGGGCCGGCGACGCGGTACACGGCCGTGTAGCTGCCCGGCGTGTTCGGCGCGAGGTAACGGAGGTGGTCGCCCGAGGCGAAGAGCAGCCCGCCGTCGCCCGGGACGTTCTGCACGAGCTCGGGCTGGAGTGTGAGCGGTTCGCCCTCGGGCTGGGTGTCGTTCGCGAGCACGTCGATGTTGGCGACGTCGCCGACCCGCACGGTCGCGGTGTCGGGCTGGGCGACCGGCGGCTGGATGCGGTCCGGCTTCGGGATCTCGACGACGGTGATCGTCCCGGTCGCCGAGGCGAGCCCGTTGGTCTCGGTGTACCCGAACGACACGGGTCCGCCGAGCGGCGCGGTGAGCGTGACGCGGACGGTGTGCTGGTCGAGGATGCTCGCCTGCACGCCGGACCCCCGCTCCGGCCCGGTCAGCGCGGTCACCAGGAGCACGCCGCCAGCGGGGTCGATGTCCGTCGCGGTGACGTCGGTGTCCTTCGTGGACAGGGTGTTGACGAACACGGTCTTCGGTGTCGTGATCGGCGCGGTCGACGCGTCCGGTGGCGCGAGGATCGTGATCCGCACGACGCCGCTGGTCGTCTTCGTGCCGTCCGTGACGGTGTACTCGAGCTGGTGGTCGCCGGCGCTGGCCCCGAGCACGCGGAAGGTCCCGGCGTCGTAGCTCGGTGTGACGGTCAGCCCCGAGGCCGAGGAGACGCTCGTCAACGTGACGGTGCCGTTGCCGCCGCGCACGTGGTCGAGCGGGTCGACGCTGAAGGCCTTGCCGGCGTACCCCTGCACCGGGAAGGGATCGGCGTACAGGGGCACGCTCCCCTGTTTCGCGACGTGGACCGTGACCGACCCGCGGCCGTCGGCACGCCCGTCGCTGACGACGAGCTGCACGGCGCGGTCGCCCGTCCGGCCGCTGGCGTTGCGGTAGTCGAGCAGGCCGTCCGGGGTGGTCGACACCCGGTCGCCGTCGGACGCCGTCGCCGACTTCAGGTACACGGGGTCCCCGTCGGGGTCCACCCAGTCGCCGAGCACGTTCGTGACGACGTGGCCGTTCTGCACCACGTCCGCCGACGTGTCCCGCGCCTGCCGCGGCGGGTCGTTCGCTGAGTCGGGACGGACGGTGACCTTCACGGTCGCCGTGTCCGATCCGCCGTTGCCGTCCGTGATCGTGTACGGGAACGACACCGTGCCGCTGGCGCGTGCCGCCAGCGTGATCTGCAAGCGCTGGCCGTCGCCGACGATCGCGACGTCGCCGACGGCGTCGTCGACCGTGCCGACCTCGCTGATGACGATCGGGTCGCCGTTCGGGTCGTAGTCGTTCAGCAGGACCGGGAGGCTCGTGGTGCGTCCCGGACGAGCGCCCAGGTCGTCGTCGACCGCGACCGGCGGCTTCTGGTCCTTCTCGACCTCCGGGTCGTCGTCGGACACCTGCTCCTGCTGCTGGTCGTCGTCCTTCTTGATGAGGTCGGACCAGTTGTCGATCAACTGACCGCTGCGGTCGATCGCCCACGAGCGACCGCTCTGCGGGTCGTTCGCGACGACCGTCTCGCCGTTGTGCAGGATCTGGAGGTCGCTCGTGCCCGCCGTGCTGGCCAACCGCTGGAGCGCGCTGCCACGGCAGGTGTCGATCGCCTGCCCGCCTGCCCACGCGGCGTAGGTGCAGGACCCGACGACGGTCGGCCGGGCCGCCCGACCGGACACCCGGAGGGCGGTCGCGTCGACGTTGCCCGACGCGGAGACGCGGACGAGCCCCGCTGTCCCCGCGACGACGACCTCGGAGCCGTCGTCCGTGGACCGCTGGAGCGAGGGGGACGTCCCGACGCGGTCGCCGAGGTCCACCGTGTCACCGTCGACGGACACTTCGCCCGAGGTCCGGTCGAGCACCGCGACGTGGTCGCCGAACGACGCGACCTGGAAGTCGTCGGCGCGGTCCATCTTGACGGTCCAGCGCTCGGCCACCGTCAGGGTCGTGCCGACGTCGACGAGCGACGCAGTGCCGGTCTTCGGGGAGTAGACCGCGACGTGCTCGTCGGAGGCGTCGAAGACCGCGTCGGCGCCGAGTGTGAGGTCTGCCTTCGTCGACGCGTCGAACTCGCCGAGGTCCTTCGCCGGCGTCGCCCAGAGCTCCCCGGTGTCGCCGTTGCCGATGACCGCTGTGGAGCCCGCGAAGAACACCTGCGGCGAACCGGCGGGCAGGGTCACCGGGTCGGCGACGGTGGCGTCGGCGACGTCGACCTTCGCCACGGTCCCCTTCGTGGCGTCGACGCTGTACACGGTGGAGCCGCGCTGCAGGACGGAGAGGCTGTCGCTCGCGGTCTCGACGGCGGTGTTCAGCAGCAGGACGCCGGTGTTGGCGCGACCGACGGCGCCGTACTCGGCCGACGGCACCCAGACGGTGCCGTCGCCGAGGTCGACGCGCTGGGTGTGGTACCCGGTGGAGGCGACGGCGGCGGTCGCGACGACCGCGCCCACGACGATGGACGCACCGACGGTCACCGCCGCCGAACGGTGCTTGGCGAGGAGCGCGCGGATCACCCGGCGCTCCCGATCGTGGCGCACTTCTGGGCGCTGGCCACGCCGGTCTTGCCGTCCCGGTTGACCGCGACGGCGATGCACTCCTCGTCGCCCTTCTTCCCGGAGACGACGAAACGGGCGCCGGTCTGCTGGCTGGCTGCGCCGTTCGACGAGATGACGTACGTGTCGCCGTTGCGGAGCCCCGGGTCGTCCCAGGTGAACGTGACGGAGGACGCGGTCGAGGCGGCCTGGACGTCCGACA
>Ga0153924_1000532_pt1 | contig 23686 bp, 22 predicted proteins | sample TSNJ008MetaG_FD_104709 | JGI IMG/M metagenome (GOLD analysis project Ga0153924, IMG submission 104709) | Attine ant fungus gardens microbial communities from New Jersey, USA - TSNJ008 MetaG | ecosystem: Host-associated > Fungi > Mycelium > Unclassified | place: USA: New Jersey, Wharton State...
AACAATATAACATATATAAAGAAATCGCTACTTTTATTTAAAGAAAAATGGAATTATTTTAGAAAAAGTGGTGGAAACACGTAACTGGGGCTAGCCGTCGCGCTAGCGACTTGGTACAATATAGAATATTAGCAGAAAATTAGTTATTATCGTTACATAAAGAAATGCTGCATGTTGAAAAACGGTGAAATTGCCCGCATAATTGAAAATGTAAATTAAGAGAAATACATTAAAAGCAGGTGGAAAGTATGATACAAAAGATCAAATCAATTTATAACAAGCTCATTAAAACAAAACTGGCAAACCAAATCATTCTGATAATTTCAATCATTTGTATTATTCAAATGATTACATCCCTTATAATGTACGGTTACTTTTATAATATAAGGAAAGAAGAAGTAATAGAAAATAATATGCAGATATTGCAACAGGCAAATAGTAATTATTTGTCCATAATTATAGAGGATCTTTACACTGCATCCGAGGAAATCTTTTATAATGAAGTGTTTTGGGATAAGGGCTATTATGAAAATGCATCAGAGGATAATAGAATATACAGTGTCTTGGCAAACAAATATCATTCGATTGGCAATATAGACAGCATTTATTTGTTTTCCAGTAAGAGTAATAAATTTTATATAATGGATGAAATTTCATTTAGGGGAATCCCAATAAAAATAATTGGAAATAACAGTTTTTTGACGGGATACGATGATATGCAATCTCTTCCGTGGTATGTGGAATCATTAAAAAGAGACGGAAGCGTTGCAATCACCAGAGGAAAAGAAATAAGGGAAGGGGAAAGAGATATTATCAGCTTCTCCAGATATATTAAATACCCATTGAAAAATCAAGACAATTATTTTGTGGTAACCATTAATATGAACAGAGCACGGCTGGACGAACTTCATAAGCAGCTGGGCGCAGAAGAGGAAGCTCTGGTTATTTTTGACGAAAATGATTATTGTATCTATGGTGATGAAGATGATGCGGCGAACGAAATCATAAAAAAAGAAATAAAAGAAGAAATAAAAGATGAAGAGGGAGGGTCATCTAAGTGGTTTCCGATTGAAATAAACAATCATTCATACATAGTAATTTCAAATACATCGCAGGTAAAAAAGTGGACAATGGTGAAGATTATACCGAAAGAGAGTATTATGGGGAGCGTGATGGCACAGTTCATTAGTAATTGCATTATGATACTTGTAATCTTTATATTAGGAATTTTGATTTTATACTATATTATCAATAAAACCACAAAGCCAATAGAAAAGCTTGCCAAAATCATGCGGTACTATCATCAGGACATTGAGTATAAGGATCCGCTGATTGCACAGAGAATGGACGAGGTGGGGGTTTTGTATACCAGTTTTGAAAAAATGAATCAGAGAATTGACCGGCTGATTGAGTTAGAATATCAGAGCCAGATTCAGGAAAAACAAGCCAGACTGGAAGCCTTACAGGCACAATTAGATCCGCATTTTTTATATAATACCCTTCAGACAATAAGCGGAATAGCAATTGAAAAGAACGTTTTTGAAATTGAGCATATTAATAATTCTCTGAGCAATATCCTGCGTTATAGTTTAAACAAGGATAAAACAGTCGTTACCGTTGCTGAGGAATTAAATAATGTAAAGAATTATATGGAAATTCAAAAATATCGATATGGTGATAGAATTAACCTGATTGTTGAGTTATCTGAGGATGTAATGGAGTGTAAAATTCCGGTATTTGCGTTGCAGCTGGCTGTGGAAAATTCCATAAAGCATGGATCTGAGAAGAAGATTGGTGTTGAAAATATAGTGATATATGACAAAATAGAGTATGACCGCAGACTGTTGATGATTAGAGATAATGGAAGTGGTATAGAAGAAAAGCGGCTATTGGAAATCAGGAACATATTAGAGAAGGGGAAAAAAGAAAATGGGAAAGGGTATGACCAAAAAGGACTTATCAATTTAAATGAAAGGCTGAAGCAGCATTTCGGATCCGGGTATGGGATTGAAATTGCGAATAATGACGATGAAGGAGCCATTGTAATAATCAGGATACCGTTTTAATGGTTGTGGGGTGATGTAGATGATTCGAGTCATGATAGCAGATGATGAGCGGATTATAAGAAGAACAATAAAGGCAATCGGTCAGTGGGAAGAATACCATATGGAAATTGTGGGTGAAGCATCCAATGGTGTTGAAGCATTAGAAATGATTGAGAAGGCAGAGCCGGATGTTATGTTTCTTGATATGAGGATGCCGGGTTATTCGGGCATCGAGATATTAACACAGCTTTCAGAGAGAAATATAGATTTACTAATTGTCATCATAAGCGGGTATGATGATTTTGAATATGCAAAAACGGCATTAAAATATGGTGCGGTAGATTATTTGCTGAAACCAATTGACAGAAATGAGTTTAACCGGACACTGAAAAGAATCAATGAGATTTTAAAGGAAAATAAAGACGATTACTACAGTGTAACTCCTAACAAAGATATAGTAGAAAAAATCAAAGAGAGAATAGAGAAAGAGTATGCAAATGATATTTCATTAACCTGGTTTGCAAATGAATGTTTTATTAATAAAGACGTTTTATCCCGAATGTATAAAAAGAAATATGGAATCGGTATCACAAATTATATAAACCAGGTTCGGTTGGAACAAGCGAAAGTTTATCTTATGCTGGGGTACTCCAGTACGCAGGCGGCGCAGTTGGTGGGTTATCATGACGTCAATTATTTTAGCAGGGTGTTTAAGAAATATTTTGGTATAACGCCTACAGAATTCACAAGATTATCAAAAGAGAATTTATAACGTAAAAACCATCTTGTTACATGAGATGGTTTTTGGTTACAGTTCGATGGCTGAACTGTAACGGACTTTGTCAGTTTCGTCCTAAAATAAGTCTAAAAAATCCATATATTTGGTTATAATTATACTGTAATATGAATGGTGTAAAGAGTTATTACCAACATAAATGATAAATAGAAAAGGGAGGACTGAAAATGAAAAAGAAATTAATAACATGGATCGCAGCAACATCTTTGGCAGTGGGCTTATTAACAGGCTGTAAAGCGAAAGAAGAAACGAAAGAGACACAAACAAATGCGGAAACAAGTGCGGAAACAAACGCCGAAGCAAACGCAATATCGGACAATGATTCTGAAAAAGAAAATGTTTCCGGAGAAACCGTTGAATTAGAATTCCTGTTTGGAGATCCAAACCGAACCGAAATATTCAGCAGAATTGTTGAGGACTTTAACCAGAGTCAAAGTGAAGTGCATGTGACGTTTAATGCAACAGGAACGAATCACTTAGAAGAGTTAATGACGCGTCTGGCAACAAATGATGTACCGGATTTAACAAGCCAGTTACAAGGATATGAATTGGCAAGTTATGTGGATGCAGGGTATATCAAAGATATCAGAAATGAACCATATCTTTCTTATATAAGAGATACGGAGCTGGATACGGTAAGTATTGACGGTGGTGTTTATGGTATTCCAATGGATACACAGGCATGGGGTGTATTCTATAACAAAGAGTTATTTGAACAGGCAGGAATCAAAGAAGTACCCAAAACGGTAACGCAGTTAAAAGAGTGCGTAGAAAAGCTGAATGCTGCAGGAATCACACCTTTTGCGGGAGGATATGGTACGGAATGGACAATTGGACAGTTTCTGGGATATGGTGCATCTTCTATTCTCACTCCGGCAGCCGTAGAGCTTGGAGATGATTACAAAAAAGGAAACTGGAGCTTTGACCTGCCGGGTATAGACATGGCTTTTGATGTTCTTGACTTAGTTGCCGATAATACACAGGACCGACCTTTTGATACGGATGTGTCAGGACAGTACGCAATATTTGCAAAAGGGGAAGCGGCAATGATGCTGCAGGGAAATTGGTCTATTTTACAGATACGCGAACTGAATCCGGAAATCAGTATGGGAATGTACCCGCTTCCTATATCGGAGGATGAAGAAGACTTATTATATCCAAAGCAGTATGGTTTTGTAATAAATGTACTTGCTGCCACAGATGAAGATCCTGCAAAAGCAGAGGCAATCAATAAGTTTATGGAGTTTTTCTTAAATCCGGAAAATGGAGGCGGTTACTACTATGACGAGATTGGCGTACCCACGGCAAATGCGGAAGCAAGCCCTAAATTAGACGAAGCATCAGAAATATTGCAATCTTATCTGGAAGAAGAGAAAACGGTATTTACTTATTATGCATACGAACCTGCAGGATTTGATGCAGAATCCTGGAAAGTAACGGTTCAGTATCTAAACAGCGGAAGCAAGGATCATGAACAACTGATAAAAGATTTTGATGCCGCATTTGATAAATATGCGGATGCGCTAAATAAATAAGATTAGCGACGAGGCTGCCGGGAATAGGCAGCCTCGAATACAGAAAGGATAAAAAGATGAAGACTAAGGTTAAGTTAAAAAAAGAAGGTTTTGATTTTTTCCGTTTTATTTTTCCGATGCTTCTTTTATATATCATCTTTTTTATATTACCTCTTTTGCAGACGATCGGTTATTCGTTTACCGATTATAATGGAATAAATCCTACAGTCGAATGGACAGGCTTTAATAATTATCTGGCAGTGTTTAAAGATAAGCTGTTTTTGAATTCATTATTATTTACAGCGTCCTCAGCCCTGCTGTTTATGATTTTTGCAAATACGATTGGCTTTGTCCTGGCGCTGGCGCTTAATCGTAAAATAAAAAGCAAAAATATTTTAAGAGCCATTATATTTTGTCCTTTTATATTCAATAATGTGACAGTAGGATTTATCTGGCAGTTTATATTGGGAAGATTAATGACAGACCTATACCCATTAACAGGCTGGGAGGTATTTAAAATTGGCTGGCTTTCAAATGAAAAACTGGTGCTGTATTCGGTTGTTTTTGTTAAATTGTGGCAGACAATGGGGTATTTTATGGTTATTTATCTGGCCGGATTACAGATGCTGCCCCAGGATCCGGTAGAGGCGGCGGTTATTGATGGCTGCAGCAGATTAAAAATGATCACTCACATTACGCTGCCGTTATTAAAGCCCACCATATTTGTATGTTTGTTTCTGGCAATTACTGAAACACTGAATATGTATCCACTCTTAATGACGTTAACAAACGGAGGACCGGGGCATGCATCAGAAAATATATCTTTATACATATATGTTGAAGCGTTTAAGAGTCACCGAATGGGATATGCGGCCGCAATGTCCGTGATTCTGACCATTTTAATCTTAATGGTAGCCGCATTGCAAATGAGACTGACAAAGGAGGAAAACTGATGGGAGAGAGAAAAAACGTAAACAGGATGATCGGTACTCTTTTGTGGATTTTTTGCTTTTTAATGTTTCTGCCAATGGTTTTCGTTATCATCAACGCTTTTAAAACATTTGGCGAAGTGGTTATGGATCCGCTTGCGCTGCCGGAAGAATGGAATTTGAATAATTTCAAAGAGGTAATGAAAACAGGAAATTATGTGAAAGTATTTTTGAATACCATTTATTTTGCTGTTTTAAGCGGGACGATTGTTTTGGTACTTAGTTCAATGGCCGGTTACAAATTATCAAGAATGGATAACCGGGCAAGCAAAATTACCATGCTGGTTTTTATGATTGCAATGATGCTGCCTTTTCCGGTTATCATGATCCCTCTTGCAACAGTTGCATCAAAGCTGAATATTTCAAATAACCTTACGTTGGTATCCGTGTTAAATGCGGGATTTTCCTGTTCTTTGGCAGTGGTTATGTATACGCAGACAGTACGCGGCATACCGAAAGAACTGGATGAATGTGCGTATATAGACGGATGTAATGGGTATCGCTTTTTCTTTTCTGTTATTTTCCCATTATTAAAACCGATGACAGGTACTTTATCAGTATTATACTTCATTCGTTATTGGAATGATCTGATGCTGCCTATGATTTTAATATCAAAGAAGGAGTTATATACCATTCCATTATCACAATTATCTTTCTATAATCAATTTACTCAAAATAGATGGAATCTGCTGCTGGCTTCCGGGTTAATGGCAATTATTCCTGTAGTAATTTTATATATATTTACACAGAAAACGATTATAAGCGGAATCGTAGCGGGAGCTGTGAAAGGATAAGGAGTGTATTCAGGATGTATCATATGACAAAACTTGAAGATGTCGTCATTACAGGCGGATTAATGAGAGAAAAGCAGAATCTGGTAAGGAAGGTTACAGTCCCTTACATTAAAAAGGCTTTACACAATGAAATACCAGGTATAATTCCAAGTGATGCATTTGAAAATTTCAAAATAGCGGCGGGAGATACGAATGCGGAATTTCATGGGCTGGTTTCACAGGACAGCGATTTATTTAAATGGCTGGAAGCAGCAGCATTGTCCCTGCAATTTAAGGACACAGAAATGATTAGAGAGCAAGTTAATAATACAATCGCATTGTTGGAACGTACACAGCAAAAGAATGGATATCTGAATACTTATTACATCATTAACGGATTAATTAACAAATGGAGTTATCTAAAAGAATCTTGCCAATTATATTGTGCCGGACATTTAATTGAGGCAGCAGTTTCACATTATGAAGTCACTAAAGATGACAGACTGCTACAAATTGCCCGGAGATATGCGGACTGCATTAATAGAGATTTTGGAATTGGCAGGGAGAAACTCAAGGGATATGATGGGCATGCCGAGGTAGAATTGGCGCTTTATCGACTGTATGAAGTAACGAAAGAGGAGAAATATAGGGAATCAGCAAATTTTTTTGTGGAAGAAAGAGGGAAGAAACCATCCTTCTTTTCAATCGAAAAAAGCAATGGAAATGTAAAGGATAATTTAGTCTATGCCCTGAGTGAATCAGACTTTCACCATTCACAGTCACATTTGCCTGTACGGGAGCAAAAGGAAGCGGTCGGTCATGCTGTGAAAGCAATGTATTTTTATATTGCGGCAACCGATAAAGCGCGGTTGGATGAGGATCAGGAGTTGTTTAGGACATTGGAATTTCTGTGGGATGATGTGACAACTAAGAAAATGTATCTTACCGGAGCGATAGGATCATCAGAGTATGGAGAAAGCTTTACCTATGCGTATGATTTGCCGGCTGATTTGATGTATGGAGAAACCTGTGCTTCTATTGGCCTGTTTTTCTGGGGATATCATATGCTTTTGATAGAAAACAACAGTAAGTATGCAGATATCATGGAAAAAACACTTTATAATGGAATTCTTTGTGGAATTTCAGAAAAAGGAACGGAATTTTTTTATACAAATGCATTGGAAATTGATCCTGAGCGTTGTGAAAAAAGAAAAGATTATATGCACTTAATGGCAGAACGGCAAAGTTGGTTTGAATGCCCGTGCTGCCCACCGAATATATCCAGATTGATATTGTCTTTGAACCGATATATCTATACGGCAAATGAAAGAGAATTGAATGTGCATTTATTTGCTGAAAGCAAAGGGTCTATTGATGGATGGAAAATAGAACAGGCAACGAATTACCCCGCCGGTGGAATTGTGAAGATGAAAGTATCAAATGCTGCTGCGACGGAAGGAATTTTAAAAATAAGGATTCCGGACTGGTGTGAAAAAGCAGACCTGAAGGTAGACGGCGAGAATATAAATTATGATGTACAGGATGGATATGCCATACTGCCTGTCGTCAGCACAAAAGAGGTTGAGATAATTCTTGATATGAAAATGCCGGTTGTAAAAATGTATGCCAATCAAAATATAAAAAATTTATCAGGAAAAGCAGCAATTATGAAAGGACCTGTTGTTTATTGTGCGGAGCAGGCAGATAATGGCCCTGTTTACAATTTGTATCTAAAGGATAACGGAGTGATAAAAGACTGTGATAGCGACATTATAGTTGACGGATATCGGTGTACCGGAATGACAAAAGAGTTGTATGGCACAAAAAAACCTGTTTATGATCCGGTAAAGATAAAACTCTTACCTTATCGATTATGGAATAATCGAGGCAGGGGGGAAATGAGAGTCTTCTTCTCTGAAAGATAAAAAATTCAAGGGGTGAAGTATGAAAAAAGTTAATATGAATATCAAAGATAAATTCTGGTCATCTAAAATTGAAAAAATATGCAAAGACATTATCCCATATCAATATGAAGTTTTAAACGATAAAATAGAGGGGATCCCCAAAAGCCATGCGATTGAGAATTTTAAAATAGCTGCGGGAATATCGAAAGGAACGTTTGCAGGAATGCTTTTTCAGGATAGCGATGTGGCAAAATGGATAGAAGCTGCGGCTTATTCACTGGCAATATATGATAATTTGGAAATTGAGAAAAATATTGATGATGTAGTGGAAATTATGGCTCTGGCACAACAGGAAGATGGATACCTGAATACATTCTATACATGTGCAAAGCCGCAGGAAAGGTTTACGAATATTGCTCATGGACACGAGCTTTATTGCGCAGGGCATTTGTTAGAGGCTGCCGCAGCATATGCTGAAATAACCGGAAAAGAAAAATTCTTAAATATTATGATTCGGTATATAGATTATTTGATGGATATAATTGGCCCCGGATCCGGTAAGATGAGAATATACCCCGGACACCCGGAGATTGAAATAGCCTTATATAAACTATATAAGTATACGAACAAAGATAAATATTTACAGTTTATGGAATATTTTATTAGAGAGAGAGGAAAGCAGCCGTCCTTTTTAGAAAGGGATTCGGGTTACGGTGAGCAGTATAAAGATCAATGGTTTGCACTCTCTTATCATCAGGCCCACGCTCCGGTATTAGAGCAATATGAGGCGGTTGGGCATGCAGTACGTGCAGTTTACTTATATACTGCAATGGCAGATTTTGCATATGAAAAAAACGACGGCAGGATGAAAGCATGTCTGGAAACACTATGGGACGATGTAACGAGACGCAAAATGTATATTACCGGTGCAATAGGCTCTATTGAGCATGGGGAATGTTTTGGGCAGGCGTATGATTTACCCAATGACAGAGCGTATGCAGAGACTTGTGCCACCATTGGGCTGATATTCTGGGCAAAACGAATGCTCCGCCTGGAAATGAACAGCAAATATTCAGACGTTATGGAATTAGCATTGTATAATGGTGCTTTAAGTGGTATGGCAGCAGACGGAAAACATTATTTCTATGTAAATCCTCTTATGATGATTCCAAAAGAAGTAAACAGCCGTTATGATCTAAGACATGTGAAAGCGGAAAGGGTAACCTGGTTTGGATGTGCATGCTGTCCTCCGAATATAGCAAGATTAATTACTTCATTAAGTGATTATGTATATGATTATAACTTGGAAGAAAAAAGTCTGTATGTTCATTTGTATATTTCAGGAAGCATATGTGTCAATAGTGTATCTCAAGAATATTTTAATATTTGGGGCGACTATCCTGAAGATGGGGAGATGAATTATACATACACAGGATGCGGCGGAAAATATTCGATTTACCTGCGTATTCCCGGCTGGTGTAAGGAGTGGAAAATCAAAGTTAATGGCAGGGAAATGAGGTATATTCCTTATAATGGTTATGTTAAAATTGAGAGAATGTGGAAAGAAGGCGATCGTGTTCAAATAGCCTTTACATTAATTCCGCGCCTTGTTTATGCGAATCCTTCCGTGACAGCCGATACCGGTCGTGCAGCAATTATGAAGGGTCCCCTGGTTTATTGCCTTGAAGAAGCAGACAACGGATCGGAGCTGAATGCAATAGTAATAGATCAATTCGATAAATTCGAAATCTGTCATGAGGATAGTTTGCCATCGGAAAATAGAATAATAAAGTTTCTAGCTTATAAAGAAGATATTGAAGCATGGGGAAGTGAGTTATATGCTGAAAGGGAGCGCAAATACAATCAAATTCAGGTAAAGGCAATTCCATATCATGACTGGGGGAATCGTGGCTTGGGAGAAATGCTTGTATGGATAAGGAAAAATGAAATTAACGATTTATATACCGAATGTTGAAAAAAATCATATAATGTTATCAGAGGCATTATATTAAATTTTTTTAGGAGGAGCCGATAGACGATGGCATTAATTGTAATCAATCCCGGACATACAGGAGGATATAACCAGGGCATTTGTTACGGATATTATGAGGGGAATACCATGCTCACATTAGCAATTTATCTTGGGAATTTACTGAGAGTTATGGGGGCTGATGTTAAATTTACACGAACCACTGATACAGAAAACCCAAGCGTTACTCAAAGAGGTGAGATGGGGGCAAATGCTGACTTATATTTTTCTCTGCACAGTAATGCCTATGATGATCCCAGTGTCAGAGGGGTGGATGTATTTTATTCAGTACGGCGGCCGGAAAGTGAACCACTGGCAGCCCGTATTGGAAATGCAGTAGCAGCTGTTATGGGTAACCAACTGCGTAGAGTCATAGCGATACCATCAACCACAAACCCATCGCGGGATTATTATGGGGAATTACGTGCTGCCGTATCTGTGGGGGCCAGGCATGCTTTATTAGTTGAGCATGGTTTCCATACTAATATGGAAGATTGTGAACTTTTGTCAGACGATGCGGTACTCAGGCAGATCGCTGCTGCAGAGGCAGTTGTTATAGCTCAATATTTTGATCTCCCCATAAGCTGTTTAGGCAATTATATCGTACAGCCCCAGGATTCTTTATATGGTATTGCACAGAAATTCGGTGTGACCTGGGATTCTATTGCTTTGGCGAACAGTATTGCTTTTCCTTATATTATTATGGTGGGACAGCGGATTATAGTGCCGCTGCCTGCAGGCAGCGTTTGCTAGTTTATAGGCATTTACAAATTCATTTATGGCAGTATAACTCGTCAGGTTATACTGCTGCTTTTTTGGTTTTTTTATTTCTATTATAGCCGGTGGATTAATTCAGGCTAATAAACACAAAGATAAGTGTGAACAAAAGTTCACACTTTAAGAAAAAAATAATATGCATAGAGTAATGAAAAATGCTATAATAAAACGAAACACTTTCAAAATAAGCAGAAGTATGGAGGTTAATATGAAGTTCAAAAAGAAACAAGTGGTTATTATCTCTATAATAGCGGTGATAATACTTGCGGTGGCTGGATTGATCATATGGTTTTTGAGAGGGCGCAGTACGTCGCAGGTATCCTCCGGACAGTCAGTATATGTTAGTTCTGTTGCAGACATCATGGGATTAAGCAGCGGAAATGGTATGATTGGACGTTACAGTGGTGTGGTAGAACCGCAGAAAACCTGGAAAATAGAAGCATCTTCGGATAAAAAAGTAGAAGAAATATACGTAAAAGAAGGGGACGAGGTTAAGACCGGAGATAAACTGTTTATCTACAGTACGTCCGAAGCGGAAGACAGTCTGGTACAGGCAGATATTGATCTGGAACGCATTAGCAATGAGATAGAGACAACAAAAATTCAGCTTGAGGAGCTGAAAAAGGATAAAGCATCCGCATCCGCAGATGACCAGTTGGAGTATACTACCCGTATCATGAGTGCAGAACAAAGCATTAAGCGCAGTGAATACGAACATAAGAGTAAAAAGGCAGAGATTGAACAGTTGAAAAAAAGCATTAAAAATGCTGTTGTCAACAGTGAAATGGATGGTGTAGTAAAGACTATAAATGCTACCGGAGATGATTCGTCATCTTACATGGGAGGAGAAACAGAAAGCTTTATGACGATCCTTGCAACAGGTTCCTTTCGTATAAAAGGGAGTGTTAATGAGCAGAACATGTCTGCGATTGTTGAGGGACAGCCTGTAATTGTACATTCCCGCGTGGATGAAAATCAAATATGGAAGGGCACATTAACCGCCGTAGATCTTGAAAATGCGAGCAATAACCGAAATAACGAATATTATTACAGCAGCGATACTTCAAGTGAAAGTTCCAGCAGTTACCCATTTTATGTAGATTTGGAATCAGCGGAAGGATTGATGCTGGGTCAGCATGTTTACATTGAGATGGATTATGGACAGAGCGAGGTAAAGGAAGGGCTGTGGCTTGACAGCTATTATATTGTTCAGGATGAGGATGAGGCTTATGTATGGGCCGCAAATGAAAAAGATAGAATTGAAAAAAGGAAAATCACCCTGGGTGAATATGATGAAGAATTAATGAAATATGAAATCATAGATGGCTTGACAGAAGAAGATTATATTGCCTTTCCTGATGTAACCGTTACAGAAGGAGCAAAAGCAGAAAAGAATATAGACAATATAATAACAGATGATCCGGAGGGTCTGGATGATTCCAATATAGGAACAGGCGGCATGAGTGGACTCGGTGATTCCGGCATGGATAGTGGTGAAGATGTGTACTCGGATGACTCCGATTATGATGAAAATGACGAGTCTTTGATGGATGAGGCACCGAGTGCCATGATGGAAGAAATGGGGGTCTTGGAGTGATTCTGGAATTGGACCACATTTATAAAGATTATATGCAGGGAAACATGGTTGTTCCGGTGTTAAAAGATAACACGCTGCATGTAGAAAAAGGAGAATATCTGGCTGTTATGGGACCGTCAGGTTCCGGCAAGTCTACGCTTATGAATATCATAGGCTGTCTGGACAAACCCACAAAAGGATCCTTTTTATTGGACGGAGAGGATATATTGCAGGTAAAAGACAGCGATTTGGCAGATGTACGTCTGCACAGTCTTGGATTTGTATTTCAGACGTTTCAGCTGTTGCCAAAGCAGACCGCACTGGAAAATGTGGCGCTGCCTCTGATCTATTCGGGTATACATAAGAAAGAACGACTTATAAAGGCGTCGGCGGCACTGGACAGAGTTGGTTTGTCTGACCGTTTGGATTTTTTGCCAAATCAGCTGTCCGGCGGACAGAAGCAGCGCGTTGCAATTGCCAGGGCCATGGTAAATAATCCTAAAATATTGCTGGCAGATGAGCCCACCGGTGCATTAGACTCAAAATCAAGCCAGCAGGTAATGGAGTTGTTTACAAAATTAAATAATGAGGGTGTTACGGTAATTATGATTACCCATGACAGTAATATTGCGAAATATGCGAAACGAATTGTAGATATTTTTGATGGGGAAATTTCCGAAAGAGATCAGAAGGAGGCATCTCTATGAAAAAAGGAGTAATTGCAGGCATCTGCATTGCAGCGGCGGCAGTTCTGGCAGGCGGTGGGTATGGCATTTATAAATTAGTAAAGAACAATGGTGATCCGGTATCTGTGACCAGGGTTTCCTATTTGAATACCGGCTGGTGGGGTGGGGAAATGCCTACTTCGGGTATTGTTACAGCAAATGTTTCACAAGAAGTGTATATTTCTTCGGACGAGTTGATTGATGAAGTCTTTGTAAAAGAAGGTGACCGGGTTAGAATAGGAGATAAGCTGCTGGCCTATGATACAACGCTATTGGACCTGGATTTTGATTCTGCCAAATTAGATGTCCAGATTCTGGAACTGGAAATAAAAGGTGCCGAAAATGACCTGACAAAACTAAAGGGAACTACACCGGTCAATTCAACGAAGACCGGAGACAGTGCCCGGGCAGCTTCTCTGTCTCGAAACGAGATATTCATAATGACTGCCGCCCCCCAGGAGGAAGGAACTGAGTCAGAAGAGACTGCAAACACAGACACAGAGTCAGAAACGGAACCGGAAACAGAGGAGGAAATAGAGCCGTCACCTTTGGACAGGATCAAAGCGAACAAAAAGCTGACGTATAAGACAAAACCTTATAAAGGAACGGGTACAAAAGAGGATCCATACGTATTTTTCTGTAAAGACGGTGCTACGATAGAGGCCTCATTTATGAATAAAATGCTGGGTTTCAATGAAGCAGGCACTTCCAGAAAAAAAGGCGGCATGAATCAGGACGGAAAAGGCTGTTATGCGGTATTGGAAATCCGGGAAGGTGATTCTGTTGCGGGAGGTTTTGTAAAATCTATCAGTATCAACGGAACAGCAAAAGCGGATAAAGCATATGAACCCGGAACCACATGGACCTTCACCAGTGAAGGGGTAACGAAAAATGTGATGGATATCAAAGATCCTGATAAAACGAAAGATGATGATGACGATAGTGATGACGATGACATATTTGATGACGACGGTGACGAAAACTATACGGAGGAAGAACTGAAAGAATTGATCAAAGAAAAGGAAGAAGAGATCAAAGATCTGAAGCTGGATAAGGAAGAGGCAGAACTGAAGGTCAAGCAGGCAGAGCGCAGTTTAGATGAAGCAACCCAAAAAGCAACGATAAACGGTATTGTCAAGTCAGTCGGTGATCCGGCGGCAGGACAAATTGACAGTGAAGCGTTCATCCTTATAAACAGTGATGAAGGCATGTATGTAAAGGGAAACATCAGTGAGTTAGATTTGGATAAGATCAAAGTGGGTTCCACCATGATAGGCAGCGCTTACGAAAGTGGTACATCCTTTGAAGCAACCATTACGGAGATATCAGAGTATCCGGAGACGGGAGAGAGTTTTGGATGGAATGAGGGAAATCCAAATGTGTCCAACTACCCGTTTATGGCATATATCGAAGAACCCGGCAATCTGAATAATAATGAATATGCTCAACTAACGATTGCAAGTGAGGCAGGAGCCTCTGCTTCCTCTATTTATTTGGAAAAGGCATATGTGCGTTCGGAGAATGGACAAAGTTATGTTTTTATAGCCGATGAAAATAACCGTCTGGTAAAGCAGTATGTGAAAACAGGGCAAACTCTTTATTCAACTACAATAGAAATAAAGGAAGGCCTGGATGAGGAGGATAGAATCGCATTCCCCTATGGGAAAAATGTGAAAGAAGGTGCCAAAGTTAAAACGGATGAAGACGAGGATGAAGACACAGATGACAGTATAAATATTAATGGCGGTGAAGAAGGCATAATGATGGACAGCATGGAAGAATATTAGGAGGTACGGGCATGTTAGAAAATATACGATTGTCTTTACAGGGCATTTGGTCGCATAAAATGCGTTCTTTCCTGACTATGTTGGGTATTATTATTGGTATAGCATCGATTATATCCATTGTTTCTACCATACAGGGAACAAATGAGCAGATTAAGAATAATCTGATAGGTTCCGGAAATAATTCGGTTGATGTACAGATTTACAAAGGTGATATGGTATTTGAGGCGTCGGATTGGGAAAAGATGCCGGAAGGAGTACCGGTTATTGATGAAGATACAAGACAGAAAATGCTGGATGTTGAAGGCGTGGAAAATGTGACGTTATATACAAGCCGTTCCTATGCGGAAGGGATTTATTACCAAAACAGTGCGCTGCAGGGACCAAAAGTATTTGGAATTGATGACTACTACTTTGATACCTGCGGATATATAATACGGATGGGGCGTTTCTTTGTTCCGGAAGATCATGCAAACTTTCAGAAGGTGGTCATTCTGGATCAGACAGCTGCAAGCAGCCTGTTCCAGGAGGAGAGTGCGGTTGGAAAGACCATTGAAATTAGCGGAGAACCATTTACCGTGGTGGGAGTTGTTCAAAAATCAGAGGAGTTTAGCCCGGTTATCAATTCCTTAGAAGATTATCAGACATATTTGGGAGATGAAGTAAGCGGTGCGGTCTATATGCCATCTGCGTCATGGTGCATCGTGTATGATTATGATGAAGCGCAGAATGTAGTCGTACGGGCAGCATCTACGGAACAAATGAGTACCACCGGAAAAGCGTGTGCAGATATTTTGAATGAAAATGTAACTGCACAAAGTTCTGATGTAAAATATAAAGCAGCCAATTTACTGGAGCAGGCAAAAGAGCTGCAGGATTTAAGTGCGGCGACCAATAGCCAGCTGATTTGGATAGCCAGCATATCTTTGCTGGTAGGCGGAATCGGAGTTATGAATATCATGCTGGTATCTGTTACAGAGCGTACCAGTGAGATCGGTTTAAAAAAGGCAATTGGCGCCAAGAGACGTTATATTTTGGGACAATTTCTCACGGAGGCAGCCGTATTGACCAGCCTTGGCGGGATCATTGGAGTGGTGGCAGGCATCGGACTGGCTCAGGCTATATCAAAAATGTCGGATACCCCGGTAGCAATCAGCATACCGGCAATTGGAATATCCGTGGTCTTTTCTATGTTGATAGGGATTGTTTTTGGACTGCTTCCGTCCATTAAAGCAGCCAATTTGAATCCAATTGATGCACTGCGACATGATTAATGTAGGAATTCACCAAAAAGGCTTGATTTTCATACCCTTATTATGGTATACTACCAAAGTTAAAAAAATCACGCATGAATATTCCAAAGACGGTGCCGGATACCCGGTTTTGGCGGAAGTAAAACATGCGGAAGAAAACAACCAAAAAGGAGAAAAAACATGAGTGTAATTTCAATGAAACAGTTACTTGAAGCAGGTGTGCATTTTGGACATCAGACCAGAAGATGGAATCCTAAAATGGCTCCATATATCTATACCGAAAGAAACGGCATCTACATCATAGACCTGCAGAAATCCGTAGGTATGGTAGATACGGCCTATAGAGCAGTTGCAGACACCGTGGCAGATGGTGGAACGATCCTCTTCGTGGGAACGAAAAAACAGGCTCAGGACGCTATTAAGACGGAAGCAGAACGCTGCAATATGTTTTACGTAAATGAAAGATGGCTTGGCGGTATGTTAACCAATTTCAAAACCATCCAGAGCAGAGTAAAACGTCTGAAAGAGATTGAAACAATGCAGGAAGACGGAACATTTGATGTTCTTCCCAAGAAAGAAGTAATCGCTCTGAAGAAAGAAATGGATAAGCTTCAGAAAAACCTGGGCGGAATCAAAGAGATGAAGAGAGTCCCGGATGCGATTTTCGTAGTTGATCCCAAAAAAGAAAGAATCTGTGTTCAGGAAGCTCATACACTGGGAATTCCATTGATCGGTATTGCTGATACCAATTGTGATCCGGAGGAATTAGATTATGTAATCCCGGGTAATGATGATGCGATTCGAGCGGTTAAACTGATTGTTTCCAAGATGGCAGATGCAGTTATTGAGGCAAACCAGGGAGCGGAAGCAGATATCGCAGCGGAAGATTTTGCGGCAGCAGAAGTAGCAGGAGAAGATGTAGTAGCGGAAGAATTTTAACTAGGAGGAATGAAAACCATGGCAATTACAGCAGGAATGGTAAAAGAATTACGTGAAATTTCCGGCGCCGGCATGATGGATTGTAAGAAGGCGCTTACACAAACAGAAGGTGATATGGACAAGGCAGTAGAGTTCTTAAGAGAAAAAGGATTGGCAACTGCTCAGAAAAAAGCAGGCCGTGTGGCAGCAGAAGGTCTGTGTAAAGTTTTGGTAACAGACGACGAAAAGAAATCAGTCGTAGTAGAAATAAATGCGGAGACAGACTTTGTTGCTAAGAACGAAGTATTTCAGGCATATGTGGGCGAAGTAGCTGCACAGGCACTGGAGACAACCGCTTCTGACATAGAAGCATTCATGGCTGAGACCTGGAAGGCAGATACAAGCATGACCGTACAGGAAGCACTGGCAGGGAAAATAGCCGTTATCGGTGAAAACATGAACATCAGAAGATTTCAGCAAGTGAGTGAGGAAAACGGATTTGTCGCTTCTTATACCCATATGGGTGGTAAAATCGGTGTTTTAGTAGATGTTGAGACCGACGTGATAAATGACGATATCAAAGAGATGGCTAAGAATATTGCAATGCAGGCAGCAGCTTTGAAACCACTTTATACAAATAGAAGTGAAGTAGATGCGGATTACATCGAAAAAGAAAAAGAAATTCTGAAAGTTCAGGCCAAAAACGAGAAGCCGGATGCAAATGATAAGATTATCAACGGCATGGTAATGGGGCGTATCAATAAAGAATTGAAAGAAATTTGTCTGATGGATCAGGTTTATGTAAAAGCAGAAGATGGAAAACAGTCCGTACAGCAGTATGTAGATTCGGTAGCAAAAGCTGCAGGCGCTAAAATTAATATTAAGAGCTTTGTACGTTATGAGACCGGTGAAGGTATTGAGAAGAAGGAAGAAGACTTTGCGGCTGAGGTTGCTAAGCAGATGCTATAAATAGTTAACATAAATTCTTATTTTCAGCGATTGTAAAAAGCAAGCAAATACAGTGTTTTCAAGGGTTTGAAGCAAATTTGATTGACACAGTGTAGGTAGATTGTTTATCGTGTATTATCGCCAATTATCATTTGGTTTTGTGTCAAAAGTTGTGTCAGAGACCGTATTGACACAAGTTTGAAAACCTTTAGCGAATTTGACACAAATTATGGTGTTTTGTAAATGCAACTAAGAAACAAATAATGATTTAAACATTAGCATAAGGACATTATTGATTGTAAATTACAGTTGATAGTGTCCTTATTTTAGTGCCTAAATTTACACTAGTGCATTATACGTAAATAAGGAATAACATATTCCTTCTACGAGACATGGTTCAGGAGTGTCTGGCTAAAAATAACCTGACAATAATGCGAGGGGTTTTTCGGTGTCACCTGGCTAATAAAAAACCGAAAAATTAATTCACTATAATATCAAACATGCATTTTATCGGAAAGGAGTAGTTGAAGTAATTCCAGCGTATCCTTTGAAGAATACGCTCACTTAATTCCAACGTATCGTTCATACCGATACGTTTAGATAACGACTTCGGTTCAAACCGAAATCGCCAATACTAAGGGGTTTAATGAGACATTTCACCATATAGTCAAAAATGTCTAAGTGGCAATATTACCAATTTACAAATACAGGAGGTGTTAACAGTGCGTTTTAAAACAGAAATTGTAGATGCAGTTTATCGAAAAACCAATTTAACCAAAAGTCAGGTTCAAGAAGTGATTAATCTTTTTATCAAAGAAATAACAGGTAGCTTTTTAAAAGGTGAAGGAGTTGGTGTACATGGGTTAGGCAAATTTGAAATACAGACATTGAAAGACAGAAACGGTATTCATCCTAAGACGCTGGAGCCAATCAAGTGTAAAGCCAGAAAGAAAGTCAAATTTAAACTTGCTGAGACGGTCGATGATATATTAAAAGAGAGGGGATTACAGGATGGAGAAGAATAAGAAAGATATAAAACAGGACAGGTTATTTGGAGTAGTAGCAAAATATATCAATGATAAAGGATATGGATTCATCAAATGTGAAGATACGGACAGATCGTATTTTGTTCATGTGTCACAGATTCAGGACAGGATACTTAATAAAGGCTATCTTGTCAACTTCAAAGTTGGTATGAATAAGAAAACTGGTAAAGAACAGGCTATGGATGTAATTGTTGTGGATTCGAGTAGCAGAAGGGAAAAGATATAACAACTGATTTTGTAACTGATGTAAGATGGTAGTCCTGCTGCCGTCTATTTTTTATGTGTGCTACTTATCGGCACCCAAAAGAAAGATAAGACTACAGGCTATGTCATGTTGCTTGTGGGTATAAAAAGGAGGATATATGAGCAATGACAAAAAGATTAAAAGAAGAAAAGCAAAGGGAGGAGTCTTATCACCTAAAAATGATAAGATATTGGATTTAAAGAAAGCTGGTATTGAGCCGCGTAATGATGATGAAATATTTATACAGTTAGAGAATAGTGTGAATTATTACATCTCCAATGATGGCAGGCTGGTTTCTCATTTCCGGGGAAAGTATAGGATACTAAGTGAATCTATACGTTCGAAGGATAAGGTAAGTTATACATTATGTTTGTATGACCGTGATCAGAGTAGATATAATTGGGATATTACTGCTGATAATTTAGTAGCAAAAACATTTCTTGAGAAGATTGATGGTAAAAGTAGAATATGGCACGTTGACGGTGACAAAATAAATAGTTATTATAAAAATCTAATATATGTAAGCGATAAAGAATATTCTGCACTACGAAATAGTAATATTTCCGTTCATGAATTAATACATCGGCAAGAATATGTTCCGTGTATATCAAACGGACATAGAACGGCTTATTATATATATCATGGTATTTTTAACCGATGTTATAGAACAAAAGAAATTGGTGCAAGAGATTGTTATGAGAAAGCCTATATGTATGAAGGTTGGTTAAGAGATCCTGATTTATTTGCAGAATGGTATGAATATAATTATTATGATTGTGATGGTGAATCAATGGCTGTAGATAAAGATTTATTGTTTCCGGGCAATAAAGAGTATGCACCTGACAAATGTTGTATTCTGCCACAGACATTGAATACTATGCTCTCGAACTGCAAGAAACATAGAAATAACAGCAAGTGGAGAAGAGTTAATATGGATTTGCCGCTTGGAGTTAGATACGATGAAAGATTAAAAATGTATTATGGACAGATAAGACTATTCGGTTTTGATGAGATTATAAATTTATCATACTGGGATACACCGGAAGAAGCATTTGAGGAATACAAGAGACATAAACAAGCAGATATTCTTATCATGGCTGATAGATATAAAAGTAAAATTCCAAGAAAAATATATGATGCTTTATTAAGAGTTGAAGTTAAGCCTTATGTTGAAGATTAATAATTATGTAAATACACCCTGTGAGTCACACCAAAAATAATATTGACATTTCAATTAAAATCTTTTAAGTACAAAGAAGAACATCAATTCTTCCGCTGTCTAAACAGCGTAACTCTTCAATTACCCAAAGGTATCTAGTTTTTTGCTAGGTGCTTTTGTAAACATCTAATACACTTTAAGGACATTGGCATTATGCTGGTGTCCTTATTTTTTACGATTTTTGGTGATTTGAAATGGGTTAAAAAGTTGGTGACAAAATATGAGATAGGATATATAATTACCATGAAAGGGTGAAAATATATTTAACAATTACCTATACAATCAATAACAAAAGGAGATAAATCACATGAAAACTAGAATAAATCAAATTACATACATGATTTTTATGATATTTATTTGTGGAGTACTATTTGGCTGTAATAATTCCACAGGAAACGAATATACTAAGTTAACTTTAAAGGAAGCTAATGTAGTAATACAGAATGAGTTAAAAGATATTACCTGGACAGATGATGTGAGTTTTTCAAATCCACAATTTATGTGTGCAGAGCAGTTAGAAGATGAAAGTATGTATAGAGTAGTATATTATTCTAAATATACTGAAGATGAAGAGATAGAATATACAACTATAAGTATATATTTGGATGAAAATAAAAATATTACCGATTCCAAAATTAGTTATGCTTCTCAGTTGGTAGCTGTAGAATCTAAATTGAAACATTCGAGTACACATGATAATTTCGGTGATTGGAATGTATTAGAAATTGTTGATAGTGTTAAGTGGGAGTGAACAAGTTATGAAACATAGAATATTTTTTGCACACTTTTAAAGGGGAGCAATATTCAGATACGTGATTCTATTTTTTGGTTCAAATTAAAGCACTTCGGAGTTAAAAATAAGGAGTGAGGAGTGAGAGTATCACATACCCCAATTCCGGCAAAACGAACGTGTATTCTAAATGTAAATACGCCCCCTATACCTTTATGCACGTAAATCAATAGGTGTACCACTGAACACCAAACACCATACACTATGAAACGATATACTTTCTACTGCCAGGCATCCATACAATAGACTTGTAGACATAATAATCAAGGCAAATTCAGCTTTAAATACTCTTTTCATAACAGACTATACCTAACCATCAAAAACCTGAAATTGCCTTGAATTATGACGTGTAATCAATGGTAATCAAGTGATCAAAATACCCAGTTTGTCACGGTTGTCCACTTTTGTCCGTTCGTGATTTCACCTGTTTTCACACTTGTGTGAAATAAGCACACAATCCATATATCAAATAAAAGGACATATCCCATGCAGATATGTCCTTTTAACATTTCTACCCGATGATATATTCAACTGCCTTTTCTGCCTTGCTGCTAGCACTCACAATGAATCTAACATCATTCTTCAATACCTGAATCCAATTTTGAATGTATCCTGCTGAATTCCTGATGCTCTTTTCTGTCTCAATCCCCAATATGTTCAATATTGAAGCACTGCCTATTTCAGCTACCAACTCTTCTTTTGAATACTCTTCACTACCAAACGCAACTAACTTACCTTTTCTTTCCTCTTGTCTATTGCATCTAGTTTCTTTTAATGTGCTATGAGTTGCTTCGTGAAATGCAGTACTATAATACTCTTCAATGCGTGTGAACTGTTCTTTAAGTGGTAAATGTATCATGTCTGACATAGGTGAATAGTAAGCTTTATTTGATGCGGCATGTCTTAAAATAATATTTTCCCTTGTCACATATTCTATGAATAATTTCTCTGCATCTTCTATAGGTTCTATAGGTTTTAAATCGGCAATTGCTTTTGGCTCTACGCCATCCACTTGTGAGATATGAAAAACGTTATAGTATCTAAGCAATGGTAGCATTTTCTTTTCTTTAACACCATTCTCTTTTGATTCCTCAATCTGCTGCATTTTCCAAAACACAATTATTTCTGATTTTTCACCTTTTCTTATTTTACCGCCTAACTCCGACCACTGTTTAAATGTAGCGTATTCACCTTCATGTTTTAAGAGCATTTGATTTAATAAAGAATATGGTCTATTGCTTATTCTGTTATGTGCTCCACTTCTAACGCCAGTCCAAGGCTTGTGCCAAGGTATGTAACCATTTTCCAATTGTTCTATTATTCTATCCGTTACCATTTCATATACTGATTTACTCATATCTTAGTTCCTCCTTTTGAATTTGTATTATTTAATATTATTAATCATAACATGGGTACATGCAAAAGTAAACATGGGAACATGCACAAAAAATAGCAATAAACATGTACCCATGTTTGTGAGTTCTGTCAATAGACAAGAGACATGTACCCATGCTACAATCTGTGTATAAGTTGCAGCAACGCCAACAACTCGAAAGGTTGCTAACTTGAAACCATATACCTGTGAATGAGTGATAACACAATATGAATAGTCAGGAAGATGAATCAAGGGCATTGCCAAAATAACAAATTAAAAATCAGGAGGAAAACATTATGTGTATTAAAAGAAATGAACTAGACCAAAAGATAACAGAAATCAGGAGTTTGAAAGCATTAAAGGAAGAAACTGAAAATGAACTCAAGGCACTGGAAAGAGAAGTGATTGAATTTATGAATGAGACGCAACAACCTGAAATTATCGGAAATGATTTCAAAGCAACTTACAAAATGCAGAGCCGTGTTACCCTTGATAAGAAACAACTCCAAGAAGTTTTAGGGGATGACTTAAAACCTTATGAGAAAGTTTCTACGTTCGGCGTTTTAAGAATCAAATAGAAAAAAGGCGAAGGGGAGCAATCCCCAACGCCTAACAACTATAATGCAACCACTAAATCAGTGAGTGTCCAAAGTCACTACACAATGCAGATGGTAGTTGTTAAATAAAATGAAAGGGGGATTTCAAATTATGAATAAACAATCAAGAGAATTTGCAGTTGTAATTAATAATGGAGTAGTCCAACAAATAGGACAAGCAACCATAATACAGCCACGTATAGTTTTCGATAAATCTAAAGGCGGTATTAAATGGTTTGATGATTCACAATTAATGAAGAGTAATAAACGTAAGTGCTTCAAAAGATAGCGTCGTTCCCATAAGTCGAAAAATATGATATCCTTCCTTAAAAAGATCAAATTGATTTTAAGGAGGATCATCATGAGTGCAGATTCCATTACCTTA
>Ga0153924_1000534_pt1 | contig 23671 bp, 19 predicted proteins | sample TSNJ008MetaG_FD_104709 | JGI IMG/M metagenome (GOLD analysis project Ga0153924, IMG submission 104709) | Attine ant fungus gardens microbial communities from New Jersey, USA - TSNJ008 MetaG | ecosystem: Host-associated > Fungi > Mycelium > Unclassified | place: USA: New Jersey, Wharton State...
ATGTACTATAATCTGTTAATTATAAATAACATTAAGGCTACAATTTGCAGCATGTTATTACGTGTATTTCAGCTATCAATTGGATTGATAATTTATTTAAAATTTATCGTTCCATTTTTAACATTAAATACTTATTTTAACAATTATAATAAAATCATTTCATTTTCTGGAAATTTTATAAGGAAATTGTTTCGAAACTATCTGGATTCGTTTTATATTTTACGGTACTGTTCAAAAGAAACTGCTTTTATATTTATTGTATTAATTATATTCTTTTTAATCATAACAGCATTTCTTTTCATAAAACATTGCAAGGAGAACCAGCCCACAGTACTCAAAATATCATTGGCAGCGTTTTTTTTAATAGTATCTATCATGATTTCGATAGCTGCCATTCCAGGGATAATAGTTTTCGGAGAGCATCCCACATTTGTGCCTCGCGTCTATCTCGGATTTGGTATTTTTATGACTTATTTGCTACTGCCCAACTGTTGGGTGCTATCTCAGTATTCATCGTCTTCCCTGATCGCTCCATCACTTTGTACATTTTTTCTTTTCAATTTCGGTTATACGGCACACAACGCTCTTCATGAAGATTATAGATACCAAAATAATATTTCCTCGTTAATTATTCAGGATATTAATAGGCTAAATTTATATAATAAACATATTTCCATTTCAGGCGCTCTTCCAGCGGCCCTTTCCACAAGTATTGCGTGTCAGCGATTTCCAATTATCAAACTTTTTTTGGATTCTAGCTGTTTAGGTCATGTGACTCGGAGAAATGGGATAGACGGAGTTGAAAAATGGGACGGCCCGGATGTTGCAAAAATGAACGAATTTGTTCTGTTGATTTCTAATAATTCTTATCAAATTTATTCATCTAAAGACTCGATAATTGTAAAATTACTGCAATAAGTTTTTTTATAGGGAGAAATAAACGATGTATTTCTTCGGTATTAACTTTTTTTGGCCCACCCGTAGAGCATTTGTTACATGGAGATGCCATTCATCATAGTTTTTTTAGAAACAATTTATATCTATTTTTAGACGTGCAATTTACGAAATATAAAATAAACTTCTTATGAAGCTGCTATCATCCAATAATCGCATTTTCTATGGTTGGGTTGTAGTTGCAATAGCATTTGGTGTGAGTTGTTTTGGATTCGGTATTGCCAATACGTTCAGTGTTTTTGCTAATTCACTACAGCATGAATTCGGCGCCTCACGCGGATCCATCGCTTTTGTATTTTCGTTGGCTGAATTTCTTTTTTTTGGAAGCGGTATTATCAGCGGCCCCCTTGCCGATCGATGGGGAGCTCGTTGTCTGACATGCGTTGGGATGATTTTATGTGGCGGCGGCATCCTCCTTGTGAGTATGGCACGCTCTCTTACCGAGGTATATTTGGCTTATGGCCTTGGCGTCGGCGTCGGAGCTGGTTGTGCTTATGTTCCGATTCTCGCAGCAGTACAACGCTGGTTTAGAAGACAGCGAGGTTTTGCTTCAGGTTTGGCAGTCACCGGCAGTGGGGTAGGGACTTTCTTTATGCCATTGCTTGCTTCGCATCTCATTCAGACAGGAGGATGGCGCGAAGCATATCTTATTTTGGGTATTTTTGTGGGGGTCATGGGTGTGGGTATGTCACTTTTCATTGTGAATGATCCACAAGATTTAGGATTGGGGCCAGATGGTGATCCATTACTTAAAAACGCGACTGCGGGCATTCAGAGTGGAGTCGCAGTAGGTCAGGCTATTAGAACGGTACAGTTCGCCGGATTATATGGAGCTTCTCTTTTATCCTCCCTGGGCACCTTCATACCCTTCATCCATCTGGTTCCATATGCTTTGGAGCATCATCTCAGTCAGACCCAGGCGGCATCACTTGTGAGCATCATCGGCATCGCGAGTATTTCCGGACGTTTTCTTTTTGGTAGGCTTGCTGACCAGATAGGCCGTAAGTATTTTTTTATGGCAATGTTTCTTGGAATGGCGGGATCGATGGCGATCTGGGCAGCGTTCACTAATTTTGGAATGCTGATTATTTTCGCCGCATTATTTGGAATTTTTTTTGGTGGATGGGTTGCCATCAGTCCATCATTACTCATGGACTGTTTTGGGGGAAAAAATCTGAGTAGTATTCTTGGAGTGCTTTATACCGCTACGGCAATAGGTGCATCCGTTGGTCCTGGCCTCGCAGGCTTTGCTTTCGATCTCAACCACAGTTATACGCTGCCAATTTTAGCCAGTATTGGCACATATATTATTGCGGCTCTCCTCATAGCATTTACTGTAAAACCCGCTTCGTATTAATGACGTGGCGGTCTCCCTTCCATAATGGCATCATTGTTAAATCCACTTTTTTGATTTGAAAAAAATTAACAGACTCACCACACACACCAGACAGAGACCCCAAAAATATTCGTATCCGAACTTCCAATTTAATTCGGGCATATTAAATGGGGAATTTGTAGAAAAATTCATTCCATAGACCCCTGCAATAAACGTCAACGGAATAAATATGGTAGATACCAGTGTCAAAACTCTGATAATTTCGTTGGTCCGAATGCCGATTCCGGAGAGATAGACATCCATCAGGCCAGCTACGAGATCACGGTAGGTCTCAAGAAGATCTATGATTTGAGTGGCATGTCCCAGACAATCTCGAAGAAAAATCTGCACTCCGTGAGTAATTAATCCCGAATCATCTCGAATGAGTGTATTTAATAGCTCACGCTGCGGCCACACGGCCCGTCGTAACTGCAGCAGGACTCGTTTGGATTTATAAAGTCTTTTAAGAGCTCCGTAGCTGGGACGCTGCATGAGCCCGTCCTCGATGGCTTCGATGCCATCTCCGGCATATTCCAATATTGGAAATATTTGATCCATCATGGTATCTAATAAGACGTAAGTCAGATAATCAGTTCCCATTTTGCGGGCAAATCCTCGGGCGAGGCGCAAGCGCTTCCGGACTGGTTCGAAAACATCAAAACTGTCCTCTTCCTGAATGGTAATCACAACGTGCTGTGTCAGAAATAGGCTCAATTGCTCGAAGTAAATTTCCTGTTCTTTCCAATAGACCATTTCACTCACAATAAAAAAGTGATCTTCAAACAGCTCGGCTTTAGGTCGCTCAGAGGCATTGATCACATCGTCAAGCGCTAGAGAATGAAGCTTAAATGTCTCACCAAGTTCCCGTAGCATTTCCGTATTTCCCAATCCGGATAGATTCACCCAATTCACACAATCTTCCCGCACTTTGCTGAGTAATTCAGAAACGTTAGCAAGCTTGCATTCTGTAAATGCTTTTTCGTTGTATTGAATAAGACTTAAGGTAGGTTCCTGTTTGATAAGCTGCGAACGAGTGGCAGGATCACCTGACCGCGTGGCCGGGCGGGGGAATTTCAAACGAATCATTTTGAAACTCTATTTATCTGGTTACTAACAAGAAACGCAAGCTTCTCGGTAATTTTCGTGAGTTTCTTTTAGAGGCCGATAGTTGCAAAAGCGGTTTATTTATAACTGTGGGCTGCTCGAGGAACCGGCGAAGCTGGCACGTCGAAATTCTCCGGCGCTCATCCTCGTCCATCGCCGAAATGCAACACAAAAAACACTGGTATCAGAGTAGCCACAGGCTCGACTGATTTCCACGATCGCTAATTCTCCCCGAGTTAATAACTCCTTTGCTTTTTGCATGCGGAGTTCTTGAACAAAACGTGCTGGGGAGATTTTGTATTTCCGTCGCATTGCCATTTCAAATGACCGTCGCGACATACCGGCTAATTGAGCGAATGCTTCCATGTTCCAAGCGATTTCCAGATGAGATTTTACATAAGCAACCGCTTTTTCCAGGCCCTTTCGTACTACACGCAGACTACTCTCTCGTTCATGAAATCTTGCCTGGAAAAAGCGCAAAGAAGGCGGAGAAGGCGGCATCTCTTTTTTAAGAAGTTGGCGAAGAAGCTGAGCCACTTGATGTCCGAGGTCGTAACTCGGTAGTTCAAAGCTGGATAGTGGGATTCCTGCTAAGACTGATTCCAGGCGTCGATTGCCCACCCCCGCCACCGCGACATCATAGGGTACCTTCAGGCCTTGTAATCTTACAGCATCAACCACCATTCGAGCCAAACGATCAGATGCCGCAAAAATCCCGGCAGGTTTTTTTAGATTCTGAACAAGCTCCGAAATAAGAGTCGGCGAGGTTGTCATACGGTGAGTTACTGGAACAGGCCAGTTTTTTGCTGTTTTTACAAATCCTTGACTATAGCATGCGGAAGAAAAATGGCCTGGCACTCCCAGGAATGCCAGGTGGATGCAACCGTTTCTTTGAAGTGCCCGGGCTGCCTCTGCCCCCATTTCCATATAATCCGGATGGACGTTGAGTACGGGTTCCAAGTGGCAGGAATCCGCTAATTGGATGACTTTTACTTTTTGATCCAAGAGCGCTTGAATCCACTCTTTGCTGACAAAATCTCCGATCGCCGCAGCAAGTTGGCTGCTCTCTGCGAGCCGTCGTAGGTTTGCCTCATAGCCTCCGGTCAAGACCCAGAGCTCCCATTTTTTCACTCCTCCAGGGGAAGCATCCCGAAAGCCTTCCAGAAAGGCCAACTCATCTTCTGTGATACGAGGAAAAGCAAGAGCTACGGACCGCTCTCCAACGTGATTTCGTTTCATTGCGCAATTTCTATAATTTTTTTTGCGCATTTTCGCAATGACGTCGCTGCTTTGTCCGCTTATGATCGGCTCATGAAACGTGCCCTCATTACAGGAATTACCGGACAGGACGGCTCTTATCTCACGGAATTGCTTCTCGAAAAAGGATATGAGGTCCACGGCATTATTCGCCGGGCTTCCACTTTTAACACGGGTCGCATCGAGCATCTTTATGATGATCCCCACACACGCGGCGTCCGTTTATTTCTCCATTATGGGGATTTAGCAGATTCTGTTCAGCTGGTAAAATTACTCTACACTTTACAGCCCGATGAAATTTATCATCTCGGTGCGCAAAGCCATGTCCGTGTTTCTTTCGATATCCCCGAATATACCGGGGATGTGACCGGTCTGAGCACTGTCCGTCTTTTGGAAGCAGTGCGTGAGGCTGGTTTAACTCGAGATGTCCGCTTTTATCAGGCTTCTTCTTCAGAGATGTTCGGAAAGGTTCATGAAATTCCGCAAACGGAAACAACTCCGTTTCACCCCCGCTCTCCTTATGGCTGCGCCAAGGTTTTTGCCTATTGGTTGACTGTGAATTATCGTGAAGCATATCGCCTTCACGCTTCCAATGGCATTCTTTTCAATCATGAAAGTCCGCGTCGAGGAGAAACCTTTGTCACGCGAAAAATTACTCGTGCCGCCACTCGGATTAAGGTGGGGTTGCAGGACAAACTCTATTTGGGCAATCTCGATGCTAAGAGAGATTGGGGATATGCCAAGGAATACGTGGAAGCCATGTGGCTGATCCTTCAACAAGAGCAAGGTGATGATTATGTGTGTGCTACTGGCGAAACCCATACCGTACGGGAATTTTGTCAGGAATGCTTTGGTCTACTTGGACTGGACTGGGAAAAATACGTCAAACATGATGGCCGTTACGAACGTCCTAGCGAAGTTGATTTGTTAATTGGCAACCCCGCAAAGTTGAAAAAACAAATTGGATGGGAGCCCAAAACAAAATTTAAAGATTTGGTCCGTATCATGACCGAAGCAGATCTGGAACTTGCACGTCATGAACTTGCTTATCATGAAGTTTCCGAATGCAAGAACGGACTTCGCCCGTTGTTATTAGAAATGAACCATTGCAAATAGGTCTTCATCTACGAGCTTCGTCTGATTTTTTTAGAAACTTGCAGGTAAAAAATTTTATTTGCAATTGATGGCTCCTAAAAATTGGTGTGCCGATTAAAGCCATTAAACCGACCATGGCTTTCTGCCACTATGAGTTCCATAGAAGCCGAAGGTTCGGTCCGGCGTATAACTGATCGGATGTTCCACACAAAACTGAGCGGCAGCCTCGACGGGAGCCCAACGAAACCCTTCGATCTCCAATAGCTTCCGATAATAACAACAAACCGTATAGTCAGGCTCAAAATCCGGCTGCGGCGGAAGTTGGGCGACCCGATCATAAAGTCTGCGGCTTCTTAGGCTGAACGCTCCATTTCCTACTGCCAGCGGGCTGACGGATGCACGCCACGGGGCGCCAATGTAGTCATATTCCAACCACGAGGGATCCCAGCACTCGGGATGCAGGATATAACCATCTAAACGTACTGTTAAAAAATGAGACGTATGCACCAGATTTGCAGTCCCGCAAATATCGGCACGCACGTATTCAGAATAGTCCCGGTGCCAATTCCGCCAGAGCACACCTCCAAAATTTGCGAGTTTGAGCATTGCGGAGATTAAGGAAAGGGCGGCTTCCCAATTTTTGTTTTCGTAACAGACCAGCGTCACTCTACTCAAATCCGGTTTCATCTCTTCGTAAGTAAACAAGATTACGGGCAGGAGTGAGGTACTTTGAATGGGCAAATTCTACGCTCTTAAAAAAACCTTTTCCGTTTTCGTTAAAATAGCTATTTAGGATCAATACACTGAGTTATGAAGACCTCTCCATTAGCTTCCACGAGTTCCTGTGTTTCCAGAAGGAAATTTTTAAATCTCGGTACTTTGGCCTTTTTAGGGGGAGCTTTAGCGACCTCTTCTAAAATTTGGGCTGCAACTCCAACTCATGAAAACAGCGAAGAGATTAGCTCATTCATGCCCCAAACAGATGGTATCTTTAAGGTAGCACCCCTGCCATATGCCTATAATGCACTGGAGCCCATTATTGATACGGAGACCATGCATTTGCATCATGACAAACATTATGGAACTTATACGAAGAATTTGAACGAGGCAATTGTCAAAGCTCCCGAATTGAAATCCAAATCGATCACGGAATTGCTCTCCAACATTTCGGCTCTACCTGCCTCTATACGCAAGGCCATCCGCAATAATGGTGGCGGTTACTACAATCACAGTCTATTTTGGCATTGGATGACCCCAAACGGCGGCGGAACACCGGGCGGCTCTCTCGCCGATGCCATCAATAAGAAATTTGGCAGCTTTGCAGTGATGCAAGAGCAATTTAATAAGGAAGCCCTCGCGGTCTTCGGGTCGGGCTGGGCGTGGCTGATTAAGACGAGCAATGGTGATCTTGAGATCACATCCACTGCGAACCAGGACAACCCCATCATGAAAGGAATAGCGGAAGTTCCAGGGCAACCTATCCTCGGTCTCGATGTTTGGGAGCATTCCTATTACCTAAAATATAAAAATGAGCGGAAGAAATATATCGACGCTTGGTGGAAATTAGTGAATTGGAAAACTGCCTCGTCATTATTTTCTCCAATCCCGAGTATATAACGGCTGATACTCGACCGACTGAAGATAAGTTCGTGGTTGGTAGTTTGTAGAGGGGCCGCTCTCTTCCAGCCAGATTGCGCCACCAAATCCAGTCAATATCGCAGCGGATATTGCCTAGTTTTGGTGTTTTCTCTGACTGGAAAAGTCCCTGGCCCCCCCCTCCCGCTCTTACGTTGTTAATAGTCCCTTAGGTTAGATAGCTAGATAAACACAGAACTACTGCGCGTGTCCCTCCAAGACGGCAGCGCCGCCCGCAAAATTTCGCGCGATTGCCTATTCCTCCTCACATGAGAAACCTCGTCAGGGCCACAAAACCACGTCTTCCGCCTCGGCAGCAGCAGGTTCCGCATAGCCAAATTTACTTTTTGCTGAACTTTATAGCGCCACCTAGCTGGGGACAGCCCGTCCAACGATTTGACGTTGAGGGTAACTTGAGCTTTAGCCAATGCCAAATCGAGTTCCTTCTCAAGTTTTAATTTCCGCCGTGTCAGCTGAACGAATTTTGAATTCGGATTAGACAATATCTGGCTGGCTTCCGAAGAATCTTTGTCGGCGAATTCTAGGTCACTCTCATGTGAAACTTTTTGGATCGTTTCTTTAAGTTGAGAAAAGAGATTTTGAATTTTCAATGCGTGCTCTACCGCTTCTTGAGTGCCTCCCCGAAGACTTTTAGGCTCCTCGAGCGAGTTATGGCTAATAGCGCCATTATTTTGAGCATCGCTGATTTGATCATTCGGAAAAAATAGTGTTCTTCCGTCCCGATAACTTGTCGCAGATATTGTGGACATAATTTTTATTGATGGTTGTGAATAATTCGGAATGTTCCGAATTCAGTTAATAATATAGCATATTACTTTATTGAATCTTCCGAAAAAATAGTGGGGACGGATTGTCACACAGTTTTTACAGAAAAAATAAGTTTCAATAACCTAAAAACAACGATGGGAATCTTCTTGCAAACTTAAAAAGACTGTAATCAGGGGTGGAACAGACTGTTTATTTATACAATATCACTCACCTATCAGGCGAGTAATATTCATCAAATGTTATTTATAACAATTTTATTATAAAATTCTTGAGGATCTCATCGAATTTTCCATGGTCGTTTTAGGATTATGGGACTGTTGACAAAATAGGAGCAGGTTGTCCGGCCACCGCCGGATCAGAGAAGACGCCAAAACTAGGCCATATCCGCTGCGATATTGACTGTGCGCAATCTGTCTGGAAAAGAGCGGCGCCCCGAAGGGCGAGAGCCCTTGTGGTGTGCTTCTCTGTCGTTCAGTTGGTCGTGTATTTCTGTGAAGACACTCCCGCCTTCGGCTCCCTGAATCACACCGCGATCTCGCCTCGTCCCGTCTCCTCCCACTTTGTTGTCAGTCTCATAGTTATAAACCTCGACTCGAGTCGCTGTATCGAAGGTGGGTAATTATCACGCCAATGTGACAAGAAATCCAAACAACAGAAACATTTCCGGCACTTCTACTGTAATGTGTCTCATTATGGATCAGGGGGAGCAGACCCACCGAAGTCGAGATTTGCTTCGGATCATTTGCTCACTGCAATTGCAAGATATCGATATTCATTTATGGGTTGACTGGGACTCGAACCCAGAACCAACGCCTTAAAAGGGCGCTGCTCTACCATTGAGCTATCAACCCCTAGGTATATCAAAGCCGGGGGTGAGATTGTTCTACAAACGGTTCGGAAGGGCAAGCTGAATCGAGTGAATCAATTGCTTTCTGGATTTCTTGTGCGCTTTCGCGGGTTTTGGCTTTCAAAATCTTCCACACAATCCGTCCCTCACGGATAAGAAACGAAGCTCGTGAGGAATAAATCCCCATCAAAGAAGGAACTCCAAATGCCTTGGCTACAGCACCATCTGTATCCGAAATTAAGGTAAACGGAAGCTGATACTTGCTTTGAAACGTTTTCTGCGAGGCTACATTATCCCGGCTCACACCGATAATTTGGAGATTCTGGGCTTTCAAATTTTCGAAATCATCCCGCAAAGAACAGGCTTCGGCAGTACACCCTGGTGTCCCCGCTTTGGGATAAAAAAATACCAGAGTCAAACCCTTGGCGTAAAGATCGCCGAGCTGGATTCGATTGCCATCCTGATCCGTGGCCGTAATAGCCGGGGCACTGGCACCGACGGGTAGAGGTTCTCCTTTAGCAAACAGAGTGGAACAAACCATTGCGACCAAAAGGCCGAGGAAGGTACGTAATCTGCGAATCCAGGGCATGTGAAACAGGCTAGCATAAGAATTCGTGAAGAGCCAGAAATCCCAACTCCATAAGCTGCATCAATTTTTTTTAGAAGCCTGACTTCGCCGGTCCCCTTTTAAGAGTCGAATTGCAAATAAAATCTCTCTTTGATCTATAGCTTTTAAAAAATCCGCACCGACCTTGCTCTAGCGTTGACAAGTAGGATATAGAGTAGAGAGCATTTTACACATATTGAGGAAATATCAGAATGGCTCCGTGTCAGCAACCAGGTGCTTTTTCGCTCGCCATATTCGGTAAACTCCAAATTGTTTTGGGACCGCAGATGGACGTTTTTATCAGGGAAGATCTCCAATCTTGCTGACAAAGCATCGATATGAACACTTCAATAGTATTCTTTCATTTATGCGCGAATTCCCGGCTTCTCCCATGCAGGCGGCAGTCCACACTGCTTTTTTAAATTCTCTTACCGATTCGACGGCAAACACGCAGGCCTCCATTCACTTTGGAGAAATCGTGGAAATTCCATTGATCCACCAAGCGTGGAGGTGGATGACACGTTATCATGGCTTGCTCCGTTCCAGTTTTAAGCGTCCTAGTGGAGGCGTCCTGACGCTCCGTGAACATGAGGACTGCGAGATCGGATGGCGTTCTTTGGATTGGACCAAGATCCCTCACGAAGAAATCGCAAAAAAATGGCAACAGCTTCAATTCGAAGATGCTTCTGAAACTATTGATCTCACAAAACCGCCTCTCTATCGCTTTCACGTCATTGAATTGCCGGGCGGTATGCACCATCTTCTCTGGACCTTTCACTCTATTCTTTTAGACGAAAAATCTATTTTTCTCATATTGCGGGATTGGTTACGCGTTTATAACTTACTCCGCAGTGGGCAAGAACCGCCTTCCCCCACGAGCAGTCTTTCCTATGCGGCTGCGATTGGCGCCATCGAGGGAGCGGACAGCGAATCTGCGAGCCGTCACTGGCAAAGCACCTTTCAGGACTTCTCTAATTGGTGTCCTCTGCGTCCACTTTACGCTGGCAGAAAAGCATCATCTCATGTCCTCGTTACTTCTTATGCAGAATTTTTTGATCGTAAAACCACAGCTGCATTGAAGCAATTAGTGGAGTCGGCCGGGGCGTCGCTTGCCACATTTTTCATGGCAGCATGGGGTCTGGTCCTAGCCCGTACGAATATCGACACAGATGCAGTTTTTGGCATTTATCGTTCCTGCCGGCCCTTATTAGAGCCCCAAACCGCGGAAACCGTGGGTTTATTCGACAGCCTTTTGCCTGTCCGCCTCAAAGTTCCAGAAGATCTCACTTACAAGGAATGGCTTCGTCAACTGGAACAAGAGGAAACGATTTCAACACATTTCTTACTGACAAGTCCAGAAGAGGGCCAAACAAATTTACGAAATAACCTCCCACGCTTTGATAGTACTCTCCAGTACCTCCCCGGAGGCATCGCCGATCGCATTTCTATGGAAATGCCGGAGTGGACACGTTTCGATGTTCGACTCCACAAGGCCTCATTCGTTCCGATTCGGGTGACTGCATATGGCGGGGAGCGCCTTTCTATTGTTATTGAATCCAATGCCTACCAAATTCCACCGCTTCTGGTACGCCAGCTTTTTGACCGTCTTCTTAAGGTCATTCGATCCTTCGAAGAGAATCCGGACCAGCAACTTTCTTGCATTTCCATCACCTTACCTGACGAGGTAGAACATCTTGTAAACACATCAAGTTCGTCTTCCAAAAAGCTGAATTATCCCCCCTTATTGTCCTCATTTGAGGAGATCGTTCAGCAATTCAGTAACCTTCCGGCTGTGGAAAAAGAAGGAGAGTCTCTGAGCTTTTCCATAATCAATTCCCACTCAAAACAAGTTGCCGCCTTCCTCAATACACGCTTTCAACAGCAACCGGGTGACATCACAGTGGCTCTTGCAATGCCCCTTTCTCCAAACATGCTCATTGGCTTGTTGGGCATACTCAGAGCAGGTTACGTTTGCCTTGCCTTAGATCCTAGCGCAGCATCGGCCGACCTCAAACAGATTTTCGATCATTACAAGATTGTGGCGGTCCTTACGGATGATCAAGGCAGCGAAGCTCTCGGCAAAATCCAACAACCTTCCATTAACCTCGATCGCCTCCGGGAGAAAATGACCCCTTGTTCGGACGATTTATCTCCGCTGTCTCTGAAACCTTCGGATCCTGCCCTTTTCATTCTTCAATCAAATGGAGAACGTATTTTGATTTCTCATGGCACCTTGCAAGTTGCATTGGAAAATGCCATCCATACTTACCAAACGAATCCAGGAGATCGGATTCTCTGCCATTCTCTCCAAGGAAGCGCGGCCTCTCTCGAGGAATATCTAGTAGCTCTCTTCACAGGCGCCACGCTGGTCATTCCCGGCAAAAATATCAAAAGCACTCGGACAGCTTTTCAAGAGACCGTGGAATCCGGTCAGATTACGCACCTGCGAATGACTGCGGCTTTTTGGAGCCAATGGGTCCATTATCTCAACGAACTCGGCCACCATACTCCTCCCAGCTTGCGTCGCGTTCTCATTGAAGCCGGGCATATCTCGCGTCCTATCATTGAAGGATGGAGAAAAATAGTCAAAAACGATACCGTCGGCAACATATTCTACAGTCCATCCGGCCTTGTGGGGATTGGAACGACCGCAAATGAAATTTGCACATCGGAGTTACTAGATGCAGGGATAGTTTGTGGGCAACCACAGCCGGGAACATTCGCACTCATTACGGATCATCGTCATCGCTTCATACCTTCTCTTTTCTCGGGCATATTGTTATTAGGGACGACAGATACGCCAAATGAGAAGGATCAGGATGCGGATCTCATCAGTTTCCAAATAGGAGATCAGGCTTGGAAGTTTTTATCCACTGGAGAGCAAGCCCGTTGGAATGAAAATGGGCAATTGGTTCTCACCAGTGAGCCGCATACAACGCTTCCCGAAGGACTCACTTGGATGGATCTTCGGCTGATCAAAGAAGCGTTTACTTCTCATCCTGATGTTATGGACGCTATAGTAGGCAAACACCCTTCGACGGATAACCAATTGTGCGCATGGGTCGTCCCTCGCGATAGCCATGCGCAATTGCCTGACTCATTAGAAAGTCATTTGAAGGAACACCTGCCAAAAAAATGGATTCCTGCAATGTTTGCCTTGGTCACTCGGTTTAGTTTGAATGCATTTGATCAAATAGACATCGCCTCACTTCCCCAACCAAAACCATTCCCTGCTACAAAGCCTAAGCCCCTTTCCAAGACAACAGTTTCTGCCTCCTCCAACATTTCTCAAAGCCCTTCTCTCTCTATTTCCACTCTTCGCACGGGTACGATTGATACCTCCCTCTATTTCATCCATGCAGGTCGCGGACTAGTGGAGGATTATCGGCCGGTGGTTCAAGCTCTCTCGGGAGAATATGGGGTCCATTGCCTTGTCGTGCCACGCGGACGCTTGGATGCTCCAACTACAGTGGAAGAAATTGTGGGACAACTGCTTCCTGTTTTCCGCTTACATGTGAGTGGCAAATTTGCTGTCGCCGGCATTGGGACAGGCGCTGTTTTTGCCTGGGAGCTTGCCCGTCAGTTAGATCAAGAACATGAAAAGGATGTGCCATTTATTCTCTTTGAGCCTCCTCCCGTCGGTCGCAATGATGCAGTCAGTTGGCTGCATAAAATTCGAAAAACACTGCTGGGCGATGAAGCCAATCCATATACTCCCTCCGGCCGCTTTGCGAAACTGATCGGCTCTTACCAACTCCCTATTCTTCCGCGCAAATCCTATTTTTTTGTGAGTGGCAAGCCGGATCCGGAGTGGCGGCGGCGCGCTCCACTTGCTGTCTGGGGGGGGCTTCGTGATACTTCCCTCCTAGATCAACCGGAAGAAATAGCAGGCGTACTCAAAGATATTCTTTCTCCTCTCAACCAAAATAAATTACTTTCTTCTAAAAAAATCCGGGACGCCTGTTAGCCATTCCATGGCAAACTCGGTCAACAACCATTCAGGCTACTTTTATTAGAACCATTCCAAGAATAATCAGTATCATTCCTATCCAACCTGAGAGACGTAAACGCTCGTTAAATTTTAGAATTCCAAGGATTGCCGTGGCGATGACGCCTACTCCACCCCAAATACAGTAGGCGACAGCAAGTTGAATCCCTTGAATGGCAAAACTGAGCGCAGTAAAGGCAGCAAACACAAAAAACATAGCAATCACAGCTGGTATTTTTCGGGCAAACCCATGAGAGAGCTTTAGCAAATAATTAGCAATCATTTCGCATATTACTGCAATCAACAAATAAAAAACATGGATCACTGAAAATGTTGGAAGCATATAATGTTTTAAAATTTTAGTGATGAGGGCTATCCGTGCCGCACTCTAATAAAATAATTCCGATAACAACAATTATTATTCCGATTATTTTAATAAAGCCTAATGGTTCTGAAAATAAAATATTGCTAAATATTGCAATCAGTGCCAATCCCAAGCTTTCCCATGTGCCATAGGCTACGACCAATGGAATTTTCTTCACCGCAATAGCTAGTGAGGTATAAGAAATCAGTAGCATCAAATACATCACAATCATTCCCGCGACCCGCATTCCATCCGCGCTGTATTTCATGGCAAGTGTCCCACAGACTTCCGTGACAATTGCGATTATCATAAACAGCCAGTGATACATATATACACCTATAAAATGATTACAGATTTGATGCCTTGGATCTGCCAAGCCTCTCCCTTCGGCAGAAGAATGCAATTATTGCTCATAGTACTACAGCTGCTTTAAAAAAGAAGCATTTTATAGTTTTTTAGCTATGGGGACAGCTGTGGAAAAGGAAATCAAACAGTTACTGAATTCGGGGATATAATAAGCAAAGGCTACTTTGGCAACAGCCCTCCGCCTCCGGCATTTTTCCCAATGATACCCACACTATTGGAAAATGCCGGATCGACAAGTTGATTTCCTTTTAAGATGACAGTATTTCCGCCTTTGTGAATAAGAATGACTCCTTTTTTTCCAAAAGGAGGAATATCCAGTGGAGGAGCACCGGGTACGTCGAAATTAGCCGTCGCAAAAAGAATAGAATCATCAGGATCCGCATCGCAGACCGCATAGATTTTCCATGCATGCGAAGTGCCAGGCGCCTTAAAGAGTCGCGCAATATCCCTCTCGGTTAGGTAATTTCCAGAAATGAGCAGTTTTTTGAAGGCTTCTACTCCTCCCGGCAACGGCGCTGAGTTGGATGATGTCCAATTATAAGGGCCGCCAGAGATCAGGTTGTCGGACGTCATCGATTGCGTCGCTATTTGCAATTGTCTGCCGTTACTTAAGGTTTGAGTCATTTGCCCATGGGTTTGTAAATTTGAAAGGGCAGGTAAGGCTAACGCTGCTAACATAGCAATAATTGAAATGACTACAAGAAGTTCAATCAGAGTAAATCCTTTGTTTTTAAAGTCAGAAATTTTCATCATCCAAACTGCATTTTGGCACTCACTGAACTTCTTCTCTCGGGCACCGCTTTGATTGTTAAACAAAAGATCTCCGTAGCAGAATTTCGTTCTGTCTCCTCAATCGTGTTCGAGTAGAGGTGTAGTATGAAAGCCAGAGGTAAAGTGTAGATACTATACCACTAACACGCTTTAAACGCGAGCGTAGACAGCGGAGGAAGCTCTATGAGTATGGAATACTCCTTGCCTTGCCAGGGGATTGCTTCGGTACGGCATTGATTTGCATTAATAAGGTTTCCTCCGCCATAACTTTTTGCATCAGTGTTCAAGAGCTCCTGATAATAACCAGGTTGGCGAACTCCTACGCGATATCCATGGCGAACGACAGGTGTCGCATTCACAATAAACAGAATGGACCCACCATGAGAAGACTTTCTTAAAAACGACCAAATGCTCCGATCCGAATCGTCATAATCAACCCATTCAAAACCCTCGGCGGAATCATCCCACTCATAGAGGCTGGCTTCACTAATATAGAGTTCATTCAAATGCTGAACCAACCGGCGCAACCCCTGATGCATGGGGGAAGAAAGCAGCTTCCAATCAAGGCCGTAAGAGCATGACCACTCATTCCATTGGCCAAATTCGCCGCCCTGAAAAAGAAGCTTCTTCCCAGGATGAGCCCACATCCAGGCTAGGAACATGCGAAGATTAGCAAACTTTTGCCAGATATCTCCTGGCATCTTAGCAAGCAAAGAACCTTTCCCATGGACTACTTCATCATGACTTAGAACTAAAATAAAATGTTCGCTAAATGCATAAACTAAGGAGAATATTATTTCTTTTTGGTGAAATCTCCGGTGGATGGGATCGCGGACCATGTAGCGGAGCGAATCATTCATCCAACCCATATTCCATTTGAATCCGAATCCCAAGCCTCCCAAATGGATTGAACGTGAGACTCCAGGCCATGCGGTAGATTCTTCCGCGATCATAAGTATGCCCGGATGATGTTGATAGCAAATCTCGTTGCAAGATCTGAGAAATTGAACTGCCTCGAGATTTTCATGTCCACCTTCCTCGTTGGGGATCCACTCCCCCGGTTTGCGTGAGTAATCTAAATAAAGCATTGAGGCAACCGCATCAACGCGCAGACCATCTATATGATATTCGTTTAACCAAAAAAGCGCATTCCCGATGAGGAAATTTTTCACTTCATGACGAGCGTAATTAAAAACGAGTGTTCCCCAATCTTTATGCTCGCCGATACGAGGGTCCCCATACTCATAAAGGCAAGTACCATCATAGCAAGCTAAACCATGGACGTCTTTTGGAAAGTGACCTGGTGGCCAGTCAAGAATCACGCCTATTCCTTGGAGATGGCATTGGTTTATAAACTGACGGAACTCGTCCGGTGTCCCAAATCGGCTGGTAGGTGCATAGTAATTGACAACTTGATAGCCCCAAGAACCATCAAAAGGATGTTCCATGATGGGCAGGAGTTCTATGTGGGTAAAACCCATTTCTTTGACGTAAGGAATGAGTACGTCGATCAACTCCAGATAGCTGCAAGGGCGGTTGTTTTCCTCTCGTCTCCAGGAACCTAAGTGGACTTCATAGATGCTGATAGGCAGTCGATAGACATCGCGTTCTTTGCGATCTTGCATCCATTGCTGGTCGCTCCAAGCAAAGCGGTTCAAATCATAGACAATACAGGCAGTTTGGGTATCGTGTTGAGCAAAGGAGGCAAAAGGATCTGTTTTTAAGAGGACGTTGCCCTGAGCTCCTCGCACTTCAAATTTGTAATGTATTCCTTCATAGGCGCCGGGGAGGAAAATCTCCCAGAGGCCGGACGGCATTAATTTCCGCATACCGTGTCGGCGCCCATCCCATTGATTGAAATCGCCAACGATGCTGACTCGTTGGGCATTGGGAGCCCAAACGGCAAAGTGGGTGCCGGATATCCCATCTCGCTCCAAAAGATGAGCTCCCAATTTCTTATAAATTTCCAGATGGGTTCCTTCTTGAAAGAGATACGCATCCATTTCTCCGAGAATAGGCTCGAAGGAATATGGGTCATATTCGCGCCAACGCTTGCCAGAAGGGTCGACAAGTTCCAAGATGTAGGGGAAGGGCTCCTGAAGATCTGCAAAGGATTTTTCAAAAAATCCCGTCGAGTGGATTTTAGGAATGGGAAAACTACGCGAAAGATTTTGTCGATCCAATAAAATCACTTCGCTAACGTCCGATCGGAAGATCCGGACTACGGTTCCTTCTTTAAATCGGTGAAATCCCAGGATTCGAAAGGGATCCGAATGCCGTGCTTCGATCAATGAGTAAAAATCCGCATCCGGCAGTGTAGAGGAATTCATCTAACTTCGCGGACTTCGTCCGTTTCCTTTAGAAATTTATACAAATAAAACCCATTTTGAACCAGAAGTTTAAGGGAATATACCAGTACCGACCTGCACGAAAGGCGTTATTTACAACTCATGGTTTTGAATAAAACCAACGAAGAACGAAACCAACAAAGTTGGCAGTTAGCGCTGATTGATAGGCAGTACCTTTTTTCCCACAGCGGGCCCCGTGTATTCGCTGAGCGGACGGTATAGAGTATTATCTGCTAACTGTTCCAGGATATGAGCGATCCAACCGGAGGTACGGGCAATTGCAAAAATGGGAGTAAACATATCGGTAGGCAGCCCTAACGAATAATATACTATGGCTGAATAGAAATCGACATTGGCATTCAAGCCTTTTTGTTCCTTCATGATAGTGGCGATACGCTCAGCCATCTGAATCCACTTTGGTTCACCAACTTCTTCGCAAAGTTTGATGGCCATGCGCCGCAAATGAGGTGCACGAGGATCCAATGTACGGTAAACGCGGTGACCGATGCCCATAATTTTTTTGTGTTGGTCCAGCTGCGCTTTTATCCATGTATCCACTCGGTCCAGGCTTGCTATTTCCAGTAGCATATGAATGACAGCTTCATTGGCTCCGCCATGCAATGGTCCTTTCAGGGTCCCGATTGCGGAAGTCACTGCAGAATAGATGTCACTCAGAGTAGAAATAGTAACGCGAGCGGAGAAGGTAGAGGCATTCATTCCATGTTCGGCATGCAGCACATAAGCAAGGTCCAGCGTTTTGACTGATTCACTGGTAGGCTCTTCGCCATTCAACAGATAGAGAAAATGTGCGGCTTCACCGAGGTCTGAACGGATGGGAGGCAAACTTTTTCCCTGCCGCGCACGATGGAAGTATGCGGCAATAACTCCTATTCCGGCGGTAATGCGAAGGGCTCTTTCGCGATTTGCCATGGCATCGTTTCCCGTCAGTTGATCGTATAAACCCAACATGGAGACTGCTGTTCGTATCACATCCATGGGATTAGCTTCCTTTGGAGTGTCGGCAACAAAATCGATTACTTTTTGAGGGATGTGACGAGCACGCCTTAAACTCGTCTGAAATTCACTCAGCTCAGTTTGATGAGGCAGTCTGCCATACCAAAGAAGATAAATGACCTCCTCGTAGCTGACATTTCCTGCGAGTTCATTAATATCATAACCCGCATAAATGAGCGTTCCCTCTTCCCCAAGCACATCGCTGATAGCGGTGTTATTTGCAACGATTCCTTTCAGTCCTTTGGCAGTAGTCGACATGGTAAGTATGAAGTTTAAATCTATTGTACAGGCGGTTCATATCTTGAAACATCCAAAATAGCGCGCCTCACGTAAGGGTAAAAGCGAACGGGAACCATTTGCACTCAATATAGGAGTAAACAGTTCATTTTACCTTTTCAAGGCACGGATGAGGGCTTCGGCAATGTCTGCGGGTGATTCGGCAATTTCCATCCCGGCTTCTTTCAACGCTTTGATCTTTCCTTGTGCAGTCCCAACCCCGCCGGCGATGATGGCGCCGGCATGTCCCATGCGTCGTCCTGGCGGGGCCGTAGACCCTGCAATAAAAGCGGCAAGTGGTTTTTTACAGTTTTGTTTAGCCCATGCCGCCGCTTCTTCTTCAGCAGCACCGCCAATTTCTCCAATGAGGATGATGCCTTCGGTTTGTGGATCATCGTTTAATAACCGGAGGGCTTCGAGGTGAGAGGTCCCATTTATAGGATCTCCTCCGATGCCAATGCAGGTGCTTTGTCCATATCCTCTTGAGGTGAGCTGCCAGACAGCTTCGTAAGTTAGGGTTCCCGAGCGAGAGATGACGCCGATGGAGCCTGATCGGTGGATGTAGCCCGGCATAATCCCGATTTTACATTGTTCCGGAGTAATGATTCCCGGGCAGTTTGGACCGATCAGCCGTGACTTCTTGTCACGTAAGCCTTCTTTGACCCGCATCATATCGATGACTGGAATCCCCTCGGTAATACAGACGATGAGTTCCACACCAGCCGCTGCCGCTTCCAGAATTGCATCTGCTGCGAATGGTGCGGGCACAAAGATCATTGTGGCATTGCAACCGGTACGCTTGCGGGCTTCTTCTACGGTGTCAAAGACGGGCACTTTGGAATCAAACATTTCTCCTCCTCGGCCGGGAGTGACGCCCGCAACCACGTTGGTTCCATATTCCATGCATCCTCGCGCATGAAAACCTCCGGATTTTCCGGTAATGCCTTGCACTAATAAACGGGTATTTTTATCGACCAGAATTGCCATGATTTTTAAAAAATTGAGTGTGAATGGTTGGGATTATCCTTGAGCTGCTGCCTGGACCACTTTCTGAGCGGCATCTGTCAAACCATCCGCAGCAATAATAGGAAGATTCGACTCTTGAAGTAATTTTTTGCCCAGTTCCACGTTGGTTCCTTCCAAACGGACCACTAGCGGCACCGGTAAACTTACGGCACGCACGGCATTAATAATTCCTTGCGCAATAATGTCGCATCGCATGATACCCCCGAAGATATTGACCAGGATTGCTTTGACATTTTTATCGCTGATCAGAATTTTGAAGGCTTCCGTAACTTGTTCCTCACTGGCTCCGCCTCCAACATCCAAAAAGTTTGCAGGCTCCCCGCCGTGATATTTGATAATATCCATAGTGGACATAGCGAGGCCTGCCCCATTCACCATACAAGCGATATTACCATCTAAACCGATATAGTTGAGATTAAATTTGGAGGCTTCGACCTCGCGAGGATCTTCTTCCTCCGTATCCCGTAGAGCAACTATCTCCGGATGTCGAAAAAGTGCGTTATCGTCGAAATTGAACTTCGCATCGAGTGCAAAGACTTTGTTGTCTCGCGTCAGAACTAATGGATTCACTTCAACGAGTGAACAGTCCAATTCCATAAAAAGCTTAAAAATGTTGAGAAAGAGAGTCGAAGCCGCAGAAATTTTGGATGATTCAAAGCCAAGCCGATAAGCAAGGTTTCGAGTTTGGTATGGTTGGAGACCCAATAGGGGATGGACTGGCTCTTTAATAATTTTTTCGGGTGTTTTTTCAGCTACTTTCTCAATTTCAACTCCGCCTTCCGTGCTCGCAATGATCATTGGCGCTCCAATCGCCCGATCCAAAACAATGGCAAAATAGTATTCCTTGGCAATTTCTACGCTTTCCGCAACAAGCACCTTCCGGACTACTCGTCCAGTCGTTCCTGTTTGGTGAGTGACCAATGTATTTCCGAGCATCTTGGCTGCCAATTCTCCGGCTTTTTCCGCCGAATTGCAGAGATGAACTCCACCCTGGAAACCATTTGTAAAGGTTCCCTTACCTCTGCCACCCGCATGAATCTGAGCCTTGACGACAAGGTGAGAAGTCCCGAGCCGACTGGCAATGGCCAGTGCTTCATCAGGGGTAGAAGCCGGCGCACCCTTTGGAGTCGCTACTTGGAACTTTTCAAACAACTGTTTTGCTTGGTATTCGTGGATATTCATTCAATTTTTCTCAAAACTTGTTTCCAATGGCCAGTGAGTCATTGCCAATAAATTTTCAATTTTCATTCATTGCTTAACTGACGTCAGATGCATTGAAGAGACATCTTATTAAGCTTCTCCGGTGGGTTTGATTCGCCAGGAACAAAGGGGGAATCACCGTTGTTTTCAAAACTTCGTTGGGCACGTATTCGAAATAATTTCAAGTTATTGCATAGCAATGATTAATTTTCCCCATTCATTTGCTGACCTTTCAACTTCGCTTAAATTATGGCTCCTTTTTAGAAATTGAGGAGCAATTTCTCCAGAGTTTCCTCTATCTATTCTTGCGGCTCAATTTGAAAGTTTTCACGGTCTTCTGATTGCGCTTCTGAGTTCAGGGCCGTTAGCGCTTATGTCAGGAGAAAATAACAGATTAATTTTTAATAGGTTGCCGCCGGTTGCGAATCAACCGATGGAGCAGCTTCCGGGGTGAAAATGGAAAAAGCTTCTACTATTGAATAAGGTAAATTCTGGAGGAGCAAAATTTCAATTCTAAGAGAGTCCGATTGCACCTTGCAGAGAGCGCAATTTGAGGAATAATCAGATGTCTTGAAAAAATCATCTTCCTTTGCCTTGGGCATCGTTTTGTTCACTGTCTTTATCGACATGATTGGTTTTGGCATCGTCATTCCAATACTTCCTCTGTATGCGGAAGGCAGCCGCTTTCATGCAACGTCGTTGCAGTTAGGGTGGCTTCTGGGAATCTTTTCTCTGATGCAGTTGGTTATGGCTCCAGTGATCGGTAAAATTTCCGACCGTATTGGGCGCAGACCAGTTCTGATTTTTAGCATCTGCTGTACCGGTATTGGATTTGTGATCATGGGGGCTGCAAGCAGCCTTTGGATGCTTTTTTTAGCACGTATGATCGCTGGTGCCAGTGGTGGAAATATCGCAACTGCACAAGCTTGTATTGCCGATATTACGCCAGCAGATGAACGTTCGAAATCCATGGGCTTTGTGGGAGCAGCTTTTGGTTTAGGATTTGTTTTAGGCCCTGCCTTAGGGGGGACTCTCAGTGTACATATCTCCCTTTCAGCACCTTATTATTTCGCTGCGGGGCTTGCCTTTTGCAATGCCATTTTTGTTGCATTTTTCCTGCCAGAAACCCTGTCGGTAGAACGACGTATTCATGGCGGCGAAAAGGCGCCTTTGTCAGAGGTATTTGCAGGGGGACACGGAGCTCTCATCAGCGCAATATTAGGCGCTTATCTTGCTTCCATCACAGGGTTTTCGATGATGACCGCCCTATTCGCACTGTTCAATGAAAAGCGATTAGGCTATGGAGTCCATCATACTGGTTACTTCCTTGCTTACGTAGGTATATTAGGAATTTTGGTACAGGGAGGGCTCCTCCGACGTTTGCTTCAGAAACCGATAGAAAAATCCCTTGCGGCAGTAGGGTCGTTGTTTCTTGCAGCCGGGCTAGTCCTTTTGCCCTTTTGCCGCGGAGGATTGGATTTATCTCTGGTGCTCATTTTGATTGCGTTGGGCAATGGCTTGGTGGTCCCAACCCTCAATGGTCTGGCTTCCCGCTGCTCCAGCTCCCGTGTGCAAGGACGAATGATTGGCTTGATGCAATCGGCAGGGAGTCTCGGCCGGTTTGTCGGTCCGTTGATCGCGATGGCATTAGTCAAGGTAGACCCTCCGGTTTATTATGGGCGTGCACCCTTTTTGGGAGGGGCTGTTTTTTCACTGATTGCTTTCTTTTTGGTGCTGACGTTGGCCCAAAAGAAAATTCAATTGAACTCCGCATCCAAAGCATCCGGATAATCAGCGTGGAAAACAGTCAAAGGGCCACTGCTTAACAGAAAGCCCAGGATTTTGGTGCTTCCCATGAAGGCACTAAAACAGGAGGCCAGTAAACAATACCCTCACGCGAATAGGAACCCCTAACGCTTAGAAAATTGAAAACGTTTACGTGCTCCTGGCTGACCCGCCTTTTTCCGTTCCTTCATACGTGGATCACGGGTCAACATCCCTTCTTTTTTTAAAACAGCTCGATGCGAATCATTCACGGCAAGAAGTACACGTGAAATTGCCAAACGAAGGGCACCGGCTTGGCCTACAATGCCACCACCTTTTGTTTTCACATCAAAATCAAAGGCATGCACTACGTTGGTGAGCTCTAAAGGACGCAGAATATCATTTTGCATCGAGAGACTTGGGAAGTAATCGGTAAAATCCTTGTCATTTATTTTAATGACGCCCGTGCCGGGCTTAAGTCGGATTCTTGCAACGGCTGTTTTACGCCGTCCAGTGGCAATAATCTCTTGGTGAGGAGCTGTAGCAGACATATAAAACTTCTAGATAGGTTGCGGATTTTGGGCGATATGCGGATGCTCGCTGCCACGATAAACTTTCAGTTTACGGTATACACTGCGTCCCAATCGGTTATGTGGCAACATGCCACGCACGGCACGTTCAATAATCAGTTCCGGCCGACGATCTCGGCGGTCGCGGAAAGACTCGGATTTATGACCTCCCACGTAACCCGAAAAGCTCATGTAGCTTTTGGCGATTTCTTTTTTCCCTCCCACCTGCACCTGTCCGGCATTGATAACCACAACAAAGTCGCCGGTATCCACATGAGGTGTAAAAATCGGTTTGTGCTTTCCTCTCAGCAACTTAGCTGCC
>Ga0153924_1000535_pt1 | contig 23660 bp, 21 predicted proteins | sample TSNJ008MetaG_FD_104709 | JGI IMG/M metagenome (GOLD analysis project Ga0153924, IMG submission 104709) | Attine ant fungus gardens microbial communities from New Jersey, USA - TSNJ008 MetaG | ecosystem: Host-associated > Fungi > Mycelium > Unclassified | place: USA: New Jersey, Wharton State...
AAGCGTTGGTGGCGTCCTTCGACTACGCTCGCGTTGCTCGCTACGCTCAGGATGACACTGTTCGAGAACGTCGTGCGCGATCTGCGCGAGGGCACGGTTTCGTACGGTGCCGTCGAAATCGTCCCTCAGTCGAAGCCCGCCTCAATCGCTAGATATACCTTGTCATCCTGAGCGTAGGCCCGCAGGGCCGAAGTCGAAGGACCGCATCGCAAGCTTTGTTCGTGCGACGCAAAAACAAGCGTTGGTGGCGTCCTTCGACTACGCTCGCGTTGCTCGCTACGCTCAGGATGACACTGTAATGATTGCTACTCTGGGCGCTCGCTCGAGCGTGCGAGCGTCGCTGCGACGCCGATCAACGTGTTGGCTTGCGCGCCGAACTCGCGGAAGCGCTCGTCGTGCGTTTGACCGGCATCGTAGCGCTTGTAGATCTGTTGGATGATTCCGGCAAAGCGAAAAACGTTGAAGACGTGATACCACGCGATCTGCGAGCAATCAAAACCGGTTGCGCGCGCGTATCGTTCCACAACTCCCGCACGCGTCGGAAACCCTTTGCGCCACGTCGGCATGCCCCAGAGACGAAAAGCCGGCGGGTCCTGCGCCTGCGGCCAAAGCGCCAGCATGTAGCCGACGTCCATCAACGGATCGCCATAGGTGCACATATCCCAGTCGAGCACCGCAACGATCCTCGAGGGATCTTGCGGATCGAGCAGCGTATTGTCGAGCTTGAAATCGTTGTGGACCAAAGTCGCGGCGGGCGAGCGCGGCAGGCGCTCGCGCAGCCATGAAACGAGCGTGCCGGCGTCGACCGAGCCGGGCGTGCGCGCTTTCTCCCAGCGGCCGATCCATCCGTCGAGCTGACGACTCACGTACCCGTCGGGATGGCCCAATTCCGATAAACCTGCGGCTGCGACGTCGACGCGGTGCAGCGCCGCGAGCGTGTCGATCAAACACTCACCCAAGCGGCGCGCAAACGCGGTATCGTCCACAAAGCGTTCGGGAAGATCGCGCCGGATTGCAATCCCGTGCTTTCGCTCTTCGATCGTGAAGTCGCTTCCGATAATCGCGTGGTCGGTGCAGAGATGATAGCTGCGCGGAGCGAGCGGATACGACGCGTAGAGCTTCGAGAGCACCGCGTGTTCGCGCCGCATATCATGCGCGCGCTCCGGAACCGGACCCAGCGGCGGCCGGCGCAACACGTATTCGCGCTCGCCGAAGCAGATCAAATACGTTAGATTGGCATGACCGCCGCCGAACTGCCGCACGTCGAACGGTTCGTGCGCATCGGGCAGATGCTCGCGCAAATACGGCTCGAGACGGTCGAGATCGAGCCGCTCTTCGGGGCGAACGTCGATGACTTCGGGATCGTTCCTCGTCACGGGGTGCGCTCCAAATGCGCGATGTCGTTGATCGTAAAGAGCAGACGGCGGTGGTCACGCGCACGCACGATTGAAATCGATGTGTTGCCGGCCGGGAAGAAGAAGTCGCTGCGCAATCCCAGCATGCGAGCGATGTACGCATTGATGGAACCGGCGTGGCTGAAGACCGCAACGCGTGCGCCGGGATGCGCAGCGACGATGTCATCGATCGCCTCGCACATGCGGTCACGAATCGATTGCGAGCCCTCCGTCCCGTGCAGATGCGACCAGCCGCCGTGCGCGATGGCGATCTCGGCGAGATCGTGCATCGCTACAGGCCCGACGCCGGCGATGTCGACTTCGCGAAGGCGAGCGTCTTCCGTTATCGCAAGGCCGGTTTCCACGGCAAGCGCGTGCGCCGTCTCTGTTGCGCGTAGCAGGTTGCTGCTATAGAGAGCCGCGATACCGCGTCCGCGCAATCGGTTGGCGAGCGCTGCGGCCTGTCGTTTGCCTCGCTCGCTGAGCGGTGTGTCGACATCTTTCGGGTCGAGCACTTTGCTTTCAGGAAGCGGCTGCGCCTCCGCATGACGGATTAGGAGCAACTCGGTTGCGCCATGGGCGATCCGAAAATCATGCATCGTACTTCGCAAGTTCCGCTTTGGCGATGCTGCGCAAGTGCACTTCGTCGGGACCATCAGCGATCCGGAGCGACCGCGCGTTGATCCACGCATGCGAGAGGCCGGTGTCGTCGAGCAATCCTTCGGCGCCGAAAGCCTGGATTGCGCGGTCGACTACGGCCTGTGCGATGCGAGGAGCGCTTACTTTCGCGATTGCGATCGCCGTCGCCGCGCCTTTATTCCCGTAACGATCGAGCTGTTCGGCCGCATCGTAAACTAAGTGCCGCGTGCTGTCGATCTCGATCCGCGACTGCGCGATCCACTCACGAATCACGCCTTGCTCGGCCAGCGGACGCCCAAACGTGATGCGATCGCGTACGCGCAGGCACGTCATCCGGAGCACGCGTTCAGCCAACCCCAGCAGCCGCAAGCAGTGGTGCAGTCGGCCAGGTCCGAGCCGGCCCTGCGCGATCTCGAAGCCGCGGCCCTCTCCGAGAATCATATTTGTTGCGGGCACCCGAACGTTTTCGAATGCAATCTCGGCGTGACCGAACGGCGCGTCGTCGTACCCGAAGACCGGCAGATGCCGCACGATGCGAACGCCCGGCTCGCGTATCGGCACGAGAATCATCGATTGCTGCAGATGCTTGGCCGCATGAGGATCGGTTTTCCCCATGAAAATCAGCACTTGCGCGTTCGGATGCATAGCGCCGGTCGTCCACCATTTGCGACCGTTGAGCACATAGCGACCGCCGGCGCGAACGATCGAGGCCGAGATGTTCGTCGCATCCGACGATCCCGTGCCTGGCTCGGTCATCGAGAATCCGCTGCGGATTTCGCCACGGAGCAGCGGCTCGAGCCAGCGCGTGCGTTGCTCGGGCGAACCGTAGCGCGCGAGGACTTCCATATTTCCCGTATCCGGTGCGTTGCAATTAAAGACTTCCGGTGCGATCGGAGAGGTTCCCATCAGCTCGCACAGCGGTGCGTACTCGCGATTTGTCAAACCGGCGCCATACTCCGGTTCGGGAAGAAACAGGTTCCACAATCCTTGCGCTCGAGCGCGTGATTTGAGTTCCTCCATGATCGCGGGTTGCGTCCAGCGCGTTTTGCCGCCTTGCACTTCCTGAGAATAGCGAGCCTCGTTCGGATAGACGAACTCGCGCATAAACGCAGCGAGTCGATCGTAGAGTGAAGACTGTGCCATATATACTGCACTTCCAGCCGAGCGGGAAATCCGCCTTGCCTGCCCTAAACGTGTCTAAACGTCACCGGAGGTTTGGAATGAAACGCCGTCTTTTCGTCTTGCTGACCGCGGGACTCTTGCTATTTGTTCCGCCTCGCGCGAATGCACAAGCCACCCGACCAGCCGCACCGGCCGCGGCCGCAGCGGCAGCCGCAGCAGCGGCCGCTCCGAAAGCGCCCGCAGCCTACGATACGTTTACTAAGGGCGCAACCACGCAGCCTGGGCTCTTTCCGATTATCGAGAAGGACGGCACACCGTATCTCGAGGTGCAGAATTCTCAGCTCGGCGTCGACTACATTGAAACGTCCGTGCCGTCAACGGGATTCGGCGGGTTCGGCCCGGCACCGGGTGAGCCGTACGTCGCGCCGGCTCGCATCATTCACTTCGAGCGATACGGAAATTCGATCGTGCTGCGCTGGCCGAACACGTACACGCGCACCGAGCCGAATTCGCCCGAGTCCGAGGGCGTCTCGGAGTCGCTACCCAGCTCGGTGATCGCCGTCGTGCCGATCTCCGCGCAAGACGACAAGCGCGTCGTGATCGCGCTTTCGCCCTTCCTGCAAGACGTCAGCGACCTCGCAACGACGCTGAAATATTATTCGGAAAGCCCGCTCTCGGCATATCATCTCGACTCGAGCAAGTCGTTTTTCGTGAGCACCAAGGCGTTCCCGGAAAATGACGTACTCACCGTCGACCAGACCTGGACCTCCGCCGAACCAAACGTTCTCGATAACGCGCCGGACCCGCGCAACGTCGAGGTCAAGATGACCTACAATCTCATCCAGGCTCCGAACGATGGCTACGTGCCGCGGATCTACGATCCGCGGGTCGGTTATTTCTCGCAGCCGCTGCTGAACTTCTCGACCGACCGCGAGCTGCACCGCGACATTCATTACATCACGCGTTGGAATTTTGGTCCGCGCACGTCCGCGGCTCCGGCGGCGGCGGCGAACCCGATCGTGTTCTATTTGAGCAACGACATTCCGATGCAGTATCGTGACACCGTCAAGGCGGCATTGCTAACCTGGAACAATGCGTTTGCCAAGATCGGTATCTTAAATGCAATAAAAGTGGAGCAACAACCGAGCGACCCAACTTGGGATCCTGAGGATATTCGCCACAACGTCGTGCGCTGGATCGATACCAGCAGCCCGCAGTTTGGAGCGGAAGCCCTGCTCGTTACCGATCCGCGCAGCGGTGAGGAATTGAACGTCGGCGTGAACTTCGACGCGATCGAGGGCTTGGGCGGGCGTTTGCTCTACAAATACGTGATCGCGCCGGATCGCGGGCTGCCCGACTCGCAGGCCGCCGAACAAAGCTACACCGAAAACTTCATCCGCTCGATCGTCTTGCACGAGTCCGGCCATGATCTAGGTTTGCAGCATAATTTTATCGGGGCGGCGGCCTACACGGCGCAGGACGTGCAGAGCAAAGCCTTCACCGATCGTTACGGTATCGCGACTTCGGTGATGGAATACAACCCGACGAACCTCTGGCCCAGGGGTACGCCAAACGGTGACTTCGATCAGCTGGTACTTGGGCCGTACGACTATTACGCGGTTCACTACGGGTACGCATACATTCCCAACGCGACGACGCCCGAGCAGGAGCTTCCGACGCTGCGGGTTTGGGCTTCGCGCTGGTCGGATCCGCGTTTCCGCTTTGCCAGCGACGAGGACGCAGATTCATTCTTTAGCGGACACGGCATCGATCCGCGTGTCGTCACGGATGTTCTTACCAATAAGCCGCTAGCGTGGTGCGAGACGCAGATGTCAATGATGCGTTCCATTATGAACGCCGTCAACCGGCGCTTCCCTGAGCCCGGAATGCCCTACGACGAAGCGCGCTCGGCGTTTCTCCTCCCGCTGCGCTTGGATCTGCGCTGTGCGATGTTGCCGGCCCATACGATCGGCGGCGAGTACATCTCTCGGTCGCAAAAGGGCGACCCGGGCGCGAGCCCGCCGCTGACGCCGGTCTCGATCGCCGAAGAGCGCGCGGCCTTCCAACAACTGAACGAAGGGCTCTTCTCGGACGCGGCGTGGCGGTTCAATCCAAAGGTTCTCGACACGCTCACGTATTCCGAAGTCAGCTCGCTCTCGGTCGACGCGAGTTGGTCGTACAGTCCAACGCCTCGCCACGACGTGTCGGTTGCTGCGTTGGTCCTGACATCGCAGCGCGCCGTGCTTGCCGAGTTGTTCTCGCCGCTGCGTTTGCAGCGCATCGACGATCTCTCGACCAAGTACGGACCGGGCGCAACGATGACGATGACCGATCTCTTCGATTGGACGCGCAACGGCATCTACGGGAGCATTCTCGACGGATCGTTCGTGCACGAAGGGTTGATCCGCCGCAATCTGCAGACGGCGTATACGACGTTCCTCGCGCAGATGGTGACGCTGCCGCGCCCGGGGACGCCCGGTGATGCGCGGGCGCTGGCGCGCGTGCAGCTCGAAGAGCTGCGGCACGACGCGGCACTCGCTGCGAGTAAGCACCTCGACGAACTCTCTCGCGGGCATCTCGAAACCCTCAAAGCGATCGCCGATAAGGCACTGACCGCAAACTACCTGACGTTTCCGTTTTAGGAGGCACGAGACCGCTTACTGTGCACGCGAGATGGCAGAGCCTGGCGATTTCGCGGACGCGCTCGTACTCGACTCACGAGTTACTTCGAAGCGCGCCCGCATCTGAAATCCGGCTCGTACGCCGATCGAGCCGTGGCTCACTAAGCAATAGCGCGGACGAACTTTGCCTGATCGACAGCATCGTAGAACGTGTTGTTCGTTTCGCTAATGCCGTTTGATGCCCAAGGATCGATCTGTTTGTGCGTGACGGGGGCGTGGACGGTCGGTCCGACTGCATCGGCGTAGCTCGATCCGTCGAACGGGTCGAAACCGCGCGATTCTTTGTGCGCCATCACGAGCGCCTTCGTTGCGTCGGCTGCGGCGCGGGCTTCGTCGCGAAGCTGCGAAGGCAAGCTCGCGTCGGATGCGATCGTGTCGTACAGCGCAATAGCCGGACGATCGGAATGCCACGGCATATCCGGCGTGGCGGCGGAGAATCGCACCATGCCCTCAACCGATGCGACGTCGCGTCGAATTGCCGAGCGATCGTCGCGATCTGCAGCCACCGCGTCGTTGAAGGCTTTGATAGCATGTTCGGCGTCGGCAATTTTCTCCGGAGAGAGATCGAGTACGTCGAACGCCGCTGCGGTGCCGAACGATTCACCCATCGGGCCTTGGTAACGCGTATGCATCACGTCTTTCACGACATCGTGCGCCATTGCCGAGGGATCGTTGGTGTTGCGCGCGATCGCATCCGCTACGGTGGTCGGAACGCCGGGCGATAGCATCGTTTCCGGGGACGCCGCCAAGTACTTCACGCCTGCACGCGAGAGCGCATCGGCGAAGCCCATCGTATCCATCAGGCATTGGTTGGCGACGACGCCGTCGACGCCGCGATTCGCGTCTTCGGGATGTTCTTTGGCATGCAACGCAATGCCGTCGGTGATGGCCCGCGCCATGTCGGGCATCGACATCACGGCACCGTTGTGCGTCTCCAGTCCGCCGCCGTCGCCGCCGCCGTGATCGACTAGATCGATCCACGTCTGGTTTGCGCCGGAGGCTTCGGCGTTATCGAGCGTTTGTGCGACGAACTTGGCGAGATTCGACTCGCTTGCCATGTTGCGCGCTTTGCCGATGTGTGCGTCGCCGACCTGACCGTCGGCGATGGTAAACGTATCGGTTCGCTTGCGTCCTTCGACGATATCGCCGTCATCGACACGAAGGCCGGTCGTATCTTCGACCGTGTATTGTACCGCCGAATCGGTGCGACTGTTTTGCAGTGCTTGTGCGACCGCTACGCTTTGCGATGCGTCGAGGTTATTGTCGCCGTCGCGGTAGATCCCGAACTCCAGCGTCCGGCGCGACAGTGTAGTAGAAACGTTCTGCAGCATGAGGCCTCCTGTACAGCGTTTGTCAGCCGCCCTCTGCGACGAAGCCATGAAACGACAAGGGGGATGGAGTCAGTGGAAAGCTTGGCTGGCCGGTCCCGAATGGCTTTGCATGCGGGAGACCCCGGCGCCGTCAGCGCCGCCGGCCAGTCGATCGCGGTTCATGCTTCGCGGCAGCCGTACCACGCTCAGGTTGCCACGGCGATCGAACAGCTCGCGCTCGTTGCAGCATTGTACGGAAACTACGCCCGAGCCGCCGTGCTCGAAGGCTATGCTGCCGGCGCTTTCGACCGACAAGGCTTCGATCGTGAACTCACGGCTTTGGCGACTCACCTTCGCCTGGAAACGATTCTGAACCAACATCTCACGCCCGAGGAACTAACGCGGCGAGGTGCCGATGGCGCAGCGCTAACGCCGGAATCCGCAATCGCTATCGCGCTCGCGCAAGAGTAGCGTTAGGGGTTAACACGACTTCACTCTGACGCTCAGCGAGCTTTTTTGGGCGTGTCGGTCGTGCGACAGGTCCCATGATCGCGCTGTGAACGGCCGGTTCCGGCGATACAAAATTCGAGCGCGCGCGGGCGTAAAGGGGAAGAAGTGATCGGTTGCACGAGGCCCCCTGACCACAAGTGAAGTCTGGAACCTACTGCGACGTTATGTACCGATGTCTAGATTTTCGTGCTTGCCGGAGGCATCGCTTTTACAAAGTCATGCCGGCTTACTCCACGCGAATGACACCCATCATGCCGTGATCCTCGTGGAAGAGCATGTGACAGTGAAAGACGAACGTGCCACGCCGGACGTGACGGAAGTCGAGCAGCACGCGCGTGAGCGACGGCTTGATAAGCGGGTACGCCGGATCTTTCGGATCGGGAAGCATCGTTCCGAATGGCACGATCGCCGTGTCGACGACCGCGGGATCACCGCCGTCGTCTTCGTCGACGAATGCCATCTGGTGGATGTGGAAGCTGTGGACCTCTGTCGTCGTGTTATAGAGATACCACTCTTCGATCGTACCGCGCTTGACGACGACCGAGGCTACGGGGAAGCCCGAGCCGTTGCGGTAGACGGGCCAGAAAGGCTGCTCGTGAAAATTTGGTACGCTGGTTTGCGTCAAATAATACTCGTCGTCGAGGTGTCCATGAGGTTTTGGAAAGACGTACTCACTATAGGTGAAGGCGCGTCGATGAATGAGGTTCGGATGCTCGCGTGCGTACGCCAACAACTTGACGGCGGGATTGTCTTGCTCATCGAGCGGGGCCGACGCGATCATCGTGGGGTCAGAGGCCGGAGGGCCGGCGTGCAGTACCAGTAGATCAGCCGGCAAAGTGAACTCATCGAACGGTGCGTTGCATCCGTGCGCCGTGAAAAGCGTCAGAGTCTGGCCAAGCTGCGGCGTCAAAAGCAGATCGACGCGGCTCGCGACGGGCAACGGATCTTCGTTCGCCGCGACGTAGCGCGAAAGCGGATGAAGATCGTCGCCGCCCACCGGCACCCCGTCACGCGCGACGATATGTAACGGCTCCGCCTTTCCCGACGAATCGCGTAGCTGCAGGTATTCGATCGTGTCCGAAGTCGCGTTGAGCACGCGCAAGAGCTGCGGTTCACCGGCAGGCACGGTTAGCGTTGCAGGTGCGTCAACGCCGTCAACTGCAAGCTTTGCGCTTTCACGGCTACCGCACGGATCGACGATGCGCGTGTTCCCCGCGCGAAGCGGAAAGCTGCTAGGCCACGGCGGCGGATTGAACGGATCGAAATGTACGGGCGGCGCGGGTTTGAGCGCGGCTATGTGGGCGGCTGCAGCGAAAAAGAGCGGCGTCGTGTCGGGAAGGAATCCGTCGTTGCCGACAAACGGAACGCGGTAACGGATGATGACGACGTGATCGTCGCTTGCTGGGATTTCGGGCGCCGGCGGTTCCACGATCCACGCCCCGGCGAGGCCGCCCGCAACCTGGTCGTCCGCCATGCCGTGTGCGTGTGGATGATAGAAGTAGGTTCCGGGCGGCTGCGTCTTCGGAACGGTCAGCACGTATTCGCATGCGTGTTGGGGCGTGCTGAGTGTTGAGAGAAAGACATCGTCTTGCACGGGCGATCCCCGGAACCCGTGGAAGTGCATGTTGACGTCGATGTCTCGCATCCGAGGCATCGGTCGCGCCAGGATCACATGATTCATGTATCCCATGTAGCGATGCGGCGGCGACATAGGCGACATCATCGTCGCCGGCCTGCAAGCAGGAAGCGCACTCGCCGCCATCGCCGCTCCCGGCGCGGGCCCATCCAGTTCGTTGACCACGCGCACCGCGAAGGTTTCACCGGGCCTAACCACGATGATCGGCGCGCGGTGCTGTTCCATGCCGTCGAACTGGTAGCGATAGCAGAACCGATCGCCGGCGCGAAAGACCTTCAGGATCAGTTCGTGCACGCCCCGATCGTCGACGGGCTGCGATGCCATATCGACCCGAGGTGCTTCGGAAAGCGGGCCGGGCCGTAACGGTGCCCCGCAAACCGATCGCGCTGCCGTGGCGCTCGCATGAGCCGTACGCACCGCAAAGAGCGGGGTGCAAAACAATGCAGTTACGGTCGCGGCTATGGTAAGCCGGAGGCCAACACGAAATCGATCCATTACACCACTGCTGCGCCAGCGGTTCGGTTCACTCCTACTGAGCGTCGGGAGCGCGGCAGCTGGCCGGAGAACGGACGGTGCGGTTGCGGTTGCTGCGACCGTCCTCAATGTCTGTAGGAATTCGACGCCAATCGGAGATCCCGCATCCTGTGGATCCATCGTGCGGTACGCACCATAGATGTCTCCCAGCGCTGCATGCGCTCGCAGACTTGCGCCGCCTGTTGCGGCTTGAATCGGCCATTCGTTCGCGACAACTGCGACGGTATAATCGCGTAAGTAGCGGCGCAACGTTCTTCGCGGCCCTTCGGGAAGCCCGATAACAGAGAACGCAAGCAAAACGGCGTAAATCGTGCGCACGCGATTCGCCGGGCGCCATGCAGTCACCGTTCGCGTTAAGGCGAACGTAATCTAGTGCCTAGATTCGGCGCGGAACGGGCGATCACGAAAGAGCGGCCCATCACGCCCACGTAGCGCACGGGCATCACTCGCAAGCCGAACATCACCACCACGAGGCTGCGAAACACCACGTCAAGGAGCACGGCCAGAAGGTGGCAGCCAGTTTATCCTGGTCCAAGTGTGCGCTAGAATGGCAAGGTGAGCGCGCGTTGCCTGTCACGCAGGCAGGTCATAGCCGGATCTCTCGCCGTGTTCGGGATGGCGGCTTTGCCTGGTGCTAGCGGCCAGGGCTTCTCGGATTTGACCAAGGCCGTTTGGGTGTGGAGCACAACGCCCGACGATTGGTACGCGATTCAAGCATTTTGCCGCGAGCAGCGCATCGGTGAGATCATGCTCTCGCTTTCGCAAGATACGCGAGCCGCGTTGATCTCGGGTGATGCAGCCACGTTGCAAAAGCTCGATGCGCTTCGGAGCGGCGGCCTCTCGGTGCGAGCGCTCGCGGGAGAGCAAGACTGGATTACTCGCAAGGCAACCTCGTTGCCGCGCTCTCTTGCCGATGTGCTCGAGATTGCGCGCCGGCACTCGGCGTTCGATGGTCTGCATCTCGACGTCGAACCGCAGCTGCTGCCGCAGTGGCGGAGCGGCGATCGCTCCGGCGTCGGCCAAACGTATCTCGCGCTCTTGTCGCGGATCCGAAAGGCAACGAGCGGCATGCAACTCGAAGTCACGGCCCATCCAAATTATGCCGAGGTCCAAATCGACGGTCAGAGCTTGCTCGCGCGCGTTATCCAAACGGTTGACCGCGTATCGCTCATGGCCTACCGCGACGAGCCTGCTGCAGCGGTGAGTTATGCAAGATCCGCAATCGCCGCGTTTCGGGAAGCACGATCCTCCTGGCATTTTGGTGTCCTCGTAAACGCAAGCAAAGAGTCCAGCGTTTCCTACTACGGTACGAGCGACGATGATTTCCAACGCGAGATGGTTACGCTCGATCAGTCATTGCGCGCCGAGGGTACGAACGGCTATCTCGGTCTAATCTTCGAAGACTACCGCGGGCTTTCGAAAATCCTGGCGGCGTAGCGGCGTTTACGGCTGCGGTGACGGCGGCGGTGGGATGTTGGGGCATTGGTCGTTGAGTTTGGTTCTGCCCGCAGCGGTCGTGTGATCGATGATATATTGAATCGCCGGCGGTTCACTCGCGCGTAAATTCTCCGGCGGAAACTGAAACAACATGGGCGCCCCCGATGCGGGATTGAACGGATCGTTGTCTTCGCTCTTGAAGCGCCACGTCCAGTCGAGCGGGATGCGTTCCGACGTCCCGTCGGCATAATAGACGGTTGCAACGATATTACTGCGTTCGTAGTAACCGCTTTGCGGATCGTATGCCGCTGCACCGGAGGCTTCGAAATCGACTGCACCGCAAAGTGCGGCGCCGTTCCCGTTTCCGGTTGTTCCGGTGCCGCTGCCGTTGCCGTTCGTCTGCGAGACGCTGCCCGCACCTTGGCCGCGTTGCGCGCCCGCGCCCTGACCTCCGGTCGGTATCGACACGTCGGGTGTTGCGTTGAGAACGTGCGGTGGTGTCGGTCGTTTCGCCCCGACGTGCTTGATCTTTTCGACGCGCGCATGCACGCCGGCGGCGACCACGGTGGGAGCGATGACTTTGTGCGGCAGGGGTGTGGGCGTAGGAGCCGGTGTCGGAATGTGTACCGGCGTCGGTTTTGGTATCACGCGAAGAAGGGAAACGTGCGCCACGCGGACCTCCGGCTTGTCCTGCGAGAGTTGCTGGGGAATCAGCGCGATCGCGATCTCATGGAGCGCGATGGAACAGGCGAATGCGATTGCGAGGCGGCGGAGGTCTGCGGATGTCACTTCTGGGTTGGGTCGTACGACGAAGAGGCTCGCTGCGACCTCTCTCGAAACCACGTCCTCCGTGAAAACGCAAGAATTAATCCGAGCAATCCCGGATTTCCCCATCCCAGGGATACTCTTCCGCGACATTACGCCTCTGCTCAAAGACAAGGATGGCTTCAAGGAGGCGATCGACATGTTCGTCGAGCGCTTCAAGGGCAAGGGCATCGATTACGTGGTCGGCGTCGAAGCGCGCGGATATATGCTCGGTGCTCCGCTTGCGTATGCGATCGGCGCCGGGTTCATCCCCGTACGCAAACCGGGAAAGCTGCCGTTCAGCAAGCTTTCCGAGACGTACGCACTTGAGTATGGAACTAATTCGCTCGAAATTCACGCCGACGCGCTCGGCAACGGCGAACGTGTCGTCGTGGTCGACGATCTGCTCGCCACGGGAGGAACGGCGGCTGCCACGCGCCGTTTGCTTGAACGTTTGGGCGCGCACATCGATGCATTTGCGTTCTTAATTGAGCTCGATGCGCTCAAAGGGCGCGACGTGCTGCCGGGAGTTGACGTTGTCTCGTTCGTTCGTTATTAGTGCCGCGCTTGTACTTGCTTTCGTAAGCCTATGTCCGGCGATTGCGAACGCGCACTCGCGCAGCACCCCCACGCCTGCACCGACTGCAACGCCGTCTCCCCCACCGGAAGATCCCAAGATCACCGCCATCGCCCGGCGCGAGTTCGTGGCCTGGCAGGCCGGCGTTGTCGACAAGGCCCATTATGCCGCCGAAACGCAGGCAAAATTGGTCCCCGAGAAGGTGGCCGACACCTCCAAGGCACTGAGCGCGCTCGGCGCGCTGGAGCGAACCGAGTGGTATGGGCCGCTCGGAATCGCCGACGGACCGCCCGGGGTCAAGGGGTATCTCTACCACATGGTGTGCGCCAACGCGTCGGTGTACGAGGAGCTGACGATCGGCCCGGACGGCCTGATCGATGGGATCGTCTTCCGGGACAAGCTTTCGTAAGCTCGCTGCGCACCGTTGCGGTTGATTCGAACGTTATGAGAGTATAGACGAATACTCATGACGATCGCTGAACTCACGAAGGCAGTCCAGGCATACGACCCCTCGCTCGACGGGGAGTGGCTTCGGCGCGTTTGGGAGGTTGCCGACCGGGCCCACGACGGACAACGTCGTGCTTCGGGCGAGTCGTATATCGAGCATCCGCTCGCCGTGGCCGGGATTCTCTCCGAGCTCGAGATGGACCGGCAGACGATTGCCGCAGCGTTGCTGCACGATGTGGTCGAGGACACCTCGATCACGAGCGAGCAAGTCACCGCGGAATTCGGTGAAGAAATCGCGGGGCTGGTAGACGGCGTCACGAAGTTGACGCGCATACCCTACCAGTCGAAAGAAGACGCGCAGGTTGAGAACCTGCGCAAAATGTTCATGGCGATGGCACGCGACATTCGCGTGATCATCATCAAGCTGGCGGACCGGCTGCACAATATGCGCACGCTAGCGAGTTTACCGCCCGCCAAACGATTTTCGATTGCGCGCGAAACGCTCGACATCTACGCCCCGATCGCGCATCGCCTGGGCATTTGGAAGATCAAGTGGGAAATCGAGGACGAGTGTTTGCGCTACCTCGACCCCGAGGGCTATCGCGAAATCGTCGAGCGAGTCGCCAAGACGCGCCGTGAGCGCGAGAACGACGTTAAAGAAGCGATAGGGCGCCTCCGCGATGAGTTCGCGAGCATGGGCGTCAACGCAGAAATCCAGGGACGCCCCAAGCATTTCTACTCGATCTACTCCAAGATCAAGAAGGGCCGCGATTTTTCGACGATCTACGATCTGACTGCGATTCGAATCATCGTCGATTCGGTTAAGGATTGCTATGCTGCGCTCGGTGCCGTGCACGCAATGTGGACGCCGTTGCCGGGCCGCTTCAAAGACTACATCGCGATGCCCAAGCCCAATATGTACCAGTCGCTGCACACGACGGTCGTGGGGCCGCAAGGCGAGCCGCTCGAGATTCAGATTCGTACGTGGGAGATGCATCGCACGAGCGAATACGGCATCGCCGCGCACTGGCGCTACAAAGAGGGCAGCAAGGCCGACCAATTCGAGAACAAGCTCTCGTGGCTAAGAGCGTTGCTCGAGTGGCAAAAAGACATGCGCGACTCGCGCATGTTTATGGAAAACCTCAAACTCGATCTGTTTGATTCGCAGGCGTTTATCTTTTCACCGCGCGGCGACGTGTTCTCGGTTCCGGCCGGCGGTACGCCGCTCGACTTTGCCTATCAGGTTCATACCGACGTCGGCAATCATTGCGTCGGAGCAAAGGTTAACGGGCGCATCGTTCCGCTCGACTACTCGCTGCAAAACGGTGACATCTGCGAGATTCTGGTCAACAAATCCAGCGGACGTCCGTCGCTGGACTGGCTTTCGATTGTCAAGACCTCGAGCGCGAAGCACAAGATCAAGCAGTGGTTCCGTAAGGAGCAGCGCGAAGAGAACGTGCTCGCCGGCCAGGAGGCTCTCGAAGCTGAGCTCGCGCGCGAGCGCTTGCGCCCGGATTTGGCGCGCGGCGAGTTGATCGATCGCATCGCGAATCGTATGAATTACGCTTCGCCGACCGACCTGTTCGCAGCGATCGGCTTTGGCGACGCCTCCGCGCAAGCCGTGGCTAACCGCATTCGCGATGACGTTAAGGTCGATAACGTCGTCGATCTCACAAAAGTGCGCAAACCGTCGGCGCGCAAGACCGCGCGTCGCGCGAGCGGCGTGCGCATCGCCGGCGTCGACGACGTGCTCGTGCGGCTCTCGAAGTGCTGTTCGCCGCTGCCGGGCGATCCAATCATCGGCTACGTGACGATCGGGCGCGGCGTGAGCGTACATCGTGCCGATTGCCCGAACGTGGCGTACATGAGTGCGACGCCCGAACGGATTCTTCAGGCGCAGTGGGTTGCAAGCGCCGACATGACGCACGCGGTCGACGTGGAAGTCGAAGCCGAAGATCGCTCGCAACTCCTGCAAGATATCATGGCGGTGTTCTCCGAGCTCAAGACGACGGTAAGCTCGGTGACCGCGCGCGTGCGCAAGGACGGCCTGGCGGTCACCAGTCTAACCGTGCAGATTCGAGACCTCGATCATCTGCACAAGATCCTGACTAAACTCGAGGCGTTACGCAAAGTTCGTCGCGTCTACCGCGTCACGAAACGCGAGAAGAGCGCTGCAGGCTCCTAGTGTCATCCTGAGCCTGTCGAAGGAAGCGGTGCCGCTCGGGGCGGCATTTATTGCCGGAGCCATGAACAGCATTGCGGGCGGCGGAAGCTTCCTTAGCTTTCCGGCGCTGATACTTGCCGGCGTGCCGGCGATCCCGGCAAATGCGACCAACAGTGCGGCGATGTGGGTTGGAACGTGGGGAGGCGCGCGTGCGTATTGGGGTGATGTAGCGCCGCACAAGCGCATGTTGACGTCGTTCTTCCTGATCAGCGTCGTCGGATCGATACTCGGAGCGTCACTGCTGTTGATCACGCCGCCGTCCGCGTTCGAACGGCTGATACCATGGCTATTATTGTTCGCGACGGTGGTTTTTGCCGCGAGTCCGTACTTAGCCAAGCCGCACGACGGTCATCCCGAACACCAAAGCTGGCAGTACGTTGCGCAGTTTGCGGTCGCGGTGTATGGCGGCTATTTCACGGCGGGCATCGGTATTCTGATGCTCGCGATTCTGGCTTTCTCCGGGTTGCCGACGTTCAACGCGACCAACGGCATGAAAAACGTGCTTTCGGTGACGATCAACGGCTTTTCGCTGGTCCCGTTTCTCATCGCTCGCGTGATCGACTGGCGCTACGCGATTCCGATGGCGGTCGTCGCGCTGGTGGGCGGCTACCTCGGCGCGAAACTCTTCCGTCTCGTTCCGGCGTACGTCGCGCGCGGGGTCATCATCGCTATCGGCGCCGTAATGACCATCGTGTTCTTCCTGCGTTGAGGCCGAGCGAGCAGGCCAACCAGGCGCCCGCGACCCCCGGCATTGCGTTTCGCCAGGCCGTATAGTACGATTCGGGAGTTTTGAACGCGTCACTCTGAGCTGAGTGTCACCCTGAGCTTCGTGTCACCCTGAGCTTGTCGAAGGGCGCTCCAGGAGCTGTTCGGGACCTGCCCATAGATGGAAACGAGCGAATGAACGATTACGAAGTCACCTATATTCTTCGGCCGAACTTCGAAGAGGCCGAGGTCGACGCGCGCGCGAGCGCGATCGGCGATATCATCAAGAACCAAGGCGGCACCGTGGTAAATCTCGAGAAGCTCGGCAAAAAGCGCCTTGCCTACGAGATCGCCGATGTGCGCGAAGGCAACTACGTCGTGATGCAGTACCGCAGTAGCGGCGATGCGTCGAAGGAGCTCGAACGCCAGCTGAAACTGCACGAAGACGTATTGCGAGCGCTGGTTATTCACCTCGACAAGAAGGCCCTCGCCGCCATGGCGCAGGCCGCCGCGGCACCGCCGCCTCCGGCCCAGGTCGCAACCCCCCAGGTTGCACCCGCCCAAGTCTAAAAGCTAGCCGAATCCGAGGGGACGGGCTTGTGCCGGACGCCTGGCACAGGCCTCTTCTATTTTGGTCTAGACGGCAACTCACATGGGTGGGATGGAAGACCGTAGCACAGCGACATTAGCGAAAGAGAGTAATCACGATGGCAGGTTCGTACAATCGAATAATTTTGGTGGGCAATCTCACGCGCGATCCGGAGATCCGCTACACGCAATCCGGCAAAGCGGTGACGAAGTTCACGCTCGCGGTGAACAATCCGCGCAACAAAGAGGAAACCACGTTCGTCGACATCGTCGCGTGGGATCGACTCGGCGAGACCTGCAACACCTATTTGAAAAAAGGTTCGAGCACGCTGGTTGAAGGCCGTCTGGTCATCCGCTCCTACGACGATAAAGACGGCAGCAAACGCAAAGCCACTGAAGTCGTGATCGACAACATGCAAATGCTCAGCACGCGCGGCGCCGGCGGCGAAGGCGGCAGCGAATTCAGCGGCGGCAGCAATTATGCCGGCGCTCGCACGGGCGCCGCGAACGGCGCATCCACCGGCGACGCATTCGGCGACGAACTAGACGACGAAATCCCGTTCTGACCATTCTAGCGTTCTGACGTAAGCGCTGCACTTGCCATGCCGAGCGTGGGCGCTACACTTGTCATCCCGAGCGTAGCGAAGCGTAGTCGAGGGACAGACGAAACCAAAGAGCTCGGCGAGACATCGCCGGGCTCTTCTAAACGCCGAGGGCGGCCCTGGTGACGCACGGCCGGATTCGACGCCACTCCATCACGTTTTTCGGTTTCACAATTTCTGTGGGTGTGTGGAGAGTACGGGAATCGAACTCACGGCTAAATTTTTCGCCAGCCCGGTCAACCGTGGTAAAATCGGAAAGAGCAATTCTGAATCCGTGGGGGCAAATGAGGCGCAAGCTCTTTCTTGGATCGGCATTGGCGTTAGGTGCCTTTGCCTCTGCGCCGGACGTCAGTGCGCAAGCAGCTGGCGCGCGAGCCGGCGACAAGCGGTCCTCGCAATTCTTCGAAGACCCCGCGATGAACTTCGTTCTCCTCATCGTACTGGGTCAGGCAGCGTCCGGCTGTGGTGACGTTGGAACCACACTGGCGATTTTCGACCAAATAGAAGATGGGAATGCCGCCAGCACATTCTCGGCGCTCACCACCGCGGGTCACCGTTGCATTAGGAGCGCGAACGCTGCAAGGGCCGCTGGACACCTGGTGTCAGCACGAGATCTGTACTTTCAGGGCTCGACGTATCTCTACGCAGGGTTGTACTTTTGCGACGGCATGCGTGAGCCGCAACGGATGCCCGGACTCTTTCACGAGAGCAGAGCGGCAGCCGACAGCGCCTTTGCGCTGCTCGAGCACCCGGCCGAGAAAATCAACATTCCGTATGCGGGAACGTTCATGCCGGGATACTTCCTCAAGCCGGATTCACGAGAGATCAAGCGCCGCCTGCTCATACTCGTCAACGGCAGCGACGGAAGCGTCGTCGATATGTGGGCGCAGGGCGGAAAGGCTGCCCTTGAGCGCGGGTACAACATTCTCATCTTCGATGGACCGGGACAGGGAGCAATGCTGTGGGATCGTCACACGGTGTTTCGTTACGACTACGAAGCAGCAATTTCACCCGTCGTCGATTACGCGCTTACGCGCCACGACGTTGATGAAACTCGCATCGCGATTCAGGGCATCAGTCAAGGCGGGTACTGGGTTCCACGAGCCGCTGCGTTCGAGCACCGCATCGCAGCGGCGATCGCGGATCCAGGCATCTATGACATCGGCGCTGCGTGGTGGACATCCCTCGCAGCTCCGTTGCGAGCTCTCCTCGATCATGGGCAGAAGAAGCTCTTCGACGGTATCATGACCCATCTGCCGCCAAAGCGAGCTGCGGATTTGGCGTTTCGCGCACGCCCGTATGGGTTCACTTCGCATTTCGATCTCTTTATGAGCGTCAAGAAATACACGATGGCAAACGTTGTAGACAAGGTTCGCACACCGTTGCTTATCGCCGATCCTGACAACGAGCAATTTTTCCCTGGGCAGCCCCAACAGCTGTTTCACGCGCTTTCGTCGCCGCGAAAAGCGCTGGTCCGATTTACCGTTGCGGAAGGAGCCGATGGGCATTGCGAGCCTGCCGCGCCGCAGCTTCGCTCGCAGAAAGTGTTTGACTGGCTAGACGAACAGTTACGGTGATATGTCGGCGAAGAGGGCCAGTTAGCGTGAAATGGCCCCAAAACGTGAGACAGCGCCGTTCTGACGTTCTAAATTGTCATCCCAAGCGTAGGCGCGAAGCGCCGTAGTCGGGGGACCGGCGAAATGAGGAGCCCAGCGAAATCGCTGGGCTCGGTTTTTGAGCTGGACCCTTCTCCGCCAATGCGGAAGTGTCCACGGAAGCTGGACAACATCATTTAGAGGTTGGTCACGACTTCCAAGCGACTGGCACCTCGCAGCTTGGAAATGCATTCATTCCGTCGGCCGGCACGTGGAATACCCAGACGAACGCGTGTCTTTCCAATCAAAACAGCGCGCGCCTTTGCGTGGGGGCAGACCTCCAGGCGAACAGGAACCTCATGTTGTACCTAGACCTGCAGTATACATGCTCGAAGAACATGCGAGCCAGGCCGGGATCCAGTTCATGCTCGAGTATCGTCGATAGGGGACACACCGCGTTTTTGTGATCGCGGGCGGGACCGAACGATAGGATGCATGCCGGGCGAATAGCACATTGGGAATGACCAAAGATAAGCTTCCAACGGAGCAATTCGACGATCAAGCCTCTTGGCAGCAGTGGCTTGCACTTCACGGAGCGGCTTCTCCGGGCGTGTGGTTGAAGATCGCGAAGGCGTCTGCGCGGCATACGACGCTGACGAAGCAGCAAGCCGTCGAGACCGCCATCTGTCGCGGCTGGATCGACGGACAATTGCGCCCATTTGATGCCGAGTATTTCCTTATACGATTTACGCCGCGAAAGCCCGGGAGCAAGTGGTCCGCGGTCAACGTGGAGACGGCGAAACGCCTCGTGGGGGAGAAGCGCGTCGCGCCGGCCGGGTTACGCGAGATCGAAGCGGCAAAACGCGACGGGCGCTGGGCATCGGCATACGTTGGGCAGCGCTTGGCAGAACCGCCGCCCGATCTCCTCCAGGCGCTATGCGCCTCGCCAAAAGCAAAGCGTGAGTTTGACGCACTCGACCGCGCAAACCGTTATGCGATTATCTATCGCGTGCAGGATGCGAAGATGGCGGAGACGCGCGCGAAGCGCATTGCGACCTACATTGCTATGCTTGAGAGCGGGCAGACGCTCCATCCGAAGCGCGCGCGACGCCGCGAATAATGTAGAGTTAGCAAAATTACACCGCGGAGCTGTTCTGACGTTCTGACATTCTAGCGCCCCTGTCATCCCGAGATATCGTGTCCTAGGTCAAGAGGCGGGTGATGCCGTGAAGGCGCGCCCGCCTTTGAGTACTCCGTAGGCAATGACGAGCAGCTTGCGCATGACCGCGGTTACGATCACCATTTTGCGTTTGCCGCGCGCTTGTAGTCGACCAGCAAAAGCGCGGATTGCCGGATTCGATTTCATCGCCGCCAGGGCTGGGAAGTAGAGCGCTTTGCGAAGATTGGCGTTGCCGGCCTTGCAGAGCCGGCTGATGCCGGGTGATTGACCGGATTGATGGTGCTTCGGAGAGAGCCCAGCATGTGCAACGACGGCTTTGACGTCGCGAAACTCGGCAAGATTGGGGATTTCGCCGAGAATGGAATGCGCGGTTTGCTCGCCGATTCCCGGGATACTTGTGAGCAGATCCCGCTTCCCGCGCAAATTATCGTCTTCATCGACCAGCTTGCGAATGTCGCCTTCGATGCCCTCGATCATGGCGGTCAAATAGGCGACGTGATCGTCGATCGAAGCCCCGACCGCCTTGGTGCGGTGAGCGGCGCTCGAGCGGTTGAGTTCCTGCGTGCGCATCTCGATCAACCCTTCGCGCCGGCGAATTAACGCCTGAAGTTCGCGTTCTTTTGGCGTTGGCGGCGTCCACGGATCGGGTTGATGAGCGCGGCAGAATCGCGCGATGAGCGCAGCATCGACGCCGTCGGTTTTCGTTCGCAGCCCTTCGCTCTGTCCGAAGGCTTTGATACGCGCGGGATTGACGATACTGACCACATGGCCTCGATCATGCAAGTATGCGCCGAGATCATCGCCCCAGCCGCCGGTTGCCTCCATGCAGGCGTGAACGTGATCGACGCCGCGGTTCTTTAGCCACTTCACGAGTTGCTCGAAGCCAATTTCACGATTGGGAAATGAGCGCTTCGCCGAGTGCCGATCATCGGTGAGCAGTACCGCATGAAGATCGCCTTTGGAAACATCGACACCGAGTACGACCATCGCTTCTCCTTCGCACGACGGAACGCGATCGCTGACCGAGCTGATGCATACAGGCTGAGCACAACGCCACCTAAGATATCGTCCGATCTCGCGTTCGCTACGGCCGGTCGCTCTTTCTCGGGAACGGGCTTCTGACCCTTAGCGTAGTCACAGCGTGGCCGGCCGTCACCTGAAATACATCAGGCGGTCGGCATGTGCCGACCTGCCGAACATATCAGCGTAGTGAAGCGTAGTCGAGGGACCAGGGACCGACGAAATAAAGAGCCCGGCGAAATTTGGCGGGCTCTTTGTCTGTTTTGATAATGCAGGTGCATTGGAAGGCCCGGCGTTTCTTCGTCCGGGCTTTCTAACGCTCGCCGGCACCGTTCTGAACCGAGAGCTCCCAGCGATACCCGTCCGGATCGTGAAACCACAGGCCCATATGTGGCGAGCCCGGCGCTGTAGGGCCGATCTCGTCGCCCGGATCTTCCAGCTCTACGCCGTTTTTCCTCAACGTCTCGAGCGCTTTGCGCAGCGCGCGCATACTGTCGAGGTGAAGCGATATGTGGTCGATCGTGTCCGGATGTGGTGCGCCTTTGAAGAACCCGATGATAATCGCGTCGTTCGTCAGCGCGATGGCCTCATCGGACCGGAACATTTCCTGCAGATCGAAGTTCTTGGTCCAAAACTGCGCGCTCTTCTCCGGGTCTCTGACGGCAAGGCTGAAATGCCAGACCGCGCCGAGTTTCACTTTCACGTCCGTACCTCCATTGCAAGCGCGCATTCGTCAGCGCGCCGCATATGACCATCTTTTTTCGGGCCGCTTCGGCGGCGTCGGGCCGATTAAACCTGACGCGACTTCTCGCGTCTATGAGGCAAGAACGCCGCGATCAAACCAATAAGCGGCAGGAATGCGCAGACGTGGTACAGGGTCGCGATTCCCGCCGTGTCGGCGAGACGGCCTTCGAATGGCGCAGCGAGACCTGCAACGCCGAAGGCGAATCCAAAGAATAATCCCGAGACGGCGCCCACCTTGTCCGGCACAAGTTCTTGTGCGTACACGACGATCGCTGGAAACGCGGATGCGAGGACGAAGCCAATGACGATGGTCAACGGCACAGACCAGAACAAGTTCGCGTAGGGGAGGAGAAGCGTAAACGGCAGCACGCCAAGGATCGAGAACCAAATGACGTGCTTGCGCCCGAACCTGTCACCGATGGGTCCGCCGGTGATCGTGCCGAGAGCAACGGCCGCGAGGTACGCAAACAAGTGCAACTGCGCTTGTTGGATCGAGACGCCGAATTTCTGGATGAGATAGAACGTCAGGAAGTTCGATAGACTAACAAGGTAGACGTACTTCGAGAAAACGAGCACGAGCAGAATACCGACACCGAACGCCGCTGCTCCTTTCGGCAGCGTGCTCTCACCGATTTTCTTCGAAGCCGACTTCAGCCGCGCAACGCCCTCGTGACGATACCACGTCGCCACATTCCACAGCACGACGCCCAAAACGAGCGCAAGCAGCGCGATATAACCTACACTCGTAATGCCGTAGCGCACGATGACAAGCGCGGCGACGAGCGGCCCGATCGCCTGACCCGCGTTGCCGCCGACCTGGAAGATGGATTGAGCGAAACCGTGACGACCGCCGGCGGCCATGCGCGCAACACGCGACGCCTCAGGATGGAAGACCGCGGACCCTATGCCAAGCAACGGCGCTCCCGCGAGGAGCATCCAATACGTGTGTGCTTGCGAGATGATGAGAAGGCCGAACAGCGTGAAAAGCGTGCCGAGTGGAAGTGCCATGGGCCGCGGCTTCTTGTCAGCAACGAGGCCGATGAGCGGCTGCAAGATCGAAGCCGTGATCTGATACGCAGCGGTGACGAGTCCGATTTGGCCGAGCGAGAGCCCCAACGCCTTGACGAAGTTCGGATAGATCGCCGGCAAGAGCGACTGCAGCATGTCATTGCAGAAATGGCAGAAGCTGATCGCAATGAGAATTCCCATCGCTGTGCCGGAACGAATCAACGTTGCGGATCTAGTCATTCTTAGTTTTCACCGTAATCGCGATTGGTGTGGTTAACCTCGCCGAGCCGCCGATAGCCGCGCTCACCGCCAAAGGTGATCCGTCGGATGTGGGGGCCGATCTCGCAAACGTTGCGGACGATGACGCGGCGCCGCACGGCCGTGAGGACTGCTGTGCTTCTCGGGATTCCACAATCTAGTTCGAGCGTAACCTTTTGCGCCACGTCCCGCATTCCAGGGTGGGTAGATGACTATTGCGAGTGGGACACCTGAGATCCCTGAAGCCCCACTCCTCGACTACGAGGATGTGGAACGCCCCGTACTGGCTGTGCGGCGCGAATTCCCGCCCTCGTTCGAACTCGAGTGGCACCGGCACTCGCGCGGCCAGCTCTTGTATGTAGCCGAAGGCGTTGCGGCGGTCCATACACCTAACGGCGCGTGGATGGCTCCGCCCGAGCGCGCAGTTTGGACGCCCGCGGGCGTACCACATGCGGTGCGGATGGTGGCGACGGTTAGTACACGATCGATTCGGATCGATCCCGCGCGCTGGCGTTCGCCGGAAGATCGTAACCAGGTCATCGGTGTCTCGCCGCTCCTGCGCGCGTTACTCGACGCGGCAACGGAAGTCACGCCGGCCTACGATGTCGCGGGACGCGATGGGATGCTAATGGAGCTCTTAGTTGA
>Ga0153924_1000536_pt1 | contig 23590 bp, 17 predicted proteins | sample TSNJ008MetaG_FD_104709 | JGI IMG/M metagenome (GOLD analysis project Ga0153924, IMG submission 104709) | Attine ant fungus gardens microbial communities from New Jersey, USA - TSNJ008 MetaG | ecosystem: Host-associated > Fungi > Mycelium > Unclassified | place: USA: New Jersey, Wharton State...
ATTTGAATATAACCAGAATGGAATGTAAATTTAAAAACAAAGAAATACATAGTTATCTGATATTAATTTGAATATAACCAGAATGGAATGTAAATTTAAAAACAAAGAAATACATAGTTATCTGATATTAATTTGAATATAACCAGAATGGAATGTAAATGTCGTTAGATGTACACCAAGACGGAACATAATTAATTTGAATATAACCAGAATGGAATGTAAATATCGTTTGGAATTTGAGGTGGTATATGTGCAATTGGATTTGAATATAACCAGAATGGAATGTAAATCAAGCATTTGCGCCTGTTCCGGGTAGTCATATCTGAATTTGAATATAACCAGAATGGAATGTAAATTTCTTATTTTCCTTTCTTAGTTTTATAATTCCTCGATTTGAATATAACCAGAATGGAATGTAAATGGGGATTGACATGTTAAGTGGAATAGGAAAGACAGGATTTGAATATAACCAGAATGGAATGTAAATATCTTCCTTTATCGTAGTAAATACCATTCGCATATCATTTGAATATAACCAGAATGGAATGTAAATGCAGGTATGGGAATGACTTACGCTGGGGTACAGTCATTTGAATATAACCAGAATGGAATGTAAATTATTCCTTTGTTGTAACTCCAATGGTATAAATTCCAATTTGAATATAACCAGAATGGAATGTAAATACATCTATGTCTAGAGCAGGTTTTAAACAAACTGATATTTGAATATAACCAGAATGGAATGTAAATTTGTCTTAGTGAGTGGTATGGGGTTAGGGAATTTAATTTGAATATAACCAGAATGGAATGTAAATTCAGGACACAAGCACAAGCAAATGAGATATGAGGGATTTGAATATAACCAGAATGGAATGTAAATGACAAAGGCTACAAACTGGTTGTTAGTAGATTCTAACCATTTGAATATAACCAGAATGGAATGTAAGTATATGAATTGTCATTCCTACTAGGTCAATCGGGAATAATTTGAATATAACCAGAATGGAATGTAAATGCAAGGACACCAACAATATGTTTCCCGAACGTACAATTTGAATATAACCAGAATGGAATGTAAATGCAGCATTAAATGTATTTGGAGGTACTGAAAATGACATTTGAATATAACCAGAATGGAATGTAAATGTATTACCGCATGGTCCTATACAACAAAGACCTCGATTTGAATATAACCAGAATGGAATGTAAATTTTTTTAAAGGAGCGATATATCTTTAAGCGCGCACTATTTGAATATAACCAGAATGGAATGTAAATAGCTAAGACTTTAAATCCGGCGTGCTCTGCTGCAAACATTTGAATATAACCAGAATGGAATGTAAATGAGCTTAGAGAAACACTAAAGAAACACTATAATGATTTGAATATAACCAGAATGGAATGTAAATTGAACTTTTCTTGTCTGTTATCTCTTAGCATTCCAATTTGAATATAACCAGAATGGAATGTAAATTCTTATGTATTCCTCCCTATTTGTCGAACATATGTTATTTGAATATAACCAGAATGGAATGTAAATTCATGAACAATCTTTGTATTATTAATATAGCACAACATTTGAATATAACCAGAATGGAATGTAAATTTGCTAGAGTGATATCCTTTTCTTCATCTAACAATTTGAATATAACCAGAATGGAATGTAAATGTAATTAATTGACCGCACTGAAAATCCCGTTTTTTATTTGAATATAACCAGAATGGAATGTAAATTTCGACGCTATCGCCGTGTTGCTTATGCCATGCGCTATTTGAATATAACCAGAATGGAATGTAAATAATGTAAAGCTATCTTTTGCCATACGTGCTCTCATGATTTGAATATAACCAGAATGGAATGTAAATTTTAATATTAATTTTCTTATTATCCGTTCTTTTTTCATTTGAATATAACCAGAATGGAATGTAAATACTGATACCAGAACCCGAATAGCTTGACCAGTCACTATTTGAATATAACCAGAATGGAATGTAAATCTTACAAAGACAATGGAGGATTATCTAGATGACGAAATTTGAATATAACCAGAATGGAATGTAAATGCTTAATTGGGATGATGTGATGCACTGAATGTCCATAATTTGAATATAACCAGAATGGAATGTAAATCTTTGTAAATTTGTACAGTTTATCGAAGTTAATCACATTTGAATATAACCAGAATGGAATGTAAATGATGTTGCGCAAAATGCTATAGACACATTGTTTGGTATTTGAATATAACCAGAATGGAATGTAAATTTAAGAGAACAAATAAAGAACTGTGTATTGTGTCGATTTGAATATAACCAGAATGGAATGTAAATGAAAAAAAGCTATTCTTCAAGTACAGAGCTTTGTAATTTGAATATAACCAGAATGGAATGTAAATGTACTTGTTGTCCTATATAAAACCTGCAAAACATAATTTGAATATAACCAGAATGGAATCTAAATAATAGGAATGCAATTTTAAACAGAGCTATATTTACTTTTCAATTTATTCTTAACTACATAGTAGTAGTCCATGTATATCTTTCTAAAGGCAAGCTATAGAATGTCTTTTGTTGTTCATTAAAATTTCACAAAATCTCCATTGCATTTTATGAATTTCAGTGTATAATGTTAAACGATTAATTGTAAAGTTCTTTACAATTAAAGCGTTTACTGAAAGGAGATAAAAATGGATTATACATTGGCAGAACAGCTTATACATTCTGTTTTTCGATTTAAGAAAATAGGGATGAAAGGTCTGTCCGGCATGGAATTTCACGCGGACGAATATGACGTTAACATGGCTGAGCTTGCCTTGATGAAAATGGTTAAAGATAATGCATACGACTCAGATAAGAACACAAGTGTATCCGATATTCAGGATTTTCTTTTTATTACAAAAGCAGCGGTATCTCAAATGTTTAGCTCTCTTGAAAAGAAAGGTTATCTAAATAGAGAAATCGACAAAAGAAATCGTCGTAAGCTTATTGTTACACTAACGCCTAAAGGCCATGAGGTTTTGAGCCATATGGAGGAGAAAGGTGTGACATTGCTGAAGGAGATTATATCCCGGCTTGGCGAGGATGACACAAAGCAGCTTATAGAGATATTTGATCGTTTTGCAGATATTGTAGAAGATTTAAAGGATGAAACCTTGCAGACTGTAAAACAAAATAAAGTATAAGGAGAAATGATAATGGCTGTATTACAGATTGAACATTTAACAAAAGATTATGGCCACGGACGTGGTGTGTTTGATGTTTCGTTCAATATAGAAAAAGGTGAGGTTTACGGATTTTTAGGCCCGAACGGAGCAGGAAAAACAACCACGATACGCCATATAATGGGCTTTTCACGTCCACAAAAGGGCACCACTTACGTAGATGGGAAGAATAGCTGGGAGAATTATTATACCATTCAGAAAGATTTAGGATACCTGCCGGGGGAAATTGCATTGCCGGAATCTCTGACCGGAACCAAGTTTATCAAAATGATGGCGGATTTGCGTGGTATAAAGGACATGACTCATACGGACTATTTGCTTGATAAATTTGAACTTGATCCATCCGGCGGATTAAAGCGTATGTCGCTCGGAATGAAGCGTAAGCTTGCTATTGTAACCGCATTTATGCATGATCCACAGGTGCTTGTTTTAGATGAGCCCACCAGTGGCCTTGATCCGTTGATGCAGGAGGTATTCATTGAGTTTATTAAGGAGGAAAAGTCAAAGGGTAAAACTATCCTGCTGTCCTCGCATATTTTTTCTGAGGTAGACGCTACCTGCGACAGGATTTCTATTATAAAGGACGGTCATCTGATATCCACCTTTGTGGCAGATGATTTGCGCCATGCAAGCAGCAAGACCTTTAAACTGGAATTTAACTCTAAAGAAGAATTTGAACGTTTCCGTAATGAAAACTTAGAGATTATTTCGGTGAAGCGGCACAGAAATCAGGCAAAGGTACTAGTTGACGATGAAAATATAAATAATTTCATTGATATCATATCCGGTTATGATTTGAAATTCTTCTCAGAAATCAAATTTACATTGGAAGATTACTTTATGAAATTTTACGATAGAAATACAGATACGGAAGGAGGCGCTGCAAATGTCGCTAATTGAAATAAAAAATTTGACAAAAGATTATGGTGATGGACGTGGCGTGTTCGATGTCAGCCTTGAAATTAAAAAGGGAGAAGTATTCGGATTTGTTGGTACAAATGGTGCAGGAAAAACCACCACGATACGTCATATGATGGGATTTTTAAAGCCTCAAAGTGGAAGCGCCGCCATCAATGGCTTGGATTGTTGGAGTGACTCCGCTAAGATAAAAAAATTAGTAGGATATGTACCGGGTGAAATCGCTTTTCCCGATGCTCCGACCGGAAATGACTTTTTAAAGAGGCAGGCAGAGGTGCTTGGGCTAAAGGATATGTCCTATGCGGAGTCGATTATCAAGAAACTCCAGCTTGACCCGACTGCAAATTTAAAAAGGATGTCAAAAGGAATGAAGCAAAAAACAGCGATTGTCGCCGCTTTTATGGCGGATCCGGAAATTATAATCCTTGACGAACCGACAACAGGGCTTGACCCATTGATGCGGGCTGAATTTGTTGATGTTTTGAATGATGAGAAGAAAAAAGGAAAGACGATATTTATGTCAAGCCATATGTTTGAAGAGGTTGAAGATACCTGCGATAAAGTAGCGTTGATAAAGGATGGTAAGATTATTTCCGTCGTATCAACCAATGAAATCAGGCATAACCAGGATAAAACTTATAAGATTGAATTTGACTCACAGGATGATTACCGGCGGTTTGTAAATGAAAATTTTGATTTCGCCGAGAAGCGGGATGCACAGAATCAGGTTATTGTAAATGTGAATGATAATCATATCAATGCCTTTATTAAAACGCTTAAGGGATATCACGTAAAGTTTATCACAGAAATAAAATATACCCTTGACAAATATTTTAGGAGCCTATATAAGGAGGAGCAGAACAATGATTAGTAAACCTATTTTTAAACAGACCCTTAAATCAAATTATATATTATGGTTAATTTTTACAGCAATTTTATGCGTGTTCAGTGCTGTTATTATAATAACATACGATCCTAGTATAATGAGCAGTATGATGGATATGGTAGAGGAAATGGGCATGGCAGATATGATGGGTGACAGGATGAGTGGTATGACCTCGCTGCTGGGAACGCTTGGCAATAGTTTTTATAGTATGCTGGCAGTCATTCTGCCATTGATATTTATTATCATAACAGCCAATAGTCTGGTTGCATCGCAGGTTGACAGGGGGTCCATGGCTTACTTACTGTCAACACCGACAAAAAGAAGTACTGTTGTAAGGACACAGGGAATTTACTTAATTACATCCATCCTGTGTATGTTCTTAGTGGTCACGATTGTGGGACTTACAACTGTTCAGATTACGCAGGGAAGTGTTTTCGGTACAGCACATACCGGAGATGTAAAAGCCGTATCCACGCTGCTTGATAAAGATAAGGAGGATGTGGCGGATGATCTTAATTTAATCCTTAATAATGAAGAGGCATTAAAAGAAGGTGCCAAGGCCAGAAATATAGATGTGGATGTTTATACTGCCTATCTGAACTTGAAAATATCGAACAACGCTTATCAAGCAGCTGCCGACGTACTTGATAAAGATGTAGAAGAAGTAAAAAGTAATCCGGCTTTAATAAAGTCAAATGAAGAAGCATTGAATGCGGCCGCAAATGTAATGGGTATTGATTCAAGTATATACAGTATGTACCTTGATACCGTGATCGCTGCGTCAGCTCAGACCGAGGAGTCGGATGTGATGCAGGAAAAAGTAATGGCAGGATTAACATCCGCTGCCGAGGTTCTTGATATGGAAGTTGCTGATTTAGCGTCAGATATGGGGAAAGTCAAGAATAATGAAGCAGCTTTAAATGCTGCGGTTGATGCGTCTGGAATACAAAAAGAAGCATTTATCTCCATTATCAATCAGCAGCTTGCTTCTAAACAGATTTCATTAGATGAAGGCATTGATTTCAGTGTAAAAGATTATCTTATGTTAAATTTAGGGTGTTTCCTTTTAATGTTTGCAATCAGCAGTATTTCATTCCTGTTCTCCTGCATATTCAACCTATCCAAAAATTCGCTTGCTCTTGGCGCAGGAATACCAATTGCTTTCTTTGTATTTCAGATAATGGGGCAAATTAGCGAAAGCATGGAAGGCTTCAAATATCTGTCACTGAACACACTGTTTGACACCGAAGCCGTAATATCCGGCGGTAATTATTGGGTTCAGTATGTCATTCTTGCTGCAGTAGGTGTCGTATTATATGTCATCGGTATGCGGGCTTTCAAAGAAAAGGATTTACCGCTTTAAAACAAGATATAAATACCTTATTTCCTTGAATTTAACTAATAAAAGTTTAGGCAGGAGCCATTTTTGGCTTCTGTCTTTGCCTGTATTCTAAAATTATTTTAGACACTTCCGGACTCATAAGTAAAGCCCAGTCCATGAACTTCTGTAGTAGTATTAGTAATAATAAATGCTTTTTTATCATACTCATCGACAATAGAAATTAAGCGCTGATAATCTTTTGAGCTCAGTGTAACCATCAACATTTTAGTCTCTTTTTTTGTATATGCGCCGATAACCGGTATAATAGTTACACCTCTTTTAAATTCATGCAAGAGATAATTTATAATAGATTCACTTTTTTCGCTGAGAATATAGACGGTCTTTTTCTTATTGATTCCCGATTCGAGATAACTCATTGTGACAGAAGTGATAAAAATTGAAATAATTGCATAAAAAAATGAATCTAATTCGAATACAAACAGACTTAACATAACAACAAAGCTATCTGTTAAAAATAAACCAATAGATGGATTGATGTCAAAATATTTTTTTAAAATCAGAGGAGGAATAGAGGTTCCGCCGCTAGAGGCCTGATTGTGAAATAAAATCGCAACGCCCAGTCCAAATAAGACACTTCCAATTATCATTGATAGCATTGCATCTACCAAAACCATCTCATGTGGTATTAATCCCATAATTATTGGCAAATATGCAGCACCAATTACAGTGTTAAAGAATACTTCTTTTCCAAGAAAAACATAAGCAAGAATAATGATTATCATATTAACAACAAATACGACAACTGAACGATCTAATCCCAGCATAGCTTCTAATATGACTGCAAATCCGGTAAGTCCGCCGGCAGCGATATTATGTGGAGCTAAAAATAAGTTAACGCTTAGTGCTAGAAATGTTGTGGCGAGGATAATTAAAATTATCTTTTTCAATCTGGCTACCATGACGGATACTCCTTAAATTAATTTTTCAATAAATATGTTATCCTAATTGAATAATTCTATTCGTTAGAAACTGATGTTCAGATCAATATTCAAACTAATATCCACTTTTCGAGATTAACATCCACCGTGATGGAATAAGTTTAATCGTGCTATCGCGAAGGTCGGTCTCACATTAAATTTCAGATGTTTATGTATTGAAAATGGAATATAATGTGATATAATGAAATAAATGTATAGAAGTCAGACAGATCAGTTTCTATACGTCCGGTATAGTGTTGTGCTAAGCGCAATCATTAACTAGAATACGATTAATAATGTATTGAATCAATCAAATCGGATACTATATCAATAAATAATATAAATTTCAAAAGAGGTAAGGGTGAAAGAATTTAAGAGGAAGGAAAAGCGCAAACATATGTACTTTCATCCTTTGCGTTTGCGGCTCAAATGAACATGGGGTATATTCGCTAGAGCCTTGGTATTAAGTTATGATGAAATGGTATATGAAAAATGTCAATGAGATTATAGAAGAATTAAATACATCTTCAACAGGATTAAATAAAGATGTACGCGCCAAACGGCTTGAACAAGAAGGTGCTAACGAACTGACAAGCAAGAAAAAAGAGTCTGAGATATTAAAATTCATTCGTCATTTTAATGATTTATTAATATATGTATTAATTGGAGCGGGCATACTTAAAATAATCCAACGGTCTAATATAGAAGCTGCGACAATTTTATTAGTAGTTGTAATTAATGCATTAATTGGTTATGTCCAGGAGCGGAAAGCAACAAACTCGTTAAATAGTCTGCGTTCGATGATGAGTACGGATGCAACCATCCTTTCTAATAACGAAAAAGAAATAGTACCGGCAGCATCTTTGGTGCGTGGTGACATTGTAATACTGGGACCGGGAAAAATAGTACCGGCAGACTTACGAATTATTGAATCCTACAATTTAGTTGTGGAAGAAGCAATCTTAACAGGAGAATCAGCACCGATAGCGAAAAACAGCGATACAATCGGCAATGAGGCTGATCTAGGGGATTGTATCAATATGGCATTTTCCGGAACGCTTATTAATAGCGGAACCGGAAAAGGTGTTGTAGTTGCTACCGGGGATCATACGGAATTGGGAAGTATCAGTACCAATCTTAAGAATGTTGAAAAAAATGAGACACCTTTAATAAAGAAAATGAAGACGTTAAATCATCAAATCTTTTTTATTCTTACTGTGGTAGTTGGCATACTATTACTTTTCTCTATTTTCTTTAGAGAACTTGCTTTTGATGAATTAATTGCTTCGTTGATTGCGTTAGCGGTATCAGCAGTACCCGAGGGACTGCCTGCTGTATTATCCATAATTCTGTCAATGGGCGTTACGTATATGGCAAAAGAACATGCAATTATAAAGCAAATGCCTGCAGTTGAAACTTTGGGTAGTATGAGTGTGATTTGTTCTGATAAAACAGGGACATTAACAAAAAATGAAATGGCAGTTGTTTCTGTTATAACAAAGTCCAGAGTACTTGATGTAGAGGAGTTTGCTTTTGACGAAGAACATAGTTCAGTATTTGAGAAAGACTCCGCACTTCATAAATTAGCTGAGATTGCACGCTACTGTAACAATACAAAAGTTAATTATTATGACGGCAAGCGGGAGGTTATCGGGAATCCAACAGAAGGTGCACTTTTGGACTTTGCAAACCACCTTAATTTAAACGAGGAAATCCATGTTGTTTCTGAAATACCTTTTGATTCTTCTTATAAATATATGGCAGTCTTGATATCTTTGCATCAGGAAAAATATATCTATTTAAAAGGAGCACCGGATATTATTTTAAATATGGTAGCATATGAGGATAATGGATTGGCATTCAAAGAGATAGAGATAGATTACTGGCTAAAACAGAATGAAAATCATGCAAAACAAGGAAGGCGTATTTTAGCGGGTGCTTATAAAAAAGTTGATAATAATAAAGACCATATTACTCACAAAGATTTAGAGAATGAAATGATTTTAGCAGGACTTTATGGAATCATCGATCCACCTAAAAAATCAGCAATTGAATCAGTTGCAATATGCCGCGAAGCAGGTATCAGTGTTAAAATGATTACCGGAGATCATAAAGATACAGCAATTGCCATAGCAAAAGAAATAGGGCTTGAACATTATAACAATGCACTTGTAGGAAGTCAGATTGAACAAATGAACGACGAGGAGCTGCAGGCAGTTGTAATGCAAAACGATGTATTTGCAAGAACCACTCCCGAACATAAGCTTCGTTTAGTCACAGCCATTCAGGCGAATGATCATATTGTAGGCATGACTGGGGATGGTGTTAATGATGCACCGGCACTTAAAAAATCAGATATTGGAATAGCAATGGGAATCAAAGGAACACAGGTAACAAAAGACACTTCCGATATGATACTATCAGATGATAATTTTTCAACAATTGCCAAGGCAGTAAAAGAAGGACGGCGTGTATATGATAATCTTAAGAAAACGATTTACTTTGCATTACCGACAGCGTTTGCACAGGGATTAATCGTGCTGGTTTCATTAGTGGCAAATATACCATTACCTTTAACAACAATGCAAATTCTATGGTTGAATATGGTTACTACCATTACACTGTCCTTTGCCTTAGGATTTGAACCTGCAGAAAAGGATATTATGCATCGAAAACCAAGGAATATAGATGAGAATATCTTAAATGGATATGCAATTTTTAGAGTTGTATATGTATCATTAATGCTGGCAGGACTTGGATTTATTGTCGAGAATTTCGTTTCAGGGCAAGGCGCTTCAGCAAATGTAATCCAGACAACACTTTTACAGACGTTAGTAATTGGCCAAGGATTTTACATGATTAATTGCCGCAGTATATACAAGTTTTCCTTGACACCATCAATTCTAAAAAACAAGTTTATATGGATATCGTTGGGAATATTATGTGTGATACAGGCAGCAGTTATATACATTCCGGTAATGAATGACATTATGGGGACCACCCCAATTGGGCTGGCTTACTTTGGAATTGCCTTTGGCGCAGGAATTATTGTATTTGTTGTGGTAGAGATTGAGAAAAAAATAAGTTCAAATATGCGGATTAAATAATATACAGCCTTCTATAGATGCGTTATCAATTTTATAGAAGGCTTTTTACATATTATTAGGGAGGTACTACATATCGTCTTTTACCAGATAATGAATCCTGCAAGATAAAAAACACTCCGCTAGCTAGGGGATGCAAATGTTGCCAATAACCTAAATGATTCTGATTCAAGCGTTCCTAAAACCGGAGATAGCAGCAGCATATGGCTGTGGTTAGCTATGATGAGTGCCTGTGCATTAGCAGTAATACAATTATTTGTTTTTAAAAAGAAATCAAATTTATAAAGTATATAATTTTATGATAGTATATCATTCTATACTAAAAGCAGTAAGTTAGGATAGATAGTCTAAAAGATTTAAGCACTACATGAAAATTGTAGTGCTTAAATCTTTTATCCTATCGGAAAGGATTATAGTCGGATGTGTTCGACGCAGAGAATGTGCCAAGGCACATTCTTTATATAAAGTATCAATTTCAGCATAGTACAATAATTTGGTCAGGTGTCGTTTGCGGAGGGATACTTCTTGTTGTAAATTGATAAAAGACAATCAAAAGTTTATTTTCTAAACCACACATATATGGCTGCCCATTAGCAGTGACAATCGTAGTTTGAGTTGAGATATTAAGTGACAAAGAATTGTCTGAAGCTGTAAGCGTAGAATCAAAATAATTTAATGCAATATCTGCATTCATATAATTCAAACCCATAACAACAGCATTGTATTGCGGAGGGTAAATCGCTAATGCTGGTAAGGATGCATCATAAAATGCTACAATAGACATTCCGATACTAAAAGGCGTGTTATTGATTACATATGTTTCAGGAGTCAGGATAAAATTTATTACTTGATTATCGCTATGAACTGTAATAATTTGGTTGCAGCAATTATCATTATACGGTTGAATATCTCTTATCGTTCCGTAAACAGGAACAAAGTTAGGAATTTCCATATTATAAGTGTTCTCCATAGTTTTAATATATAATATGCCTAAGAAGTTATTAAGGTTAACTATTATAGAAGTAAATGCGTATCATTTCCAACCACCGTCAAATTCTATAATTTGACCGGTTAAATAATCAGGAGCATTGCAGAGCTGCCAGACAAATATACCGACATCGTCGGGTCTTGCCAATTTGCCCATAGGTATTTCCTGAATCAATTCAGTTATTTCTTCTTTTGTCAAAAAATCATTCATTTCAGTATTAATTACGCCACAAGCTACAGCATTTACTTGGATATTACTTGGAGCAAGTTCTTTCGCAAGCGCTTTTGTAAAAGCATTTAATCCTCCTTTTGAAGCTGAATAGGCAACTTCACAAGAAGCTCCGGTATTGCCCCAAACAGATGAAATATTAATGATCTTTCCTCTACTTGATGCCAGCATATATGGAATTGTATGTTTGGTGACAGCAAAAACAGCGGTTAGATTGGTATTGATTATATTTTGCCATTGTGCAATAGTCATATCCTGTAATAAACCGATATGGCTGATTCCCATATTGTTAACCAAAATATCGATAGATATATTTTCTTTATTAATAAGTCGAAATAGATCACATACTTGATTGTAATCACTTAAATCACCTACATAAGTAATGCAGCTTATGCCAAATGACTTCACTTCTTTATATACAGAATTTAATAATTCTTTTTTTTCTTTGCATGTAAGTATAAGATTATAGCCTTTATGTGCTAAAGTTAAAGCAATAGCTCTGCCGATACCTCGGGATGCACCGGTTACTAAAACAGTTTTACCAGACATAATATCAACTCCTCGTTTTTAGTATTTCCTGAATTTTATCACATTAAAGGAGAAAAGAAAAGTTCAAGGTAAAATTATTAAATAAATGTTACAAATTTATTGACATTAAAAGAGGATGTGTTATAATTATTAATGTAATAAATCCGTAACAATTAATTTGGACGATATAGTATAGTATTAAAAATATTTGAGAGGACTTGCTTTCATTATTTATACTTGACTGTCTGAAGCATCAGATGGATAGGAGTTTTTATGTATACCAAATATACAAAAGCAATTGCTGCATGTTTAACAGGATGTATTATGTTGACTATGAATACAGGAATCGCATTAGCAGAAGAAGCGGTACAAGAACCAGAAGCAACGGCGGTTGAACCGACAACAAATGAGACGACGAATATAAGTGATACCAACGAGATTCAGTCAACTGAAAGTGTTGAGGTTGCGGGTGCAGGAATAACCGTATTGCTTAACAATTATTATGAACAAACAGAGAATCCGGAGATGGATATATTGGCATTGTTAGAACAGGAAGTCCCCCCTGTTGAAGAAGAAACAACAATAAGCGAACAAGAGTCAAAGCGAGAAGAATATTTTGGAAAGATTGCAATTGCAGTTGTTGACAGTTATGTGAATGTAAGAAAAAAAGCGAGTACAGAGAGTAAGATTGTCGGAAAGATATATGGACACTGTGGTGCAACAATTATAGATGAAAAAGATGGCTGGTACAAGATTACTTCCGGGAATGTAGAAGGTTATATAAAATCGGAATACTTTGTGACTGGAGAAGAAGCAGAAAAATATGCTTTAGAGATGGGATATATATTAGCAACTGTGAATGTACCGGGGCTGAATCTTCGAGATGGTCAAGGAGAAGATGCGAAGCGGTTGATGGTTCTGTCAGAAGGAAGTAATTATGCAGTATTAAAATACGGTGATGGTTGGGCAAAGCTGGCAATCGATGAAGATACGACAGGCTGGGTAACAATGGATTACATAGATATTAGTGCTAATCTTGAGAATGCAGTTACGCTTCAAGAAGAGGCAGCAGAACTTAAGAAAGAGCAGGAAGAAGCAGAGATAGAAGTTGAAACAGAAAGCCAGAAAGAAGCTGAATCAACCATTATACAATCTCAGCAGTCTACAAAATCGACACAGAAACAGACTACAACAAATAATACAACAAGTAACATTAAGACCAGTAACAACAGTACCGGATCTGCAACAGGTCAGTCATTAGTTACATATGCAAAGCAATTTGTTGGCAATCCATATGTCTACGGTGGATCGAGTTTGACGAATGGTACAGATTGTTCAGGATTTACAATGTCGGTATATGCACATTTTGGATATTATTTGAATCGTTCATCAAGTTCTCAGATTAATAATGGGACACCGGTATCATTAAGTGAATTGCAACCTGGTGATTTAGTATTTTATGCTCCTAATGGAACAATAAGTCATGTAGCTATTTACATAGGGAATGGACAGATTATACATGCAAGCACGGCAAGTACGGGAATCATTATTTCCAGTATTAATTATGGAAGTGCACCATATAGTGCAAGAAGAATATTAAATTAAATATATACTGCCATAAGATTTATCTTATGGCAGTATATATTTTTTATCTTATAGGAAAGTCCTACATTTCGTATCCAGTAAGATATTGATTCCTATAAGATAAAAAACGCTTCGCGAGGATGTGCACACTTTCGGATAGGAAGATGCACTACGTGCCACTATTGATACAATTATTTAGATAATAGTCCATAGCTCCTAAACCAGCATCACCCATATATAAACCGTTATAATTGTGATTACAGGTTTATTTATTTCTTTTTATTTTTAGTGATTTGTGCAATATGGATAAAAAAAATGTATATAAATGTATACAAGAAAAAATATCCTAAAATGGGATTTTAGTTATCCACATATTTTTCATTCAAAAATCGCATAAAATCAAGTTATACACCGACTTATCTACATTATCCACATAAAAACACCATTTTTTTCATAAGTTATCTACAAAGTAATTAAAACATATGTTTTGTGAAAATGCAATAAATTTCAAATTTTGACAAAAAAGTATTGACGAAATTAAAAAAATGTGCTCATTAAATGTCGAATAAAAACATAAAGCTTCAAAATTAGTCATAATTGATGTCATATTAAATTTCAGATGTTTATGTATTGAAATTGGAACATATTGTGATATAATGAAATTAGGTTGATAAACCTGTATTCTATTTGAAAAGGAGTTGGACATCATGCGTTATGTAATTACAGGAAGAAACATCGATGTAACAGAAGGTTTAAAATCTGCTATCTATGATAAGATCGGCAAATTAGAAAAGTATTTTGCACCAGACACAGAAGTACATGTAACTCTAAGCGTGGAAAAGGACAGACAAAAGATTGAAGTGACAATACCAGTAAAGGGTAATATTATCAGATCAGAACAAGTAAGCAGTGATATGTATGTTTCTATTGATTTAGTGGAAGAGATTATAGAAAGACAGCTTAAGAAGTATAAAAATAAAATTATTGACAAGAAACAGTCTAGGGAAAGTTTTTCAACGGAGTATATGGATAATGATTACGAGGAAGATGATTCAATTAAAATTATTAGATCAAAGAGATTCGGAATAAAACCTATGGATCCTGAGGAAGCTTGTATCCAGATGGAATTGTTAGGCCATAATTTTTATGTGTTCTCTAATTCAGAGACAGGTGAAGTAAATGTTGTATATAAGAGAAAAGGCAATACATATGGTTTGATAGAACCTGAATTTTAAGAGAAATGAACAGGGGTGTCGCAAAATGTAAATTGGACTGGCATAGCGCAGGCAACCATATTCAAGATAGATTCGACTTATAATATTTCAAAGAATAGTGAATTTGAATGATAAATGTTTCATATGTTTGGCAAACTCGCTGCGTTCAGGCAGCACCAAACTAATGACATCATTCAAATTCACTATTTTGTAGGGAATAACGCAATTATTTTGTTTCAAATTCATGCTTCTCAGTGAAGCGAAATAAAATAAGGTTGAATAATATATTAGTTAGTGTTAAAATATACTCTGATATACTATTTAAAAATATTGCAAATAGGAGAAAGATAATGGGATTAGTTGATAAAATATTTGGTACGCATAGTGATCGGGAAATAAAGCGTATTAAAAATACTGTAGATAAAATAGAGTCTTATAGAGATGAAATGGGGCAAATGTCAGATAGCCAGCTTAAAGATAAAACAACTGAATTCAAGGATCGTTTAGGAAAAGGTGAGACATTAGATGATCTTTTACCAGAGGCATTTGCAGTAGTAAGAGAGGCGGCAAAAAGAATATTACATACGGAGCATTACCGTGTACAGTTAATGGGTGGCATCATATTGCATCAGGGTAGATTAGCAGAGATGAAGACCGGTGAAGGTAAGACCCAGACTTGTCTATTGCCTGCGTATTTGAACGCCTTGACAGGTGAAGGAGTCCATGTCGTAACTGTAAACGATTACTTAGCAAAACGTGATGCTGAGTGGATGGGACAAGTACATGAGTTCCTTGGAGTATCAGTTGGGGTTGTTCTGAACGACATGAGTCATAATGACAGAAAAGAAGCATATGCGAAGGATATTACCTATATTACGAATAATGAACTGGGCTTTGATTATCTTAGAGATAATATGGTTATTTACAAAGAAGAACTGGTACAAAGAGATCTTGCTTATGCAATTATTGATGAAGTCGATTCTGTATTAATTGACGAGGCCAGAACACCACTTATTATTTCCGGACAAAGCGGAAAGTCAACCAAATTATATGACGCCTGTGATATACTGGCAAAACAGATGACACGCGGTGAAGATGTAAAAGAGCTAAGCAAGATGGATCTGATTATGGGTGAAGAACAGGCAGAAACAGGTGATTTCATTGTAAATGAAAAAGATAAAATCGTAAATCTTACCGAACAAGGTGTAGCAAAAGTAGAAAAATTCTTTAGTATTGAGAATTTAGCAGATGCAGAAAACCTAGAGATTCAGCATAACATAATACTTGCTCTTAGAGCGCATAATCTGATGTTTAGAGATCAAGATTATGTGGTAAAAGATAATGAGGTGTTAATAGTTGATGAATTTACGGGCCGTATTATGCCGGGCCGTAGATATTCCGACGGATTGCATCAAGCCATTGAAGCGAAAGAGCATGTAAAGGTAAAACGGGAGAGTAAGACATTAGCTACTATTACATTCCAGAACTTCTTTAATAAATATACTAAAAAATGTGGTATGACAGGTACAGCGTTAACCGAAGAGCAGGAATTTAGAAATATTTATGGAATGGATGTTGTTACAATTCCGACAAATGTGCCGGTAATCAGAATCGACCAGCAAGATGCTGTATATAAGACAAGAAAAGAGAAATTGAATGCTGTGGTTAATGAGATTATGGAATCTCATAAAAAAGGGCAGCCGGTATTAGTCGGTACCATTACGATTGAAGCATCTGAAGAAATCAGTAAATTACTTACCAAACAAGGCGTTCCACATAAAGTACTGAATGCTAAATTCCATGAATTAGAAGCAGAAATTGTAGCCGATGCAGGTCTGCATGGCGCTGTAACCATCGCTACCAATATGGCCGGACGTGGTACTGATATTAAGTTAGACGAAGCAGCGAAAGAGGCTGGTGGATTGAAGATTATTGGTACGGAGAGACATGAGTCAAGACGTATCGATAATCAGTTAAGAGGACGTTCAGGTCGTCAGGGTGATCCGGGTGAATCTAGATTTTATATATCGTTAGAAGATGATATCATGAGATTGTTTGGATCAGAACGTCTAATGTCTATCTTCAATACGCTGGGTGTTCCGGAAAATGAACAGATTGAACATAAAATGCTTTCTAATGCGATTGAAAGAGCACAAACAAAAATTGAAAGCAATAATTATGGTATCAGAAAGAATTTATTAGAATATGATCAGGTAAATAATGATCAAAGAGAAATCATATATGCGGAAAGAAAACGAGTATTAAATGGTGAGAATATGCGTGATGTAATCCTTAAGATGATTACAGAAACAATAGAGAGCATTGTAGATATGAGTATCTCAGACGAACAATCGCCGGCAGAATGGGATATGACAGAATTAAATCAATTATTGTTGCCGATATTCCCATTTGAGACAGTGAACTTAACAGAAGAACAGCTTACGAAGTATAAGAGAGCAGAACTGAAACACCGTTTAAAAGAAGAAGCTGTAAAATTGTATGAAGAAAAAGAAGCTGAATTTCCTGAATCAGAACAAATCAGGGAGTTAGAGCGAGTTATTTTGCTTAAAGTGATCGACAGAAAATGGATGGATCATATCGATGATATGGATCAGTTACGTCAAGGTATCGGATTGCAGGCATATGGACAGAAAGACCCATTGGTAGAATTTAAGATGAATGGATTTGAAATGTTTGATTATATGATAGCCGCAATTCGTGAAGAAACAGTAAAACTGTTACTGCATGTAAGAGTTGAACAGAAAGTTGAAAGAGAGCAGATTGCGAAAGTAACAGGAACCAATAAGGACGAATCCTTGCCAAAAGCTCCTAAGAAGAGAGAAAATGCCAAGGTATATCCAAACGATCCATGCCCTTGTGGAAGCGGTAAAAAATACAAACAATGCTGTGGCAGAAAAATATAAAAGCTAACTAAAGGGGTGTATTAGTTCAAAAAGGGGATGTTGCAAAATGGTAATTGAATTCGGTATATCGCAGATCGCCGTATTCAATTACCATTTTGCAACATCCCCTAAAGAAAAGTACTGCATTCTCCAGGACGTGCAGCGAATCTCCGATGGTTATTTCGGGTATATAACTTAATAATATTCAAATTGAAAAGATTATGCAATATGAAGAAAGAAGGTGAGTAAGTGGTTGAATTAGATCAATTTAAGATGAGAGCAAGTGAGTACAAGACGCCATTACAAGAAGTGAGGGATTCACTTTGACCCGGCTAACAAGGAAAAGCGGATATTAGAGCTCGATAAGGTTATGGAAAGTGCGGATTTCTGGGAAGATATGAAAAAAGCACAAAGCATTATGAAAGAGTCTAAGAATTTAAAAGATACCGTAGACAAAATGAAACATATTGAAGAAGAATATGAAGATGTACTGACATTGATCGAGATGGGATATGAGGAGAATGATGAGACATTAATCCCTGAAATCCAGCATTCATTAGAATTATTTGTAAAAGACTTTGAAGAACTTAGAATCAGTACACTATTGTCAGAAGCATATGATAAAGATAGTGCAATTCTTACACTTCATGCAGGAGCAGGCGGGACAGAATCCTGTGATTGGGCCAATATGTTGTATAGAATGTATAACCGTTGGGCAGAACGTAAAGGTTATCAGGTAGAAGTATTAGATTTTCTGGATGGTGAAGAGGCGGGACTTAAGTCAATTACATTAGAGATTAAAGGTGAAAATGCATTTGGGTATTTGAAATCAGAAAGGGGCGTCCACAGACTGGTTCGTATTTCACCATTTAATGCGGCAGGCAAAAGGCAGACCTCGTTTGCATCATGTGATGTAATGCCAGATATAGAAGAGGATATAGATATAGATATTAATGATGAAGACCTTAAGATAGACACGTACCGGTCCAGCGGAGCAGGCGGACAGCATGTAAATAAAACGTCTTCTGCTATCCGAATCACCCATTTGCCTACGAATATTGTAGTACAATGTCAAAATGAACGTTCCCAATTGCAGAACAAAGATAAAGCCATGAAGATGTTAAAGTCAAAACTGTATCTCTTAAAAAAACAAGAGGAAGAGGAAAAGAAATCAGGTATTAGAGGCGAAGTGAAAGAAATTGGCTGGGGGAATCAAATCCGATCATATGTTATGCAGCCATATACAATGGTCAAGGATCATCGAACAAATGAGGAGGTCGGCAATATAGCAAGTGTAATGGATGGGAATATAGATCCGTTTATCAGTGCATATTTGAAGTGGAATCAATTAAATAAATAAGAGATTCTTGTTTGGATTCCAGTAACTGAAAGTGCAGTAACTGAAAGATAAAAGAGGTACATGAATAAAAACAGGAAAACATTGACTATATTAAAATGTATGATATAATTGATGTGTCACAAAAAAGCGAGCTGTATTTCGCGCGCTTTTTTGTTGACATTTCGTTAGTTACATAGAGTATGTGAGTACTTTATACTAAATATAATTCAATTTTAGGAGGATTAAACAAAATGGCAAAATGGGTTTACTTATTTAAAGAAGGAAACGCCGATATGAGAAACCTTCTTGGCGGAAAAGGTGCCAACTTAGCAGAAATGACTAATTTAGGCTTACCAATTCCTCAAGGGTTTACGGTAACAACAGAAGCTTGTACAGATTACTACAGAAGTGGTGAGAAGATTACAGAAGATATTCAAGGCCAGATTTTTGATGCTGTAAGTGAATTAGAAAAAATCCAGGGAAAGGCATTTGGAGATACCCAGGATCCGTTATTAGTATCAGTTCGTTCCGGTTCCAGAGCATCTATGCCCGGTATGATGGATACAATTCTTAATCTTGGATTAAATGACGAATCTGTAGAAGGGTTTGCTGTTAAAACCGGAAATCCAAGATTTGCTTATGATTCTTACAGAAGATTTATTCAAATGTTCTCAGATGTTGTTATGGAGATGAGTAAAACTTTCTTTGAAGGAATCTTAGATGAAATCAAAGAAGCTAAAGGTGCTAAAGTTGATACAGACCTAACAGCAGATGATTTAAAAGAAGTTATCGCTAGATACAAATCAATCTATCAGGATAAAATGGGAGAAGAATTCCCACAAGATCCTAAAGTTCAATTGATGGAAGCTGTAAAGGCAGTGTTCCGCTCATGGGACAACCCTCGTGCAATCGTATACAGACGTATGAACGATATTCCGGGTGATTGGGGAACTGCTGTTAATGTACAGGCGATGGTATTTGGTAACATGGGTGACACATCCGGAACAGGTGTTGCATTTACACGTAATCCATCTACAGGCGAGAATTTAATTTACGGTGAATATCTAATCAATGCACAGGGTGAAGATGTTGTTGCCGGTATCAGGACACCTCAGCCTATCTCAAAATTACAAGAAGATATGCCTGATTGCTATGAAGAGTTTATGACAATTGCTAAAAAGTTAGAAAATCACTATCGTGATATGCAGGATATGGAATTCACAATTCAAGAAGGTAAACTATTTTTCTTACAGACACGTAACGGTAAGAGAACAGCTCCGGCTGCACTTCAAATAGCTTGTGACTTAGTAGATGAAGGAAAAATTACAGAAGAAGAAGCAGTTTGCAGAATTGAAGCAAAATCCTTAGATCAATTATTACATCCTACATTTGACGCAGCTGCATTGAAAGCTGGTGAAGTGATTGGTTCAGCACTTCCGGCATCACCGGGAGCGGCAGCAGGTAAAGTTTACTTTACAGCTGATGATGCAAAAGCAGCAGGAATCAGAGGTGAAAGAGTAATCTTAGTTCGTCTTGAGACATCTCCGGAAGATATCGAAGGTATGCATGCAGCGCAAGGTATCTTAACAGTTCGCGGCGGTATGACATCTCACGCAGCCGTAGTTGCTCGTGGTATGGGTACAGCTTGTGTTTCCGGATGCAGTGAAATCAAAATTAATGAAGAAGCTAAGGTATTTGAACTTGGCGGACACAAAATAGTAGAAGGTGATTATATTTCACTTGATGGTTCAACAGGTAAGATTTACTTAGGTGACATCAAGACAGTAGAAGCTTCTGTAACAGGAAACTTCGGTAGAATTATGGAATGGGCAGATAAGTTCAGAAAATTAAAAATCAGAACAAATGCTGATACCCCTGCAGATACAGCAAATGCAGTTAAGCTAGGAGCAGAAGGTATCGGACTTTGCCGTACAGAGCATATGTTCTTTGAGGCTGACAGAATTCCAAAGATTAGAAAGATGATTCTTTCTGATACAGTAGAAGCAAGAGAAGAAGCATTGAATGAATTGATTCCTTATCAAAAAGGTGACTTTAAAGCAATGTATGAAGTATTAGAAGGAAAACCAATGACAGTACGTTATTTGGATCCTCCTCTTCATGAATTTGTACCTACAGATGAAGAAGATATTAAGGCATTAGCATTCGACATGGGATTAACTGTAGAAGATGTTAAGTCTAAATGTAATGAGTTACATGAGTTCAATCCTATGATGGGACACAGAGGCTGCCGTCTGGCTGTAACGTATCCTGAAATTGCTAAGATGCAGACAAGAGCCGTTATGGAAGCTGCAATTGAAGTAAAAGAGGAAAAAGGATTTGATATTGTTCCTGAAATCATGATTCCATTAGTTGGAGAAAAGAAGGAATTGAAATTCGTTAAAGATATCGTGGTAGAAGTAGCAGAGCAAGTAAAGGAAGAAAAAGGTTCTGATATTGAATACCACATTGGTACAATGATTGAAATTCCTCGTGCAGCATTATTAGCAGATGAGATTGCTGAAGAAGCAGAATTCTTCTCATTTGGTACGAATGACTTGACACAGATGACATTTGGATTCTCACGGGATGATGCCGGTAAGTTCTTAGATTCTTACTATCAATCAAAGATTTATGAATCAGATCCATTTGCCAGATTAGATCAAAACGGTGTGGGACAGCTTGTAAAGATGGCAGCTGAAAAAGGCCGTACAACAAGACCAGGCATCAAATTAGGAATCTGTGGAGAACATGGTGGAGATCCATCATCAATCGAATTCTGTTATAAGACAGGATTAGACTATGTTTCATGCTCACCATTCCGTGTTCCAATTGCAAAACTTGCAGCTGCGCAGGCATTTTTGAATAATAAATAATTAATGTAAAATATTAATTTATAAAGTAGAAGGACATTGATAACTCACTATCAATATTCTCAGACTGTAGTAAAGCCATGAGATTTTTCTCATGGCTTTGTCTATAGTTCCCCATGAGATTCACTCAACAAATATACATGAAAGGAAAGTGGCTTTGACACCTGTAATCTCCACGGCTATACATTTCTAATGTCGCTCTTCCGGCGATGCTTCTTTCCAGAGAGGGAGGTAGTCAGACAGCGTTTGGCAGAGGTTATATATGTATTTTTTATTCATTATTGGTTATATTAACTATATCTAAAAAGAATTGCCTGGTATAGCAGGCAGATAGGAGTTAATATGGACGCAAATACAGAATATCTTAATTATATCTATCAAAATGCAGAAATGGGAGTTGAGACAATACGGCAGATTCTGGAAATCATTGAGGATTCAGATTTTTCAAAACATCTGCAAACTCAATTAAAGGAATATACTGAAATTAACTGTGAGGCAAAGAAAAAACTAAATGAAGCGGGGCACGAGGAAAAAGATATTGGAAATATGCAAAAGGTAATGGCATATATGTCAATCAGTATGAAAACACTTACCGATAAATCAATATCTCATATTTCAGAGATGATGATTAAGGGAAGTGCAATGGGGATTATTGAGGCTACTAAAAATATAAGAATATATGCAGATGCAGATAAAGATATAGTAGCACTAGCAAAGAAGCTTTTGAAAACTGAAGAAAATAATTTTGAACGGCTTAAGAAATATTTATAAAAGGTTATAGGTTTTTGAGCCATTAATGGCTGGGCAATCCTCTAATAGCCTTCTCGTACTGATATTTGGCGAAGGAAAAGGTTCTGGAGCAGCATTACTATTTTTATTACTTGCTATAATAGGGATAATTACATGTTTATATTTTCGTAAAAGCAAGTATATTTGGAAACTTGAAGATACTTAATGATGCAATTCTGATATAAAATTTATTGACACTAAAGGGTAGAATGGTTATAATAAGAATAATTTAATATCAGCAAAACGAAGATTTATAGATATCTATATTTTGGAGTATAAGATTAAAAGCAATGAAAAGAATAAGTAATAATGAGTGAAACATACAGAAAGATACCGGTTGATGAGAGGTACATGGGAAGCTGATTATGAATACATCTTGGAGCTTCACACCGAAAGCTAGTAGGCTGTGACGGATCCCTGCACACGTTATAGTGCTAGAGTATCGTATACTATATATACTGTACTCAAAAAGGTAGGCAATGTGAATTGCCTATAAAATTAGGTGGTAACACGAGATTGACTCTCGTCCTTTTGTATAGGACGGGAGTTTTTATCTTATAGGAAAGTCCTACATTTCGACCCAGTAAGATATTGATTCCTATAAGATAAAAACGCTCCGCGAGGATGTGCACACTTTCGGATAGGAAGATGCACTGCGTGCCCGAAAGTGGCACGGCGATTCTGCGAAGCAGAATCTTTGTTC
>Ga0153924_1000537_pt1 | contig 23552 bp, 28 predicted proteins | sample TSNJ008MetaG_FD_104709 | JGI IMG/M metagenome (GOLD analysis project Ga0153924, IMG submission 104709) | Attine ant fungus gardens microbial communities from New Jersey, USA - TSNJ008 MetaG | ecosystem: Host-associated > Fungi > Mycelium > Unclassified | place: USA: New Jersey, Wharton State...
CTATTTAGCATTGCTTATCCTATCGCTACTTTTTCAATTGGATTTGTCTGGCTGATTATCATTACTGCCAGTTATTTGAGAATAAATAGAGCATATCAAATTTCAATTATTTTGTTTCTTACAGGTATTTTTATGTCCACAATAAATCCTTTTATTAACTATTGGACCGATGGGAAATCAAATTCCTTTTTTACCTACCTAACCCAGGCAGATAATATAATACATATTTGCACCGCCATTAGTTTACTGGTTTGTTCAGCAGTCAGTGCTATTATCGGAACTATTTTAATTTTTAGAGAGAGAAGTTCAAAATAATATAGATTATTAGATGAACAAGAGGATTTAGCAAAATCCTCTTGTTGTTTTTTAGGAAACTTAAATTGTATAATTATCGTAACGCTTAGTATGCCATTCCATCAAATCAGCCAAGGTCACATGATCGACAACGTCTTTAATTGCATCATCTAATTTTTTCCACAATATTAATGTTGCACACTCATTTTCTCTTGGACAGTCATTTACCTCATACTCCAGACAACTCACCGGAGCTAAACTGCCTTCTGTTAATCTTAAAATCATTCCGGCGGTATACTCTTCCGGTTTTTTTGCTAATAAATAGCCACCCTGAGAACCTCTGACACTCTTTACATAGCCTGCTTTATTTAAAATCGAAATAATTTGTTCTAAATATTTATCTGATATATCCTGTCTGGCTGATATCTCCTTAATACGCACAGGTCTTCCCGTATTATTAACCGCCAAATCGAGCATCAGTCTTAATGCATATCTTCCCTTTGTTGATATTTTCATAAAGCATTATTTCCTTTCCAATATGCCTAACTTAACACTATGTTAACGGAATCTAGTTCATCGTTTCTATCCTGCCATAATGATCAGGATACTATGTATATCGTACACTTAACGGCCAAACCGCTACCAGCACAACATAAATAGCTGCAATGGCTGCAGCTTGAGTCGAACACTCGATATGTATTAAGCAAAATTAATTCTTGTTAAATTTGCTTTTATTAATATAGCATAAGAATATAAATAATACAAGGCGCAGTCTCCCTAGTTCTTATTTGCATTAGATTTCTTTTTATTCTTTTTTATTTGCTTTCGCATTAGTTTTTTTGACAGCTTATTTGTATTACGCGTTTTACTGCCTGACTTTTTTTCCCGTTTTTGCGCAATAAAAACAAAGTATCCATTTGTCTCTATAATCTGCACCCCACCAAACACCGAAACCAACTTATTCTTATACCAGTCTTTTCGTTTTGTAACCATCACCATTTTACCGCTAATTGTCAGTTTCTGAAATCCTTTTTCAATGAAGTTTTTAGGAACAGAAAAATCTACATGATAGGGGGGATTTGATAAAATCAGAGTGAAATCACTTTCTTCTATTTTATCCAGTCCATTACTGCATATCACTTCCACATTTTCAATCCCATTTAAAATAAGATTTTGCCGGGTAAGCAAAATTGCTTCTTTAGAAATATCACACATCACTACATTCTCTGAATCAATTATTTTACTTGCTAAAATACCTACAACCCCATACCCACATCCTAAATCAAGTACTTTATCCTCTGACTCAAATTCTACCTGTGACAACATCGATAATGTACCCAGATCTATTCCTTTTGGTGAAAATACCGCTTCGTCTGTATGAAATTTCAAATCTATCCCTTTAATATTCGCTTCTATCATATAATCCTCACATATAATGCTTAAGTACTTTTCAGAACTCCAAGACCTTTTCTATTATTTTTATCATTTTTAAGCTCCCATCTGTGTGCTTTAGCACACGTACAATCAAGGTGAGTGAAAAATTTATTTTTCACTCTTACTCCATTCTGCCGAGCCAAATGTTAGATTTGGCGATGGCATCACTAATTTGTATATTAATAATTATTCTTCATCTTTCATAATAAGATACATATCTCCAACTTTATCTTCCATAAAACTCATCGCATCTGCAATCGCTTTATTGTAATAGTATGGAGCAATTTTTTCTGAGAGAAAATCTAAAAAAATTCCAGTCTGGAAATCACTGATCTCATCATAAAAATTTTCTTGGATATACCCTTTTAATTCTTCTATCACTTTTGTTTTCTGCATATCATTTAATTGTATCGTATCGTTTTTCTTTGCCATTAATTATAGGTTCCTCTCGTCAAATTTACAAATACATCCACTATCGGCTATCCTGATCAGTGAATCTATCCACACAATCATTTATAATAATAAATTCTATCATATTCTATTTAAAATCACTAGTAGATAACACAAAAATATAAGCATATCAATTTTAATTCCAAGATAATAAATGTACTTTCTTAATTGATTTGGTACTTTGATTTTAACTTGAGCTTTAATTGAAAGGAGCGCATAAATCTCTCCTCCTTTATAAATGCTTTAATATAAGTTCCTTTCACAAATTCCCTAGACAAAGGTATCTTCACTAACACACTGCCGGCAACCTCCTGACTGGGTACCGTATATAACAGCTTTGATGATTTTCTGGATATAGGAGCCACCCCAACTGCCGATACAATCTCTATCTCCGGCAGGTTGAATTGTTCTTCTTCTCCCTTAAATTCCAATACCACTTCATTTCGTCCAATAAGCTTTTTAGCAACTTTTATTGAGTAAGTAACAGTTTGTTTTTTTTCATTTACAAATAAATAATCGAATCCGGTGGAGTATGTCTTTACACCATTTCGGTCAAATTCCGCATAGATAGTAAAATAGTAGTTTTTTTTCTGGGGAAAGTTGATGAGTAATAAATGATTTTTCTGATACTGCCTTGATGATATATATTTTCTGATTGTATTAATATCGCTAAGAGCCTTTGGGTATCGATCAAATCTATATAGTACAATAAATCCTGTTGTGTCCTTATGAAAATCAATGGAAATTCCTATTTTATCATCTATCATTCTGACTTCATTTATTCTGACAGCTTCATCTGCTTTTACTCTGATCGTGGTTCCGATTACAGCCATACCAGCCTCGATAACTGCTGCCATTACATAAATCGGTTCTTTTTTCTGATATTGAAAAATGCCCTTCTCCGCTCCTGTACTGTTGACAGTTAATATCTGCATTTTGCCTTCTACTGTCGACTGTTCCACCATCTCTCCAAGTTGGAATTTGGGACTTATTGTCGAATAATAGAATTGGATTTGTCTCTTTTCCGGATTTTCATATGTGACTTGAAATATGTGATTCTGCATTGTTTTAATACATATATTTTCTATGGCTTTTGATGGTTTAGCCGGTACACCTGTAACAATAATCCCTTCTGTTGACTCATTCTTACCTCTCACTTGGTACACCAAACAAACACGGTATGTATAAATTTGATTATTTGCTAAATTTCGTTCAATAAATTCACACCGGTTATTGCATGTTAATTTTTCTTCCATTCTCTGTCTTGTAATACGATAGATTTCCACATTTGCATTATCTGGAATTTTATCCCAGGTTATTTTTACAATCCCGTCACCTGCAGTAACAATTATATTTGATATTTCAAAGAAGTTCACAATCGGATACTTAAATATAACGGGAGCTGAATATACACCGGCTCTTTCGGAATACACTGCATAAAAATAAGGTGTTCCAGCATTTATGTTATGGTCTGTGATGCTTGTCATACTTACTCTTCCAACCATCTGACCGTCATTTATGCCGCTTGGTATCGTTATTGCTTTTTTTACTACAATATAGTTGACTAAACCTTTCCCATGACCTTTCATCCACGATAACAGGTTTACTTTTGCATTACAGTCTGTCGATATTCTTAGATTTATTAATTGCGGCGGTGGATACATTGAAATGACTTGTTTGATGCCCGTATAATCTTTACAGATCTCATATGCTTTCATACAACATTCTACTGCGATTTCCTCACATCCGCGTCCTCTTGCTTGCGATATTAAAGCTTGCGCTGTTGTAATTGCATGATCTATCTCTGCTTCTAAATCATCTTCCTTGTAAATCGGTAAAAATCTCTTTATTGTGTCATAATGTTTCTTTGCCTTGATATACTCTTTGTTGAAACAGGCCTCTCGCAATTGTTTATTAAGACCGTCAATCCTTAGTTCAAGCCTCTCCAGCCTTTGGCTTAATACTTTCACTTTTTTGTTATTCGGCCAATATTTATCCGCATCCTGTAAATAAGCCGCTGCCACCTTAAAATCCATGGAATCAATTGCATTTTCTGCCAAAGTACAAAAAACTGCTGCTCTGTTCACATTATTTAGCTGTATTCCACACTTACACACTTTTATATTTGCATCATTTTCTTCGCCGCAATTTGGACATTTGATTACTAGCTCCATTCCGCAATGCTGACAGATTTTTCTTCCATAGGATACATCATTCATACATCCGCAACTGCACACTTTGATATGGGCATTATTAATTACCGTATTCTTATACTCATTTAGTGCCGGAAATGGGATTTTTTCAATTTTACAAAATGCACCTAATATATCTGCCGATAAATGCTTATCTTTTAATATTTCTGTAAGCTGTATAACAAACCCATCAAATTGTTCCATGCATATCTCACCGGATATATCATAGATTTCTCTTACTTTCTCCAGAACTGCTTTTTGTTTGTGATATAGCAGATAATTATCATAAAGTGCTTTGGATTCTTCATCTTTAAAAGTCAACTCGCATTGACCACATAATTTAGAACCTGAGCCACTGATACTATCATTTTTATAATATTTTGTTCTCTTTAATTCCAGAGCCCTTCGGCAAAGTGTTCTGCAATCCAATGCATCCGCATTATTAGCTGTCGGTCCCTCATATAAAAACTCATATAGATTGCTTATGTTAAATGATTTTAATAATTGTTTTGTCCCCTCATAAATCACAGCGTTTTGTGGTTTTGCTTTATAATAATTATTGTATATCTCCTGATAATCTGCACTATGTTCCACATTCAACTGAAGGCCTAACATTTTGGCTCTTTTCTTGATGACTTCCGGGGAAATTGATTGCTTTTTGGAAAGCTTATTTATCTCTTCTTGTGTAATAAAACCTTTTTTGCCGATTAATTTTAAAATCTGATATAACGGGCCATAGGCTAGTAGACAGGCCTCTTTAATCTGTCTCCTCCTCTCATCCTCATCAGACATCGCTTTCCTTATCTCCGGTATCATCTGGTAATATTTACGATATTGTGGCCCTTTATTAAAATCATTAAATTTACCTAACCAGAATTTAGACTTTTCATCAATTCTCTGGTTAATGATATCAACATCTTCAACTGGATTTGGATCGAATTCAAGCTCCAAAACGATATACCAATTTTCGGCCATATGTTATCTCCTTGACTATAATAATATTTCCTATCAGGTAAAAATCTGTAGATGCTGTAAAGTGTAAATTGGATATGGCATAGCACAGACTGTCATATTCCATTTACACTTTACCGCATCCACAATATATTATCATATTACAGTTATCTGTTTGGACTTCTCTTTTAGTTCATCGACTTTTTCATCGGCCATTATTCCTCTAGACTGCATCGTAGTGTGTACTTCTTTGTTACTTGTTAAGTCTCTTCCGGTCACTTCAAGAATCCCTTCTGTATTAAGCGTTAATATAACCTCTATCGGTGCACCTGCCGGTAGATTACCCGGTAAATCCAGCACTGCCGTACCTAGAATAAAGTCTTCATCTATCTCAAAAACTTTTTCCAAAAAGTCTGTTTCATATACTATAATTTCTGCATTTTCCATATTCGCTTCAACCGTACCAAATGTTCTTCGGACTGTAACCGAACCATTTGGCATTGCTTCATTTTTGATAATCATATTAACACATTTAGATTCACCGTCTACAATTGCCTGCACTGCAAAACTCTTAGTCGTTGCTGCTATCACTTCCCGTACTTTTCCCCCAATACTCATCATGGCAGGCGTCACCGACAAGTCTTCTTTATGGTCCTCTTTTTTTTGATTCTCAGTGTAGACATTGACTGCATATATCGCAGCACCTTTGGCAACCGCTTCATCCGGTTCTAATATTTTGGGTTCTATCCCATATTTTTTTACAAGCATTTCGCTAACCTGCGGCATTCTGGTAGAACCGCCTACTAATAAAATCTCATCAATACAATATCCCTTCGCTATGGCAAGATTGATGGCTGCATCAGTCTTGTCAATCGTTTCATTTAAAAGAGAGGAGGTAATATCATTAAAAATTTCTCTTGACAGGCAGACTCTCCCCCTTAATCCAGCCGCATCTAACATAACCGGAACTACTTCTCTTGAAGACAATTGCTGCTTTGCCTTTTCTGCCTTCAGCCTCAAATCTTGCTGGGCATATTCATCCAATTCACCATTGAAACCAGTCTGGGACATAAACTCCTCCGCTAAATAGCGCATAACGGCTTCGTCCCAATCTTTGCCGCCCAGCTCATGATTACCGTCGGAACATATGACTTCTATCCTTTCAGAATGAATACCCATAACTGTTACATCAAAGGTACCGCCGCCTAAATCAAATACTAACACCGTTTTATCTTCCTGTTCTTTTGTGCAGCCATAATAAAGTGCGGCAGCGGTTGGCTCACTTATAATTTCGAGAACATTTAATCCGGCTATGATTCCTGCATTTTTAGTTGCGATTCTCTCTGCTGATCCGAAATACGCAGGGCAGGTTATCACGACATCTTCTACTTTCGTACCAATTATTTTTGATGCATCCTCTGCTAACTTTCTTAATATATAGGCTGATACTTCTTCAGGTGATTTATCTTCACCATTGTAATGAATTGCAAAATCACTTTTCCCCATCAAGGTCTTTACTAACGCTATTGTATTTTGTGGTTCTATAACTGCATTTTCTTTTGCTATCTGCCCCACCACAACTTGTTCTGGACTCGCATAATTAACAACTGAAGGCGTGGTATTGGTTCCCTCTGTATTATTGAGCACTGTTGCTCTTCCCGTTTCGTCTACATACGCAATACATGAATATGTAGTTCCTAAGTCAATTCCAAAAACATATTTAGACATATTTACACCCATGCATATTCAATTCACCTATGACTTGAATATTGCGTTAATTTAGCTGAAAGAATCATACGCTGCATGGCTCCTTTACTTTTATTTTCTTTCAACTGCTTAGATAATGGAAGCATCTGCTAATTCATAATAATATACTGCAACCTTTTCTGCTGACAGAATTCTATCATTATAAGCATATCCGCTGCTTATGGATTCAGCTACTTTCCCGTGTAATTCTTTTTTATCTGTTGCTGTTTTTTTAATTGCTTTCTGCTTTACCGGAACAAATGTTTCTCCTATCGATGTCTGATAAATCATGACATCATTTTTTTCTAATATATCTTGAATATCAAATGCATATCCTGAAAATATTTTATTTGGAATATCCTGTTCCCCCTCCGCCTTCTCCTGATAAATTGATCTAAGCCTTATAATACTGTCACGAATTTCTATTAAATCCAGTAGAATTGGCCTTATTAGCTGTGCATACATATCCTCCTTATATTTTTGCAGCTCCGCATGCATTTGGTCTACAATTCTTTTTTCATGTTCAGAGTATTGTATTTTTTCGATAAACAGTTTGTTCAAATCATCTATTTTAATTGACAGGTTATTTACCGAATCTATTACATCATTACTAATCAGTATATGAGCATTCCCAATATCTTGTGACTCCTTCTCAATTGGTATCTTTATGTTATTCTCTGTAATCTGTTTTTTATTAATTGTTTTATCTTCGATACAGTATGTCACTTTGTCCATTTGCACCTCCATTAAATCTCATAATAATCCAAAATGTAATTATTTAATTTTACATAGGTTTATTAATTTTTATGTATTTTTGCAAATATTATTATGATTTTCTGTGATCTGTAGTAAATTAATAATTACTATTGATATTGAAATGTGGATGTACGAGAGACGTAGGATGTATGACTGATTACAGAATGGAGACGAAAAAAACGTTAGCAACGGAGATTTTTGAGACTTGGCAGTAACATGGTAAATTCATATTATGAACAGGACATACTGTTGTCATATATTGTATGTTATATTAAGATAAAAAGGAGATTGTTTATGATTGCGTTATTTGAAAATATTGACTGCATGGGGCAAAACTATTGTGGCATACCGAAACATCAGCTGGGTTAGGCATGGAAAACGATATTGCCGAAATTGTATTGCAAAATGAATGAAAACATATGTCAGTAGCTATCAAGGTTGATTCGGTAATTGATTCGGTTGAAAAAATAAAAAAAGCCGGAGGAAAGATAAAATTTGGTCCATTTGACAAACCCATTGGGAAATGTGCAGTTATATTCGATAGGTGGGACAATGAGTATGTTATCCTAGATTTGTCAAAGGGTAAATATACAACCGATGAACTGGGAAATGTGACGGGGGTAAGCAAAAATGAGTGAGGTTTTGGATTTATTCTGCCAGTATTTTTCCTTAATGTTCATGTCGGTTACTATTTCCATATCACCTTTCAACAGACAGCCTTTCCATGCCAGTTTTCGGCTGTAAAAATAAATGCTTGCTTTTGCGTTTTTGCTTATTTCAACTACAAACTTTGAGGACGTGTTTGTGCAAAAATAAAGCTCTTCCAACGATTCTCTATGTTTGCCGGGAAGGACTGCTTTCGTCAACGGATATCCGTCTGTCCCTACACAAGTCAAAATAAATGTGTTAACTCTTTTGTATAGCTTTTCAGCTTTAGCTTTCTGTGTCAAATTTGCACCTCCATAGATATAAATTTTCATTAGGCGTTTGCGAAACGCCACAACCTGCATAAATGCAGGATATTTTTTGTTACAAAATAGAACAACTCCTCACTGATTTATGGTAAAATTGAAATAACGACAAAACAATTTATTCACATACCACAGAAAGGAGTTGTATCTATATGATATCATTTCTCATCCCGTCTATCTTATATTTTCAAATCTAAGCTATAACATACTGCCACGCGTAGAAAAGAGTTATTAGTCATTTTTTGAGCAAAAGTAGCTTACCGATGGGCTAAACCGCTACCAAGTGCAAAAAACGATTGCTAACGATTGAAATACTATAACTTATGCGCTTCTAAATACACAAGTGGAAAGGCTGCTTTGAGTATTTGCCAACGCTCTACTTCAAACCTATGCTCCCCAATAAAGTTAACGTATTCTTCTGGTGTCCATTTTGCATATGTTTCAAACCCGATAAGCTTTAAGAATTTCGCATTTAGATTCCATGTGGCATTATTTAAATGACCATGTGTGAAATTCGGAGCAATAAGCAAACCGTTTGGCTTTAATACCCTCGCTATGTTTGCCATTACCTTAGCAGGATCCGGCATGATATGAAGCGCATTTGAGATGATTACCGCATCAAATGTATTTTCTTCGAATGTGAGTGCTGTAGCGTCCTGCACCGAGAATCGTAAATTATCAGGAACAATTTTCTTCTTCGCCGTATCTATCATTTTTGGCGAAAAATCTGTTGCCACTATGGAGCGGACGAACGGTGCAATATTTATAGAAATCAATCCAGTTCCTGTGGCGATTTCAAGCACATTCATCTCCTTAGTAAGCCGTAGCGACATAAGCCTGTACATCTCAATATAGGCAGCTTTACTTGTATGATTGATTTCAAAGTCATACAACTTCGCATAACGATTCCAAAATCCTTTGTTGTTTCCTTTGTTACCGCTCATAATAGACCGCCTTTCCCTACATTAAGTATTCTAAATCAAGTGTTAAAAAATGGTGAAATTTTATTGTACCAACCAATGACCATGGCATTGTGCTTATTTTCTATGCATGGTTATTAGCCTGCTTAGCCTTAACTAATTCTTCATGATAAAAATAATTTACATAGTTAATGTTGTTAATTTTACAATACTCGTCTATATCAATAGCTAAATCTGACCAATATCCTTTATCACCATTAACATATATTTTATCATAAGTATCATAGAGCTGTGGATATTTTTCTGAAATATAGGACAATATTTTTTGTTTATAGTTTCCTCTTAAATTCAGATTTTCAAACCAATACTCATCAATATAAGCATGTGATTGTTCTATAATCGCCTTAAAATCAGTGATATGCGGAAATATTGGCGACATAAATAACACTGTATAAATGCCGTGGTTGTGCAATTTTTCTAAGGTGAAAAGTCTATCCTTAATACTACTTGCATTATCCATATCGTTTTTAAATTCTTCATCCAAAGTATTGATTGACATAGATACTTTTAAGTTTTTACACTGTTTCAATAAATCTACATCTCTTAAAATCAGCTTTGATTTTGTTGAGATTCCCAAAGAACAATCAACTGAAATCAACTGTTCTAATATTTTCCGTGTAACTCTATACGTTTCTTCAAATTTATTGTAACAATCTGTAACCGATGAAAGAAACACCGACTTACCTTCCAGCTTCTTAGAATTGATAGGTTTGTCACATTTTTTTATATCTATAAACGTTCCCCATTTTTCGTTATGTCCTGTAAAGCGTTTCATAAAACATGCATAACAATATTTACAGGCATGAGGGCAACCAATATAAGGATTAATTACATAATCACTTGCAGGCAAATTAGATTTTGTTACATAATCCTTGACTTCTATTGTTTTTTCAATTATTTCCATGATTTCTCCAATCCGATACAAAGTTGCAAAATATAAATGCCCTACATTACCGCCGAACACGACAATCCCCACGTCTGGCAATTTTACTGTACTTTTTACTGCCGCTAATACCGATACATACAAATAACGGTGGTTATGGTCTGCTCACGGCATTGTGCCTATAATGGATGTTACAATAATTTTCTGAAATAAGTAGCAGATTCTTCGTACCCAATAGCACAATAAAATTTTGAAGCACGTCTTGTTGCTAATGCTACCAATTTACATTCCTTGCTTTTAGAATACTGCTCAAAATATTTCGTTAATTCAGAAGCAATGCCCTTTCTTCTAAAATCTTCCTTAACTATGATTTCTTCCAACCATGCAACCTTTCCATTAGCATAGAAAGTATCATGTATAAATCCTAAACAATAGCCGACAATTCTATTATTATACTCCGCAACAAGCAGGAGTGAAAATTCATCTTGTAATATACGATCAAACGAAACCAAAAAACACGATTTTTCCGGCTTAAAAGATGTCGCAAATAGTTTAACTAATTCAAATATACTTTCTAAATCGTTTTTATCAGCTTTTCTTACCATTAATATAATACCTCCATGCACGGCGTTATGAACTGTCAAGCAACTATCTCCCTTAAAGATTAAAGCTTTTACCGCAAATTAAATTACCTTCTCATTTCCCATGAATTCATCCCTCTATGTATACTTTATTAACGTATTTTTACCACGTTTGTTACATTTTGCTTATACTATGCGTTTACTCCAATCGCCCAAAATTTCGCAATTTTATAAGATTATCAATAGCTTTGGCAGCTTTCCACCAATTTTCACTTATAGCGAAATTTTTAGAGGCGGTATATTCATTGTACCATTCCCAAGGAATATCCCAAACGCCATTTTCAGGTCTGCTTTCAATTATCAAATCGAGAGCATGCTCTACCTCATGTTTGTTTTCATCATAATACTTGCTTTGTGGTGAAAGGATAAATTCTAACGGGTTCGCCATAAAATTATCCTTCTCATTACGAATTTTTTCCAAAACAAGCAAGGGTACTTTCTCAGATAATAATGAATAATTAAAATCGCCGGTTAGTCCGGCTGACTCAATATCTTCATGCAATTCACAATATCCGCCAACACCCATATCTCCATGCTCTGTCTCAGTTTTAAGCCTTTCTATCAGCATTGACGTATATTCTCGTGCAGTCTGATACAGTGCTGACGATTGTTCACCATATCGAAGAATAAACCCACACAGGCTTGCGGTAGTTCCTATGTTTTGAAAAGCATTGGTTTCAGGATTATAAGTCCACCAAATTCCGCGAGGATAATCATTGTTTGACGGTATCGTGAAGAACCAGCCATGTTCCGATTTATATTCGGTGTTTTCAAGATAACGAAATATACCTTGATATATGGGATGAGTTACATCAACAAAACCTATCTGCCGGAGCATTTTAATCACGATTTGAGCATTGTATGCCGTGGAACTAGGATTCCAGCTATCTGGGTCAATTGTATTTCCAAAACCACCATCATCATTCTGATAACAATGTAAAATATAAAGAATAGATTCTTTACTACCATTATCAAAATAATATTGCCAAAGTGCCACATCAAGAGGTCTGGCATTTCGATATATCCAATTATTAATCTCAAAAAATGCGGCTTTCGATAATTTTTTCATTTTACACCTCTTTCTAAAACTAGATATTATAATTTACTGTTTTAAGTCTTTACTCTACTATACCATCATTAAATAGAATCCGTATTGTAAAAAACGGACATATTTTTAATATATTCGTTCGGTGTTAGATTGAAAATATCCTTAAATTCATGAATAAAATGTGCTTGGTCGAAAAATCCCGCTTTTTCAACTATGTCAGGAAAACCCGTCGGATTATCCTGTAATAACCATAATGCATAATTAATTCGCACAATCCGCGAAAATTTTTTAGGTGAAACACCGATATTCTGTAAGAATAACCGCCTTATATGTTTTTCGCTGTAATAAAACTCTGTGCTAAGTTCACTGGCAGCTATATTTCCTTTTTGTGAGGTAATTTTGTTAATTGCGGCGATTATGAAATCGCTACGGTTACTTTTTAAGCGGTTTAAAAAAATATTATCGAGAGATGTGACTAAATCCTCAATCCGTTTTGATTCTATGAGCGTGCTTTCTATTTTACATGAAAGTATTTTATCAACACAACTTAAATCAAGCGAAAAATCAACCAGCTCATCTTGATTGAACCCGCAAAAAGGAGAAAATCCACCCGCATGGAATTTTACGAGCAGAAGTAACTCGTTTTTGTTGGCAGAAGTGCCGACGATCTCCGCTTTTGTGCTTGTTCCGTTATAATAAGGGGTGATTTTTCCGTCATTGACAAACACGCATAAAACTGAATTTGCTGACGGTAAGATTGTATATTCGTCCGACATGGTTTGCGGCGTCGGAAATGAAATACAATAATGAGATATATAAGGACGCAGAAAAATGTTCGGCGGGATATACAAGTAACTGTCCCCACCGCTTATAACTATACCCTTATATTCTTTAATATTATTGCTAGTAATCATTTAACCGTCCTTTATAATGTTTATTATATAAATTCTCAAATCCACTTTATGCCATACCGTCAAGAGTAGAAAAAATTTGTTAGTTAAAAAACATATTAGATAATCTCATCCCGGCTGGTTGTGACGCTCCATGTTTTATCGTGCAGGGCTTTGGTCGGGCACACATCCACACAGACACTGCAATCGCCGCATTGCGGTTCTTTCGGCATTTTATTCATGGTTACAAAGGGGGCTGTAGTCAAAACCTTACCCAACATCAGCGCACAGCCGTACTGATCATTAACCAGCAGGTTGTCTTTAAGCTCCATGTTTGTCTCCTTATTTATGTAATCGCCCATTGCCATACCTCTATAAATGTAAATTTATCTATCTGTTTTTAGAAAACCATTGATTTTATTGGACTTTATAGTAGTACAATATCCCGACTTTATGTATTTTTCCCTTGTTTTTTCCCTTACGAGTTGAGACGAGGGAAAACCTTTAATTTGATGAGTGCCCTTTACTCATTTTCATTACCAACTACTTTGTCTAACAATCTTGCGGATGAACGCTTTGCCTCCCTTGTGGCATGGGCGTAAATATTCATCGTGGTACTTACGTCGGTATGCCCCAACAATTCCTGTACTTCCTTGGGAGTGGCACCACCCGACAGTAGGTTGCTTGTAAACGTGTGTCTTAGCATATGGAAATGAAAACCCTCCAACCCCTTCAACTTCTTCCTTGCCGACCTACACATTAGACTTATTGTATTTGGTGCTTCAAAAGCACCGTCGAGTCTTAGGCATACCAATGGTATTTCGGTATAATCCAGTGGCTTTTCTTCCACTACTGGCAAAGTGTAGACCTCGTAATACGTACGGTCTTTTTCCGTTACCGACTTGTAATAGTTGAGATGGTATAATTCACCATATCGGAAACGATTCTTCTTCTGTTCCAACTTTGCCGCTTTCAAAATCTCCGCCAACGTGTCGCAAAAGTCCACCGTGCGGATTTTGTTTCGTTTGGTGGCACCGATTTCCATGCGCTTCCGTATACCGTTGTACTTCATACTCCGTCGGACAGTTAGGTACTGTTCATCAAGATTGACATCCTGCCAAGTCAAGGCACATGCCTCGCCAATGCGTAATCCCGTGTAATACGCTATATGTATGGGCAATAGTGCCGGATTCTCCCTATCCCTAAGAAACCCCATCAGTTTTAGAAACTGTTCGTGGGTAATGGTGGGGGAAGAATTGTCCTTGCCGTCACCATCGGAAAACAACGAATATTCCTCTTTCCTTGACCTCATAACCACATACTGCATGGGGTTAAAAGCAATCAGTTTTTTGGAAATACCGCAAACCGAAACGCTCCCTATAGGATTGCTGAATATTGGAGCATGGAACCTTTTTTGAGTGCCGGTACTTCCACTCCGTCTGGGTTTATACCACCCAAACTTAGAAAGTCCACATAGGATTGCAGGTGTTCGGTGGTAACATTCTTCAACTTGCGGCTTCCAATAGGGTGGCGTTTTATAATGTTGACCCTCCCTTGATAGGCGGTAACCGTACCGTTGCTTAGATTTCCGGGCTTCACTTCTTCCTCCAACCACATCGTCAGCAACTCGCCCAGGATGACGTTTTCCGACCTTGCCACCATCTTTTTGGAATCGTAATCCTCCATTGCCTTTCGCAACAAGACTTCCGTTTCGCCTTTGCTTTCTGTACCAGCAAACTCCTTTCTTATCCGTGGCAATCGGAACCGTGACATATACTATGCATTCATAATAACACACGTACCGATATATATCAATTAATTTGATTTTCAAGGTGCCACGGAACTATCCTCTATCCGCAAGCCTTTTTGCTGCGGCATTTCGTATCTCAAACATTCTGGCAAAGTGGTTTTCATCGCTAATGTCTGAGATATGTAACAGACAGTCTGCCATTTCTTTATAGTCCTCGACCGGCTTTTGCATTTCCTGTTGGTATGTTTTTTCAGAAATATCCTCCGTTCCAATGGAATATTTCATTAAAGATTTTTTCAACTCCTCGTCGCTTTCGATCCGTCTGCACTCGCCCATTGCCTTGTCAAAATGTGCGGTAATCGTGCCGAACATATCCATGAAACAACCCAAGATGCCCGTCATTATCATTTTTTCGTTGTCCTCTAAATGACTTTCTTCCAAGACGTTTAAGAATAATTCCAATGTCGATTCCATCTGAAGCCGGCACTTTGAAATCACGTCACCCTTTCGATTGTCGCTTATGCCAAGAAGCCACGCATTGTTGGTTTCTAGTGCGTCGGCAATAGAAATGATGAGATAATTCTTCTTCGGGTCAACCCCGTTTGCTTCATACCTTTGAATGGTTGACTTGTTTACACCAAGTCGTTCACCCAACTTAGTGGTAAAATATACCAGTATCGGACGGAACACCATGCGTAAATTGGTGGAATGGGGCAAGCTCCCCGTACTCAAAGTAGGACGAAAGACAGTCATCCGTAGGGATACTTTGGAACATTTTATGACGGTCAATCAAGGAAAAAATCTCTTAAATCGTGATAAAGTTTATGCATTGGGTACGGAAAAACGGAAAGCGGAATGAGAAAAATGGATTTGACTTGGGAATAGAGGCAAAAAGGCACCGACCGAAAAGAAAAAAAGTACGAATGGATTGCTTTTGCGGCAGGCAAAACCATGAAAACCAACAGCAAAATCTCATGCAAGAAAAAATACACTGTACCAGCAAGCAACGCATTTGGACAGCCAAATACAACTTGTCAGAGGAAATCCCTGAAACCCTTATCCGAATAGTGGCAGATGGAAATGGAATGGTGTTGGCAACAAGGAAGGGCGATTAGCGATGAGAAAAAGAAACGTACAGATTTTATTTCGCCTAAATTAAAAAGAAGCGGCGAAGCTAGACCAAAAGATAAAACAGTTTCGTGATATGCGTGAGTCATTAAGCGGTTTGTCAAGAGAGGCGTATATACGCCAACTAATAAACAGTATTGTACCAAACGAGGCTCCGCCGGATTACCACCATATGGCGGAAGTACTACACAAAGTTGGAAATGATCTAAACCAAATCGCTTGCAAGGCTCATACAATGAACGTCATAGACGTAAAACGGTATGATGAAGCAGTGTGCCAATTTAAAAAGATGGTTTTGCTCATTACCCAATCGGTCATTAAACTTCCACTAGAGTAATGGTTAATTGATTGGCAAATAATCATTGATTCCCATGCCATAACAAGACATTTTGTGACAATGACGGAAAGTATTTCTTGTATGGCAAAGGTATCAATGATATAATGGTATGGTATCAAAGTTAACCGTGCCATCTTACATTGATTGGATAACACGAGAGTTTTTATATTAGGCATGTAAGGAGGAATTGGCAAATGATTTATGAGGATATTAACAAATCACATATCCCAAGACTTGCAGAAATCTATGTTGAAACATATAATGCTCCGCCTTGGAATGATAAATGGACGGTATCTTTAGCGGAACAAAGATTAGATGAAATGATTAATTGCCGAGATTCATATGGACTTATTTGCATAGATGATGAAAGTAAAATAATTGGTATGATAGTTGGAATTAGCGAAACCTACTATAATTGCAAGCAATTTTTTATTAAAGACTTCTTTATGATTCCTTCTTCACAAGGAAAAGGTATTGGTTCTGCATTGATAAATGAGCTTGAACGCAGATTAAAAAGTATGGGAGTTGACAAGACATATCTATTCACTTCTAAAACGGATAAAACCGAAAAGTATTATCAAAAACGTGGATATCATAGTTGGAATGGAATGGTGTTGATGGGGAAATCTCTGAATGACATAGTATAAGCATTATCCCTAATATTCCCATTTATCATCATTCCCCTGTATATCAGCATTATCTACACAAATCATGACCACCGGCTTAGCCGGTGGTTTCCTCTGCGGCTATAAGCCTGTGTTCCCTGCTCGCCTCTAAAGAGGCATTGAAAGATTGCCTTTTGCACTACATTTACCACAACCCTAAAGGGTAATTTGGGAACACACCTGCATAGCAGGTGGTTTATTTGAATCGCCGATACAAATATATTACAGTGGCAAGAATCTATCTCATTGCCACCGTAATTTTAGCATTTATCTAAAAATGATTTCCATGTTTACGTTTTCCATTGCTTGAGAGTGAATGTTATTTACACAGCCAATCCATTTCATAGGGTTTTCAGCCTTTAACTGCTCTGTAACTCCTTGTGCCTGTTTCTCTTGCTCTACAATGGTTTCAAATCTTTCCTTTGCTTGTTCGTCTATATCAGCAAGGTACGAGTTTAACTTTCCGTCTACGAGAAGGTTGGTATATGTTACTTTGCGATACTCTTTCAGATACCTTAGATGTCTTTTCCCAAAATGCCGATTGGCTTTTCTTCTTCGGTTGGTAATGTGATATTTGGTATTAGGTATCCGTTTTCATTGTGGTATGTACCGCCCATTTTTTCAAATGATGATTTCGTCATATGATTTTCCTCCAAATTTTATTTGCACATATGTCACAGCTTTCCGATTGACACATCACTTACTTGCGGAGAATGTGAAACATTCTCTTAATGTCTCGTACAAAGTGCGAGACTATTTCTTCCCTTGTTTTTTCCCTTATAAGAATCTCGAACAAGGGTAACAACGTGTAAAACCATATAATGCGATAAGGTGAGGACACTACGGAAATTCCTTTATTTTCAAGGCATTCAGAAAACTTTATTAACATCCTATAACGGATGATAAAACATTCCTAATATAAATTTTCATATCTATGCTATAACATACTACCAAGCATAGAAAAGAATTATTAGTTATTAAACCGTGTCCGCTGATCGGTTACGAAGTACTTTAGCTTTTATCTTTTGCTTTTTCAGTGCGTAGCACTTTCGTTCTGCTCCTCATTGTTGAAAAGTTCATGAAATTATTTAAATTACCAGTATTACGTATTTTTCTTTTTTTTACAACGATGCGAGTGCTTATAATATTCATACCGGAATATTTATATCGCAAATTTGAGATAATAAACGACCAATATGACCATGTTCATTTAAATATGGTTCTCCTTCGATAATAATTACAGCATTATACCATATCCCTCCGCCACAATGATAACCATATTCTAATAATCTATTATTTGTTTGTTCAAGCCATTCACCCCATATGCCTTTTATAGTCAACATAGCGGGTAAATCTAAATAATCACACCCATCAGGGATAGGAGTATCTTTTGGGGCGATAACACCGAATATACTGGCATAAGTATTGTCTTTCCAAGCATCATGCGTACATTCAACGACTGCATTTGGTATTAATTTAGGTAATTTATCAACAATAGGCTTTATCTTGTTATTATAAATATCCCAATCTTGTTCTACAGGATTTTCTATATTGGAATCCAAGCTGTAACGGACTGTTCTTCCTATAATACGAGCATCTGGCATATCGATAATTTCAATATCTTCGACATTCGGTTTAAGAGTTATGATTCCGCTGTTAGGTTCAATTACCGTAAATTTTTTATTTGTTTTTGATGACATTATGCAACCTCCATGTATTTCATTTTTGTTGATTGTTCTATACGTTTTTGTATGTCCACCTTCTAAAGTAACTTTTATTGATAATCGGGGATAATATTTAAGTTCAATATCTGCTTCCTGCGCTGTTGTTGGAGTAACACCATGAAATCGTGAAAAAGCTCTTGAAAAACCATCTGGTGATTCATATCCATACTTAAAAGCAATATCAATTATTTTCATTTCATTGCTGACAACATCAAAAGCGGCAAGTGTTCATCGACGATTGCGAATATATTCTCCTATTGTGCAATTAAACAGCACATTAAATATGCGCTGGAAATGAAAATTTGAAACGCAAGCCATTTTAGCTATCTCGTTATAATCCAGTTTTTCACAAATATTGTCTTCAATGTAATCAATCGCATTTTGCATACCGCTTATCCAATCCATATTCAACCTCCTTAAATAAAGTATATCACTTAAAATAAAACTTTCCCGATATATTTTGCTGAATACTATCGGGAAGTCATAGGGACGTTCTTTAATCACAACTGCGCCTTTGTCAGACTGTTGAATGATTCTAAATCCATCCCACTTGACTGACAGTTTGGAGTTCTATGATTTTATTTCTCTTTCTTGATCCTTGCTATAAAAATTATAAAGTACGACATCGTGTTCTAGCCAATGGATATTTTTAAAGAGTAGAATAAATTTAATATGCCACCACACCAGAGTTTATAAATTTTCAAATCAAAGCTATAACATACTGCCAAGCGTAGAAAAGAATTATTAGTCATTAAACCGTGTTAGATAATCTCGATGCTTCGGAGACAGTAAGAAATTGAACCTCAAACGGCTAAATGCTCATTTTGAACGTTCAAACCACTCATTAGATAAAATAGCATACTCATATGCGTCATGCCATAAATGATTACCTTGTTCATCGCAATAAAAAACGCCTAAATCTGACAACTTCATCGTCTGATAAATAATCATATAAATCTTGCCAATCATCAGAGTTGAATCCTCTAATTTCTTACCTTTGTGTTTCCATCATAATCTCCGTTATTAACCCCGCATTTTGCGCCAATATCACAAACAGCGTAAAAAGATTTTTACTTTATTATTTATTGCATTTTAGAAATATAGTAAGCCGAATCTGTTTTGAAAGCGGTAATCTCCGCGATACCATGTCCAATCCCCTTTTTGGATAATCCTCTTTTTAGTATTGACTCTCACATGGTGTGAGGGGCTACACTTATCAATATTGATATTTATAAGTTAATTATAGCATTTTATAAAATAATTGTATAGACCAATTGCTATTGATAGACGTACTCCTCTCCGCGTTCCTCTTTCACAATTATACTTGTCACATTAAGATATAAATCCGTATAATCACCATCCTTGATAATTTCAGGCGTACCGACTACTTCTATCCAGTCATTATCTTTCGGATATGCCCCGTCATAATTTAGCAAGAAACCACCCCAGCCATCATTTCCGCAACATCCCGGTCCATTCCGATAGACAAAATGTATAATACCTCCGTTTGGATCCTCTGCATTCGTATACATCCCTTCTACTTTAATGGTTTTTCCTTTATATTCATCAATATTATAAAAGATATCATTAATCTGTGTTAAAAACATTTTTTCTGTTATTTCTATTAAATCGGAATCAGTTTTTAGTGAATGAATGCTAGTTTCATCTGTGGTAGTTTCCTGTACCTCCGTACTTTCTTGTTCTGTACTATTCTCTTGTTCTTCAGTCCCATCCGAAGCTGTACTGTTTTTAGTAATACTTCCACTGCCTATGTCTGATACTTTTGATTTTTCACCACATGCAGTCAGCAGACACATTATTACACACATAATAACTAATACTTTTTTAATCATGCTGTCAACCTCCTTAACATTCCTAATACAGAATAGATACAAAACATTACTATATTCACTGCGACAACACTGGCTCCGGTCGGAGCAGCATATAAGTAAGATATCAAAATTCCAACAAAGAAACAGCCTACTGAAATAATTGCCGAATTGATCATGACAGAGCTGAATTTCTTGCATACTCTCATAGAAGTCAATGCCGGGAATATAATCAGGCTTGAAATTAATAAAGCTCCCATCATTCTCATTCCTAAAACGATTGTGATTGCCGTAAGAAAAGCAATCAGCATATTATATAGATTTGTTTTCGTGCCGGTCGCTTTCGCAAAATTTTCATCAAAAGTAACTGCAAAGATTCTATTATAAAATATGATAAACAGGCCCAGTACAATCACAGAAAGTATAATACTAATCTGTACATCGCCTTTACTCATAGCAAGAATGCTGCCAAACATATAATTACATACATCTGTATTCATACCTGTTGTCATTGATATTACAAGCACGCCAATTGCAAGTGCGCTGGTTGATATCAAAGCAATTGCCGCATCTCCTTTGATTTTGCTGTTTTCACTGACACGAAGCAATAAAAACGCTGCTAACACAACGACAGGGATTGAAACCATTAGAGGTGCTGCATTCATTGCTGTTGCAATAGCTAATGCGCCAAAACCAACATGAGACAGTCCATCTCCTATCATTGAGTAACGCTTTAATACCAAACTCACACCCAGCAGGGATGCACAAAGCGCTACTAAAAGACCAACAATCATCGCACGGACCATAAAGGTATAAGAAAACATTTCCGTTAAAGTGTTAAGCATTGATTTCACCTCCTAAGAATTGTTTGCCAACATCACTTTTGATATAATCCTTTGTCTCTCCAAAAAACAACTGTTCATTTTTTAAATGTAATATACGACCGGCACACTGTATGGCGCTTCGTATATCATGGGAGACCATAATAATAGTAATATTCATCTCTTTATTGATTTGACCGATAAGACGATACAATTCCTGCGTAGCCCTGGGATCAAGTCCTGCTACCGGTTCATCCAATAGCAGCATTTTATTTGCTGCGCAAAGCGCTCTTGCCAACAGCACCTTTTGCTGCTGCCCTCCCGATAACTCTCGGTAGCATCTTCCTTTCAAATTTTCAATACTTAGCTTTTTTAGATTTTCATTTACTATCTCCTTTTCATTCCGTCCATAAAAAGGCCTTATCCCAATTCTATTCAGGCACCCGGACAATACAACCTCATATACACTGGAAGGAAAATCTTTTTGTATCTCTGTCTGCTGTGGCAGATAACCAATTTCTTTTGGTTTTATTGTATTACCCATCAAAATATTTCCTTTGACAGGCATCTTAAGCTGCAGCAGACCTTTTATCAATGTGCTTTTACCAGACCCGTTTTCTCCAACAACACATAGATAATCACCACTTTTTATCTTAAAATTCAAATTACGCAACACGACTTTTCCTTCATATGCAAAGGAAACATTTTGACAAGTGATTAAGTCCATTTTAGTACAAGGCCTCCTTCAATGTTTCAACATTTTTCCGCATCAGGCTCAGATAAGTTGCTCCGCCTTCAAAATCATCTCTTGTTACATTATGACAGGAATAAAAAGTCTTAACTTCTGCACTGGCTGATTCCGCAATGGACCTGGCAATATTTCCACTGCTGAGTTCAATTTGAAATACAATGGGAATATTTTCTTCTCTGACTTTATCCACTAAGAATGCAACGGTAGAAGCACTTGGTTCTGTTTCTGTGGAACATCCGGGGAAAGCCGCCCAATATTCTAAGTCATATTCCTCAACAAAATAACGCAATGGAAACCGATCTCCAAAAACAAGGGTGTTTCGATTTGCATTCGTTGTCAATTCTTTAAGTTCTATATCAAGCACTTTCAGGTCGTTGATATAGCTTTCTGTGTTTGACGTATATGTATCAACATTTGCTTCATCTATTTTACAAAGAGTATCCGAAATGGACTGTACAATACGAATCGCATTTTGAGGTGAAGTCCAGACATGTTCATCATACTCCGGCGCTTCCTCTTCTCCCTCTTCTTCCATACCTTCTTTCAGTTCTTCTTCTACTGTTTCGACCAAATCCATAAGAGAAATTATATTCATGCTGCTTGTATCCATAGAAGTTAAAATGTCATTGACCCATTCATCAGACTCTCCACCAGTATAAATAAAGACATCACAATTTTGAATTTTTATAATATCCTGTGGTGATGGATCATATGAATGAGTTTCAGAACCCGGGGTTAAAAGCATAGTTAGGTCAGCCCGTTCTCCAATGATCTGACGGGTAAAATCATATTGTGGAAAAATAGTTGCTACTATACTCAGTTTATTATCAGAATCTGTTTGTTTAGAAACCGAAGCAGATTCATTTTTTTCCTGACAGCCGAATAATGCAGTCATCATTATTACTATTACTATAAGTGATAGTATACGTTTCATAGTTAAAACCTCCGTTATTCTTGATTTTTAAGCGCAAAAATACAAGGTAATATGATATAAATATATCCTATTCCCTCGCAGTGGTTTTAATCATGAATTAATTCTTACTTTTAACCGGATAAGGGTATTATAATCTGTACCAGGTACTTCAATGTTTCTACTTTTTAATAAAGTAAAAGCGATAAATGATATTCCGATTACAACAGTCAATCCCGTACTTAATTGTCTTATTATATTCTTAGCCGCTTGAATTTGAATGCAAATCGGACAATTTTCACTGGCGCAATCATGATTTACATTTCTGGTTATATTAAAAATAGATAAAAAGTAGACAGCAATGAAAACAACACATAATGTTATTACAAATATTTTTTTCC
>Ga0153924_1000539_pt1 | contig 23469 bp, 25 predicted proteins | sample TSNJ008MetaG_FD_104709 | JGI IMG/M metagenome (GOLD analysis project Ga0153924, IMG submission 104709) | Attine ant fungus gardens microbial communities from New Jersey, USA - TSNJ008 MetaG | ecosystem: Host-associated > Fungi > Mycelium > Unclassified | place: USA: New Jersey, Wharton State...
AACCAAGGCAAAACTCCCGCAATAAAAGACCGTGTCGGCAACAGGCTGCGTTGGATAGAGTGCTGATAGGACACTAGAGAGCCTAGTTAGGAGGAACAAGCAGAGAAAAGTGTTCCAGTAGAAGCTAGCCATAGATCACTGTGTTTGACCGCCCGCGGATCTAGTTAGAAGATAGTCGTTGTAACAATGTTGAACAATGTTGGCGAGGTCACTTGTGCAATCACGTGACTACTCGTGACCTGTTTTTTTTGTACATATTATTATACTCATTTTACATATTTTCTGCTGAGAAAAGCAGAAGATTCAGTTATTGTATGGACTACTATTCCGGGTCTTCAGTAACCTGTCCCTTGCGTCGCCTGGTGAGCCAGGGGTATGCTGAATGAGGCCATACTCAATTCGTTGATTGGGATCAACCACTCAGACATGGCAAAGCGTGACGTTGGCCAGCTCTCTGCCCAAATCGGGTAATGAGAGATTGTACAAGATCGTCGTCCTGAAGCACGAATCGCTAGATATTTCTATATAAATGTCGTTATCTTCAAAAGTGGCCAAAACACCGTGAGTGGCTATGCAGGACCCTGAAAGTGGCTAAAACCACCATAGTAAGGTTACCTTAATCACTTGCTGACTTTGCAAGCAGTCTATGACACATGATGCATATTTACAACACTGTGACGTGACTTGTCATAATTTGGATGTGACGTTTGGCGGAAACGCAGACCAAGATCTGGATGTCTTCCTTGCCAGTTTATGCGACTCTCGACTTTCCAACAGCCACTTCTTTCCCATCCTTGACTTGTTTGCAATGGACTTCTGAAGGTCAGCTGGTTTTTGTCACGAAAAGCGCTGCCTACATATTGGTACTCTTCTCTCACTTTTCTCATCACAAGTTCACGAAGCCATTTTCCAGACTCCGGAATACGGAATAACGTATGATACCGCGTCTGCTATCAAGCATACTTCCAGGACAGAAAATGCGAATTTACACCAGGGGATTGGTTGGTTCATGACTATAGTGCAGTTGGACACGAATGAGACTTTGAGATGGTCGGAATACTCTCAGGGTGAGTCGTTATACAGCCCGCTGTTTTTGTTGTTATTTCTTACTTTCTCTTTTCATTTTTTACCTGAAAATTAGACTGGGGTGCAGTCTCCCTAGGATCTATTGATCTGATTCTTGTGGCTGTCGCCATTTCTCCATCCGCTCTATCAAAAACTTCAGGGTAAGGTCCATATAAGAAGCCCTTTGTCAACTGGACATCCTACAGCTCGCATCAAGATGCATTATTGCTACTCTCAGCTCAAATTTAGAGCTCAACCTCTGGACAGCCAATAGAAATGCTCTGAAAGGCGAATGGACCAGAGACTTTGGAGTCACTGCCTATCTCATTGACAAGTTTCAGACCACCATGCTCGAAAGCAGTCGAACAGCACAGGCTTTACAAGCACAGGTTGTCAGTATGTTATGAGGGTCGTTGTCTCAACATAATCGATTGACTAGTCTTCAGGTATATGCTGGACCCCGCAGCCTGACTTTGGCGTTGTACCAGTCCCAGGATGTGATGGCTCTCTCCTGATTGCCGGAAACCGCGGTGGAAGTGTCCTGTTTCTCAGGTACCCAATTTTCTTCCCCAAGCTCGCGAGATGATAGCTGAATTGATTCAGGTATATCAATAGCTCTGTAGACTTGGTTGACAACTACCCGCTTGGCAAGCACTGGATCAATTACCTCGCTTTCTCGATGTGGACCCCTTCAGATACTAAAAAAAGTGGAGCAAATCTTTTGATGCCGTACACCGATCGTACTCTGATTGCCCTTAGCATCTGGTATCCTCGCTTACGGTACCTCAGCAGGAGCCATCGGGCTGCTGGAGATCTCACAAAATCTTGTCGAAGGCATGGGGCCCTCATTCTTTGGACCTCATTACATTGTGAATTCCAAAATCTCGGATCTTGGACTAATCCACCAACCCGACCAGATAGACATAACGTCTATGCGTTGGATTAATACTCCTTACGGTGTAAGTTCTAGCTGCTGCTTCAAACAGAGTTCGTGTTATTAACCTTCGCAGCCCATACTAGTTGTCAGTAAACCAGGCAGGCTTCTTTTGTTTTCCTTCCTGTCAGATCCTGCTGGCTGGTCTGGTTCTCGAGTACTATTCTTGAGAAATCAGAAAATTCATAAATCGTCGTCAGCCTTCCATCCAGTGGTCGGGCTGAATTATATTTTGCACCAAGATATCCTCATAGTCACGCTCACCGATGGGTCCTTTCATGTCGTTCAGAATATATCTTCTGACCCTTCGTGGTCCGGTGGTCATGTCAACTCCTACCAAATTTCAAAAACTGTTAGGTCGGCTTTCGTTGAATCACAGAATTTCGATGTGGATTTGGCCGATATGAATAAGATTACAGGGGTATGCTTGTTTGATGATAGATCTACTGTTATATGGGCACAAGAGTGAGTAATCAACTGCTCATTTACATTTCTTCAATCCTTTGATTTTTGAAGGACTATGCGACCGTCTGATTTCAGTTATAAACATGAAGCTCAAAATCATAGCTGTTTGGTGATCGCCCAGCTGTGGGAAGATGTTGAAGACTCCGATGGAGCGCTGCTGAAAGATCTAACGCGACTTTTCCACCACGCTGGGAATTGTGAGTTCTGGGAATGACTCGAAAAATATGGGCTGACCTGAGTCCAAGGTCGTGGACGGCATACACTCGACCTTCTCCATCCATATCTATCCCGCTTCAGAGACAGAGCCAAGCTAAACGAGTTGCATCCACGTATTCTTGAAGCTCTTTGCCCTTCGCCTGACGATCATTCTCTGATGGTGAATATCACACCTTGCTCTTCTTCCCTGACTACGGGAGTTAGACAAAAGTTCAGAGAGTGTCTCTCTCGTCATCTCTTTGGTCATGATACCCTAGAATCATTAAGGGTACAGCTGGCATTGGCCGATTTCACTTGGGTAGGTGTATAGTATATGTAAGGATTCAGACAGCAAAAACTCATTTTTCGACCCCCAGAAACACTCAGATACCGGCGATAAACGCCATGATTGTGAGGTTGTTGTCCAACTTCTCCTTGATGCGATTACAAATCGGACGTTGCGTACGATTATACGCCATTTTAAAGCTGTCGTTCCTCTTCTAGAACGTGGGTCTTTGAGCTACTGGGATATGATGTGAAGTCCTTAACGTCTGAAATTTTGAAAGAGGATGATATCCCTTTCCTTCAGCGGTCTGTCATTCAGGCGTTACTTCCTAGGTCCCCTATGGATCTGTCCGATGAGGCGCATGCTTTGTTCGAGCAAGTGCATGCAGATAAGCGTTTGGAAGGACTTGCCGATGTGGAGGAACATTGTCCTGCATGTGGTCTTGTCATTCCGTTGGTCGATATCGCAGTTGCTATTTGCAGTAATGACCATCGATGGAGTACGTCCTGTGTTTCTGCAGAGAATGACGCTCAATCATTTGTAGCTCGATGTTCGATCACCACGTTCATTCTTTCTACGCCATGGGTACGAACGTGCATTGGATGTAGTAGAAAGGCATTTCTGCCGCTATCGACGCGAACATCCCCAGAACAACCGAGCTGGTTGCCTACAGTGGCCCGAGGATGGGTTGTAGAAGAGTTGCTGGAAGCAGTTTGCCGATGCTTGTATTGTAATAACACATTCGTCAGGGTCCTGTGAATATATTTGTGCCATTTACCGACATGTTCAGTGTTCATTATGATCGCTTTCACGCTGCAGGGAATGAAGTCTCTTTTGTTTTCTGCGTGCTCACAGTCGTCAGGAGCAAGATAGAATCGGGGTATATTTTACCCAAGCTTTATTGACATTGAAGACTGGCAATTTAGTACCCGTGATTACGCAGATAATCATTGAGACGTCCAACGGCAATCGTCGCTTCACTCGCTTGGACAGGTGCTTTGTAAGTACCAAGCAGAATTGCCTTGTTTGTCTTGGAAAGCACTATGCCATCGAGCTGTCAAGTTGAGAGATTCAATACTGACTCGATTTTAATGAAAGCCAGCGTCGAGTGATGCTCACCCCTTTCTTCCCATATATATTGTCTGTCCCTGCTTGGATTGTGAAATACTTGACTCCACCAGCACGAATTCCATTTGCTTGGACTTGGTCTGGTTTGTTAAAACCAGCAATGATCGCTTTTTCTTCCTCGGGTGAAAGCTGGGATTTTCAGAAATCATTTATCACCATCAATCTCGGGGGGAACACAAGAACAACCTTTGATGGTTTTAACAGCATAATAGACGTACTTGCATTCCTTTGGACTTGGCCCAGATGCCACCTTGTAGACCGATGATGGCAGCTTGGTCAATTTTGCCACTTTGAATAAGTTGAGTGTCAACGTATTCTTTTTTAATAGATGATGATAACACAAAAAAGAGATGATAGTGAGTGTGAAGCTTGGATGATCGAGCTGGTAAATGTACCTTGCCACGACATTTTTACCAGGAATAAGAGGAGGTACCGTTGTTCAAGAGGAAGAGATACTAGAGATACTAGAGTACTACCTTGATCGGTAATCTGACATGCTTCGGCGATTTCCAGATAACATATTACCACGGCTTATGGTACATTCCTCATAAGTATATACTAATTCTGAGTGGTGTTTACAATGCTTATATCTGAATCATATCTACAATTCTTCTTACTGACTTACAGATTGACCATATCTAACTGTACTCACCAGCTGATATCACAATTCCATTTTCTTATCACTATCAATTATAAGAGACACAAACTTCTCTGTTCTCCTGCTGACGTGCACGTGTGCTCTCTTGTCGTTGGGATGAACGCTGGCACTGTTTTGGCTGGGAATTCACGGACCGCACAGACTTTATGGTTAGGCTTTATGGTCGTGTGTTACTATGGATACACGCATTTCTCTCCGTTTTCTGCAGGCTCAAGTGGAAACTAGGCGATGGGACTCGGCTCACGAGTCGGCTGCTTAGCAGACTCAAGCGCAGCACGTTAAGGCCCTTGTTGGACGGCATGTATGGTCTTGAATCTGTGGTCGGTACTCCGATGACGGTGGTTGTTTTGCCTCTGGTGTTATAGACAACATGAACGCTATCCAAGCCCAAAGCACCGAGACTGCCCCTGTCTAAAGCCTTGCTGTTCAGGCTGCTGGACTTTCTGCCGTTTTCTGTCCCCCATTGTTGTTTTCGCACTACACACTGCCCCTCTCTCACAAACGCTCGTAGCTTTGTTGCTGGTCCTTTTCACAATTTACTGTGCTGGCCTCACTGGCTCTGGTCATCCAACTGAACGATCAGGCTTCTTCGACCCATCTTCCTGATCTTCTTTAAAAGTCCACGATACAAATGTCAGGAATCGGTTGGTGCGTAGAAGCTGTGCATTTCAGTCCATCTTTATGTCCCTTCAGATCCGCCTTGGTACTATTTCCATAAATTCTTCTTCTGACTTGTGCTGTCTTCCTGAAAGTCACTTATCTATTTTCTAGCTATCAGTCAATAAACCCCGTACCTATTCTCACTGGACAAGACAAGCGGTGTGCAGACAGATGTGAAGACGATTCCATTTGTTCGACTTGCTGAATCCGAGACTTTGCTATGACCCTCGGCAAAGCGTCGACACATTATACTCTGCAATGAATATGTAATGACGGTAGGCTCCTTCAATTTTTGACGTTTTGCCGTCGCTATCTGGCTCAGTGATCGTTGGTACACGTTTTCCGAGGTTTTCATTCCTTCCTCTCAGCTGTCCTGTCTGACTCAACATCTTGTGGGAGTATGTAGCTCCAACGCTGAAATACGTTTTCTAATGGTCTACTCTTCTTCAGATACATGTTGATGGTAAAACTCTCACTCTTCATGTTCAACCTTGGTCCCATTGTCGACCTCAATGGCTCACACCTATTTCAATCCCTGCATGGAAGCAACCGCCCTTCGATGCTGTCCATGACTCTGAAGCACTTGAGTATCACAAAATCAACTGCTTGGAGAAGATGGTATCGGCACTAGCAGGTTCCCTCATTGCATTAGACATCATCCTAGCCTCGATTCAAACATATTATTGATCAGTTTGAATGATATATAACTACGTGACTTGATTATTTCTTTTTGGGCTTGTCGATTTCGATTGTCTTGAGAACTACATACACTTTCATGAGATAGGAGGTGGATATGCAAGGAACGAGCAGCGCACCAGGTGGCAAACTTTGTCTTAGCTTCTCAGCTTTTTCAGGGTCGTCAATTGTGATTGTATAGAGATATCGTGCGCAGCGGACTTTCAGCTTTGTCCGTGTCTTGCCGCTGGGGCCTTTGGGTAGGAGCTTCTTGATGCGTACCTCTGAAAAAGATAACTCAAGGTGAGGACACGAGTCAAGGACGACGACGCACCTCTAGCATCTTTACGCCCTGCAACCGTGAGGAATTCTTTGATATTAGTGACCTCCTTCGGCTATAACACTATTTGTTAGAGCTATGAGGAAAGTTGTGAAACAGCGGTCATTTTTTACCATGATTGAGACTGTTGAGCTTAACGACTATAATAAGGTACCTCTGAGGGTCCTGGCCGTGGTGATGTATAGAACACGGTGATTGCCGGGAATGTGCCGTTGTCTGCCGACGACCCACGGGTTCTTATTGCGTCGCTGGCCACACGTTAGGGGCGTATTTACTCCATCTGCATTGGTGTCTGGTCTCCAGATTCCTCTTATTTACTGGTAGTTGAATTCCATATAGAAGCTCAGGTTATGTTGACAAGGTGTGCAAGGCAGAGTTGCAATCAGTCCCCAATAAGTACTAGGGACAAATAATTTTGGTATCCAGTGCTTGTAAGATTGAGAGAAATCAATTGATATCATAGTTTGATAGCGAGAAATCGAGACAGGCATGATGTCTTGACACAACGAAAATAACCTTTTCTGATACTTACTCTGTTATTCTTTTGATTTGTTCCTCTGTACAGGACAGGGCTTTGTTTCATTCATTTCTTTTTACTAGTCATGTAAACTGGAAGAGATATTTTCTGGCATTGAACATGGAAGACACCAGAAGACTAATAATGCAGTTGTGCTTTGATAGGCATGTGCAAAAAAAGGCAAAAAAACAGAAAAAGAGATAAAAGATGAGAAAGTAGAAACTCACGATTTTCTCCTGAAAAACGTACCTCTTCAACAGGAGGGACTGATACTCTCAGCAGATCATTGATTAGCTACTAGTGAACTGTCCATAGGCTAACATGAACTCACAAGGTAAAAATATACTGCCTAAACAGGCTCACATGATGAAATTCATAGGAGATCTGTCACAAACGTGACCTGTCGTGTCGCCATCACGTATCGACCATTTTGGATCATTGTCTGACCAGCTTGGGCTCATCAATATTGTGTTGAACCCCCGTAATTCAAACGCCTGAGTCCAGATTAGGTGCAATGCGGTTTGGTGTACTCAAGACAGCCTCTCCATCATCAACTAGGTTGTTAGCTTCTGCTTATGTCAGCTCACATCCATGGCTAAGGCGAACGCAGGCAACCCCAACGGCCAACTGATGGTCCGCACTCAATATACGACTCAGATTCTGATGCTTTGGATACTGACTCGGATGAGTCTTTGTCATTCAGTATATCAGACTCCGGCCTCTCGTCAAGCTCTGAGGATGAATTGATGCCCAAGTTCACTCTGCTCATTTCTGAAACAATTATATACTCATGTCAACTCACAGAATAAGTCTTTCTCAATCTCAACGTTCCCCAGAGGAAATAAGACAACTTGAGGAGGCATTAGCGTCAATTCGTCTTCGTACGCGACATCTTGACCCTTATGAACAATGGGAACAACGGACTCGGAAAGAGGCCTTCGTGAGTCGCTGAGTAATGAACTTCATACCTTGGCCTGATTATTTCGGAAAAAAATAGACGACAGCTCGTAAAGAGCGATCTGTAGATTTATCCAACTTTCATGAGGTACAAGAGCGACGCCGTTTGGAAGAGAACCGTAGACTATGTGCTCAACGTGACGGGGAAATAGCGCACGTCAAGGCTAAACTAGATAAATTCCGCCTCAAGCAACAGGAGGATGACCAACGACTGCGCGACGAATGGGAACAACGTCAAAAATCATTTTGGACTCGAATAGAAACAGCCATCATGCAAGAAGAAGAGAAAGTAGTCCAAAACTCGACGGAAGAACAACGAAAACGAGAAGAAGATGAGAAGAAACAGAAGGATGAGGATTTGAAAAGACGGATATTAGAGGAGAAACGAAGGGCGGAAGAGGAACAAATGCAGAAAGAAGCAGAGGAGAAGAAGCGGTCGGAGGCAGAGAAAAAAAGGAAAGAGGAAGAAGAAGAGAGGCAACAGCAGGAGGAACAGCAGAAGAAGGATAGACTGAAAGCCGAGCTGGAGCAACGAAAGCAAGTAGGCCTAACAACGGCTGATGACGACTGGCAAGCAGCTCGCAGTGATCTCAAGGTAGATCATTTCTCGAGGTTAGGAAGGTGTCTTACCTTTTTTTTCAGAAGCTGAAGTCGCAAATGGCGATTGTGAAAGCAGAAAGATCACTAAAGGCGGAATGGGGTAAATGTCGGCGACAAATTAAACCGAAAATCGGACAATTGACTGACGATCAAACTGCAATTGACCGTATTGTGAGTATTTATACTTACCCTGGTAGTTTCATTGCTCACAAATTGCCCCGTAGTCTCAGGAAATTCTAGAAGTCATCAATCCTCGGACAGGCCCCCATAAATTTCCAGTCTACCTTGCTATCCTCTCTTCTCTTGCCAAGGATATCCTCCTTCAGGCCGAAATTGAAACAACAGCCGAAAAGCAGTCTGCAGGACCCCTCGCCCGTGTGGCCTTCAATATCCTTTCCACTGTACCAGATTTTCCCCAAGTCCTCTTTGCAAAGCTCGTTCAGCGCGTTGGTGGCTGGCCGATACCTTTTTTCATACCAGACCATGACCACGACGGACGCAAATGGGCTAATCTAGATGAGCAAAAGAAAATCAATGGGTTTAGGAAGAATCAAGAAACCAATAGCTACGAAACAGAAGCTGCCTTCGTGACGCGCATAACTGGGATCATGAGGATTTACTTCTCCATTCTCCGAATAGTGCCTGCGAAAGGACCATTACAGATGTTTTACCAACTTCCAAGATGCTGGATATGGTTTGCAAGGCTGTTCGGAGAACGTGTGTTGCTGGAGAGGACTGTCGCTGCTCAATTGATGTATAGTTTGTATCCGTGTTTTCTCTTCATCTTACTATCCCTGATTGCTTATCTGTATCTGTTTAGCCGCATTAGATGTCATGGGCCTGGACGCTTTACATATTTGGGGAGCACAATGGGTAAAAATGCTGGCACTTATATATGAAGGTGTCACTGTTGGCATTGGCGCAGACAAGTACATTGGCGGAACAACACCTGAAGGTAAAGCCGCTCGTGTGCGGGTGCAGCTAAAGATTGAAGAGATCATGGCCAAAGTCTAGTAGGATCTTATCTATCGTGTAGTCTCATAATAGTACATAATAGTTGTTTGATAGCTTTCAGTCAAACCTGCGAGGTTTCCACTGTGCCTTCGGAGGGTCCAGTATTGTGAATTTGATACTATTTTCTGGTCATAGTTTGGAATACTGGCCATGACATGCCGTTAAGAATTTTGCCGACACTCTCCACAGTTTGATTGGAGAGGAGAGGCTAAAGACACGTAAACCCAAAGTTTTAGGTCCTACTTAGATTAAACCACTTGGACATGTGTATGATAGTATAAATTGGACCTGGGGTGGTACTGCACACAATACACACTGCTGTTGCCACCGCTACTCCCAGAGAATGACTTGTCACAGAAGAAGAAATGTAGTTCAACCTACTAGATGCTCCTGCTCTTACGATTGATGGGATGGAAGTCTTAGGAAGATCGCATGTGTCGCGTCAAGCTCTACTTCAAAAAAACAATCCTTAGAACCATACTTAATCTCTTTCGTGACTTGAGCAGATTATACTGGTCAGGGCAGGCTTTCAACAATGCAAAAAAGGTATTCTGTGTTCGCGTTGTATGGTGAGGGGGTATTAGACTTATGGTAGATAGTCAATATTCCTGCCGGTAGTTGGGCCGATAACACAGTGCTGAAGACATTGAACTATCCTCAGTTCGTTACCTCTTGAGCTGGGGTCTGTAGATGGTCATTGTGCTGGGTATGGGGGTCCGTCTATACTCGCCGCGTCTTGGCACCATCTGTTGCGGTTAATAAATACTGAGATCACACACGCACGCTAACGTGTCAGTCACGCATTGCACCTTGTTCACACGACATTCCTGCTGCCAGCAAGCTAGACTCCGACGTTCTTTTTCTTCCTTGTAGTTCAATCATGGTAAGATTTCTTGGGAATTCAAGCAATGATGTTGAGTGTCATTTTCTAGTCCGACTCTGATTCGATTCGTAGTGGGCGTGGTTCCTCTGGTGGCCCCAAACCTCCTGGTGCTCAAATGCGGTCTGTCTTTCCGAGGCATTTAAACTCGAATCTTACATAGATTGGATAACAGACGGCGTGCAGCGGCTTCTCAGGTCTCGAGACCCAACTCGACAAGGGCAGCAGGAGCAGGCGGCTCATCTAATACGATGCTCAAACTCTACACCGACGATTCTCCTGGTCTTCGAGTGTACGTTCCAGACCGTCTACCATCTACTCTGTGCTGAAGTTTGCCTTCAGAGATCCATTTATTGTCCTCGTTCTTTCTCTCTCCTTCATCGGCTCGATCTTCTTCCTCCATATCTCTGCCAAAATTGTTCGCGCTTTTACAAAATAATTTGTACGGGACGTTGCCCAGAATATTTATCTTTGATGTCAAAGCACATTTGGTTCTTGGGAAAGGCGGGATGGTACAAAAGATAGAGCTCTGCCCTCCTAACGACATGGTATTTGGATCATTTGTATCAAAAGTAGTGTCTGCTCGGGACACTAGATAATATTTTATATCATCCTATTACTCATATTGACTGATCTTAAATTCAGATCATACTTGTTGACTAACTGGCTAGATGCCGGTGTCAATCAACTATTCCACATTCAGCAACTTGCCGACTTCGATTACTATTACGATTGGAACTGGTTCAAGCGCTTTCGTCAATGTGACTACTTGTAACCCTTGAAGGAAGTACCCCATTCGTGTGTAACATTTGAGGGTGCTCGTCTCATGACTTCCTCGTTGTCGAAGTCTTGATGGATGTTGCTGGATGTTCTTCGAAGGGCCTTGTAACTCGGTGTGGGAAATAACGTCTTCTCCAGTGTCGATGATATTCTTTCTGTCCAAAGTTCGGGTACAGTCCACTGCCTTGCTTCCTTTCTAGGCCGTACGAAGCTACACATGAAGGCGTGCAACTCATGCCATGCTTGTACATGTACTACATTCATTGTGTTTTTCAGAAATGCCAGGTGATTTATACATTCCGTCATCCCATGAAGTCGTGGGAGATTCAGGGTCTTCAGTTTCTATATAGATACCGCAACAAGCTAGTGCTGAGACGCGGAAGGCCCAAACGGAGTCCGACATCAGGGGTTTATGAGGCATGGGGAGGAAGGTGTGAGCTGAGTTTGCTAGTAGATGGTTAGGGTAGCAGTATGTTCAAAAGGGTTGTTACAGCAGTGATCAGAAGGGAAGGGAAGAATTAATGTACATTCATTGCACCTGAATAGTTGGTGCTATGGGAGTATTGTTCCTGACCTGATGTAGCCTTGGATTTGGACAGGAATTCTGCAAGGGCTTAACAGGTGTGCTAAAATGGACTGATCCATTCTGCTGTTTCATTTCTTAGAATTTTCTGCTTCACTTACACCTAGCTAGCCAGGATTATGATATAAATGTCTCCTGTTCTCTCTCTCACCTTAGTAGTCAATGGTAATATTGTAATTGTGTTGTAGATATTGCTTGTATTTTAGGTAATATATTTAGATGTATACTTAATGGTAACATCGGAGATACTTATCATATTTTAGGGTGCCTAGGATATTGGGGAGGAGTATAGAGGGTGTCGAACGTACTGTGCAGTGTTGCAGCTTATCTCTGTTTTTTTTTCATTTTTTGACTCTTTTGGCAGCGTATGCACTAACTTAGGATGCCATTCACTTTGTCTGTGACCTGTGAGTGGCTGATCTCTGGACACTGTTGGTTCATGAATTGATAAACAGTCCAATATTTGTGCTCGTAGCCTGACCGATAACACGGTGCCAAAGCGTCCTTGATTTGTCACTGGAGTCTCTGGTCTTCGCTTGAGGGTCTCTTCTATGTACGTCACGTCGCACGCCCGCGTCCCGAAATTACCTATCGTGGTTAATAATGATGAGACTCGACAGCAACAATGGAACGTGTACCTGAAATCGGGATATCTATCATTTGAAATTAATCACTCGAATCTAGCTCTGCCCCTTGTAATCCCCACCCCTCTTTCTCGGAACCGCTTTAAACAAGCAGGCTCATGAATCGAACCTCATTGTGATGGCCGCCGATGACTTACCTTTTTAATCAATGAAGAGCGTCTTCATAAGACGACTCGAATGATGTTGGCTATCCTCAACCTCACCCTCCTCACCCTTCTGCTTCATGACCATGTCGTGCTCAGCCCCACTGCTTTGCATATCCACTCCTGTTGATCAGACATCAGACACCGGATGATGGGTTTTGCTGTAGAAAGAATCATGCTGTACCTGTCAATGTAGGGTATGTTTTTCATCATCTTCTTGTAGTTCTTTCATTCTTTTCTTATGAAAGGATTCGGCTCCCTTCCGGGGGGAGGGGCGTTGACATAATACATCAGTGTTCATATCTTGTACTCTAATTTTACACTGACAACAACTTTGAGATCGTCGCGGACTTTTGGTAAGATCAGGGGCATTTCCACTATGAAGTCTCAATCTGAGGAGGAGGAGAAATGGTTGTAACAAGAGCCTTATACCTCAGTGATTTGAGTTATTTGTTTCTTGGGTAAAGGTTATGACCCTTATCAGTTAGTTCTGGCGTACGAAGTGGCCTGATTGATGGCATCAATGTCAATAGACTAGCGAGTCAATAGTTGTCGATAGTTGTTCAGCTGAGTTCTCATGAATCCCTCTTCTTCTTCTCATTATACTGTAAATCTTAGTTTCTCGGTCCAAAATATCTCATCACACGTGCAAGGAAGAGTTCTCGGTTCGAGATTCTAGCTCCTCTTCCAGTCCTATTCGCAAAAATACTTCTTGGAGCTGTGAAAAAGCTTGTCGATCTCTTTCTCTTCTAGATCGTCGGACTTTTCTCTTCTGTTCCAATCCTCCAAGCTCTTGCTACTTTCCAACTCCTGTAGGGTATCCATGAAACTCGCCTTACCTCATTTCCGGGAATCTGGTCCGTTCACCTAAATGCCCAATGTTGAAAGATCGGATCATCATTGTTGTTACCAGACATGCGTATGGGAAAGAAACGGTAAATAAACAATTCCGTGGGTTATTAAAATCTAGGGTAAACCTTTGGTGCTACAAATAGACTGTTTGTTTGATCATGATTTGAAAGAAAATTATTGTTCCGCCGGTGCAGAATGTGAGTTGTAGTTGTACTCGACGAGATGTGGCAAGATGTGGCGTTGACCTGGGAACCGTATGTCATATTTATCCTTCATCTCATTCGTCGAGCCTGCTTTCATTAATAGTCCAGGACGCTCGCAATCTTCTGGACATGTGCAAGGGAGCCGCTAACGTATGGAGTATCACTACTTGTGCCTGATATTTCCTCACTGAACCGCGATCGGGTCAATTGAAATCAGCCGAAGGGCGCTGGTGACGTTTATAGTATGGATTGCAGCTGATACTTCTTTCATTCATTTCATACTCATATTCTGAAATTAAATTATGAAGTAAAGAGATTATATCGTGTCCTCGACTTGCCTTGTATGGGATGATTCAGATTTTCCTGTCATGCCTGTCATTTGAGTAGATCTTGACGCTCTGAGGCTCAATGTCGTATTTCCCTTGTTTCCAAGAGACCTTACGGTCATGCAGGGCTGTGTTCCAAGCGCTGATATCCTGGTATTTATCTTCGGGTTGATATGGAGAGATACTGGCTTGCCTGCCGACAGGTCCGCAATCTATCACGTCTAGATTTGAAAAATAAATAAAAGCCGCGAAGAAGCGCGAGTGGCGACGAGTGTTTGGCTGTTCCCGAAGCACCAGATGTATGGGCGTCTTTAAACATTGTTCGAGTATAAAAGACCCTGGCTCCCCATTCTGTCTCTTCTTACCCCTCCTTCCCCCCGCATGCCCTCACCCGTCCTCGTCGCCTCCGCTAGCCTCCTTGTCGCCATCTTCGTTTGGCTTCGAAAGCTCAGACCTTCAAGCCCTCTCCCCCCCGGCCCTGTCCCAATCCCCGTTTTGGGCAACATCAGGGATCTCACCGCAAAAGAGCTCTGGCTTCCCGCTCTTCAATGGGCAAAACAGTTTGGTGAGCACATTTGGCCAATTCCGTGTCATAGGCGCAGCTTCGCCGCATATACGCATGCCAAACTGACTTTTTCACGCCGTAATTCCGTGACTGTTCTTGTAACAGGCGACGTAGTTTACCTCCATGTGCTTGGCCAGGGCCTTGTTTTCCTGAATAGTCCAGAAGCAGTTTTCGACCTCCTCGACAAGCGCGGGAGCATCTACTCCGATAGGCCTCAGCAGGTCATGACAGGCGAGTTGTAAGTATGAATTTTGTTTTCATCACATATCATGCTTCTTTTAACACGTGGGTTATTGACCCGTTTTCGTCGTTGTAGGTGTGGATGCAAGAACATGGTAGGTGTATGGGCGTTTCTCCCCTCAGCTTCCCATCACCCCGATCTAGGTGACAGCGGTACAGGATGGGGGTTCTGGTTCTGTTGCTATGCATTCAAATGTTTGCCGGCTGCTTACCACCCGCATATCTTTACAGGTGGCGTTCACATCGTATGGTGATCAGTCAAAGCGTCAGAGAAGGTTGTTACATCAGGCACTTGGGCTACAAGCTATCCCGGCATATCACCCTCTACTCCAAACTGAGACTGTGGCTTTCCTCAGACGCCTGGCCGTGGATCCTTCCCAGTATGAGTCTCACATGCGACGATATGCAGGTAGCTTGATGCTCTCTGTGGTTTATGGTTATGAAGTCAAGTCGAATGAGGACAAATTTTTGCAGCTGGCAGAAGAGTGTGTGGATCTTTTGGCGAATCACATTGCCTCGGGGAGTGGTATATGGCCTGTGGATATTATCCCTGCGCTGCAGTACTTGCCTAATTGGGCTCCTGGTTCTGGTTTCAAACGTAAAGCAGTCAAATGGAAGGCTAAATTCGAAGAGCTGGTAGAGAAACCGTATGAATATGTCAAGAGCACGATGGTGCGCTTCCCACTAATTGTTGTTTCTATCACCTCATGCCATATTTACAGGCAGCTGGTCACTACAAAAGTTCTTTCTGCTCGACAATTCTCGAGGATGACAAGTCCAAGGCTAATGGAGAATTTGAGTTCGACCTGAAATGGACCGCCAACTCTATGTATTCTGCCAGTGTTGATACTGTACGCTGTCTGTATCTCTCATGGCACGCTCCTGGTCTCAAAGTTTTACTCCTAGACTACGACAACTCTCTGCCATTTCATCATGGCGATGCTCAGCTACCCTGAGGTCTTAATGAAAGCCCAGAAAGAAATCGACAGCGTTATTGGAACAGATAGGTTACCGACAATGGCGGATCGGGATTCATTACCTTACAGTGAGCGACAATATGATACCCTCAGACTATATCATATCAATGTTGACGCTACCGTTAGTTCAAGCAGTCTTAAACGAATCTCTCCGTTGGGGCGTCCCCGTTCCCTTGAGTAAGTTCAAAAGACGTCGTTGAAAACTGTAGTCTGATCTCATTTGAGGTCTCCCCCATCGGCTCATGGAGGATGATGTCTACAGAGGGATGCATATCCCTAAGGGATCGTTGGCGAGTAGTTCTGGCTATTAGACAATCTGTCCTTCTAATGTGTTTATTCCTGGTGGTGTAATAGGTCTTTGGAAACATTTGGTGGGTATTTTGGTCATTAAATTCTTTTACAATTCTGACGACGACTGTGACACTAGGACACTCGCGCGTGATGAGAAAATTTATCCAAATGCCGACGAGTTTAGGCCAGAGAGGTTTATGGAGCCCGCTGATGCAGAGACTGCGAGGAGAAGAAACCCGGGCAACTACGTCTTCGGTTTTGGTAGGAGGTTTGTATTGAAGTCTTTGCAGTATGCAGAATGTCCTGATATATTAATTTAGGCGCTGTCCTGGAGCTAACCTTGCGGACTCGTCTAATTGGCTAGCAATTGCATCAATTATTGCAACAATGGACATCACAAAGGCTGTAGATGAGAAAGGAAAAACCATTGAACCTGAATATGTTTTCGAGAATCTCATTTTCAGGTCAGTCCCAATGATTAGGTGTAATGTAACTCATTTTAAGTTTATCGTTTAGAACGCCGAATCCATTCAAGTTTGACATGAGACCCCGTTCGGAGAAGGCGCTGGAGCTGATCAGGCAATCAGAATTTGCATACTAGTTGATCGTCTTTTTCTGGATAACTCCTAAATTTCAACCAACATTACAGTGGTTTCCCACTCTCCTTGCGTTCTTTCTCCTGTTACATAGTGCTTATAACTCTGCCGGACATTTTATAGGGGACTGGATCGTCTATTTAGTCAATCAACAACTTTCTTTATCCAGTAATTGTACTTTTGGACTTATACTGACTGTGAATGTTGCATACATTGCATGTCTTCGTATTGTGGTTTAATTGCAAGTCAAAGAAATTTAAGATGACAAGCTTGTTTTTTCAATTATTTTCATTTATCATTTCCTTTCCTGTCACTTGATTTGGGACGTACGTCATTGAGGTCTAGTGTAGCGGCGAGTGATGATGTGCAAGCTTATTGAATGATAGGAAAGAATGGTCTCAATTTTATGAGATGGGGTCAGACTGACTATCGGTGACACGCTGCTCGGAAACGCCAACTTTGTTGGCAAGCGCGGCGTAGGAAAGACCTAAATGAACTAAGGTGACACTTGAGCACGGCAGACATGGATGATACGATCAAATGACCGAGCTAGGAGCTCCCTGTGTGGTGTATTGATAAATACAGATACAGGACGAGCACAATAATATTTCCGAGGGTGGACGCTGAAAATTATTAATGATTATTGACATTTCACATCAGTTGTTTGTAACTTGTTTGTTTCAAGGTGATTAACAGACGAGCTCGTCCCTCAAGCTGTCGTCGTTCCCCCCGTTAAGCTCTTACTCGATCCCCTGTCAAGATGGTATGTGGAATTGCCTATTGAACTTTATGTCTGTGTGCCGTGTTATCGTGCAGGCACAGTGCTCTAAATCGTTGGATCGTCTTACTGACTTATGGATGATGTTTTTTTTGTTTTCAAATATAGCCTCCCAAAAAAGCCAAGGTGCAAAAAGAAGAGCCAGCCTCTCTTGGTCCTCAAGTCGCAGAGGGAGAGCTCGTCTATGGTGTTGCCCATATCTATGCCTCGTTCAATGATACTTTTGTCCATGTGACGGATTTGTCTGGTCGGGAGACCGTTGTTCGTGTGACTGGTGTGTTGTTATTATTTTGGTATGAAAAACTGTGGATTTCATGTGAAATTGTAGGTGGTATGAAGGTCAAGGCAGATCGTGACGAGTCCTCCCCTTATGCCGCTATGTTGGCTGCTCAGGATGTCGCTGCACGTTGCCGTGAGGTTGGTGTGACTGCCCTCCACATCAAGCTTCGTGCAACCGGTGGGACGGCTACCAAGACTCCTGGCCCTGGCGCTCAGAGCGCTCTCCGTGCATTGGCTCGTGCTGGTATCCGTATTGGCCGCATTGAGGACGTGACTCCGATTCCTACGGATTCCACTAGGCGCAAGGTAGGTTCTTTGGTGTCATGTCGTTGAGAGTCCCTCCCCCTGAGTTTATCCTATCTAGGGTGGTCGCCGTGGTCGCCGTCTCTGATTTCGTTTTGTTGTCATTTTTTTTGTATGCTGTTCTGGTTTGAATGCAAAGTCGCCATTCGGCACGCAGCAAGGATTCCTTGCCCCGTGGTCGACCAATGTTTCATTTGCCTGAGCTACTGAGCTAGTGTGACAATGTAGTGTAGTCTATCTGTCTGAATTCCTCTTTGACCCTAACTACGACTTGACCCTGAGCTGGCTGCGGATGGAGTTGAAGATAGATTTTGAGTCCTACGCGAGATCTCTGGTTGGGTCATATGGGATTCAGAACTTTTCACTGAAGGAGGTGAGAATGTGTTGTTGCACTTCTTTTGAGACATGGGAATGATCGGCTTTTACAATGTGGCAGGGTGTCGATGCATCACAATGAGAATGATTTTTGAGAATGATCGACGTTGCAGTGCTGAGATGAGCTGAGTTGAGTTGGAGAGTGGCTGTTGGGTGCTGAGTGGTGATGGCAGTGGCGACGATGTCGCACTCGTGGACGATACAGAATTTGGGAGCTGAGTGTCGAGGTTTTTCCATAGGTGTGCAATTCGGTGTGGTTCCAATTCCGATCACAGATACACTTGACCCTTAACACTTGACATATCACACACTTGACATATCATCCCACGTACTTCTCTTTGCTGTCACCGTCTCTTGCTCTTGTGCCAACACCATCACATTGCCGTCTCCCCGGAAGGAACATCTTATCCTTTTCCTTTTCCTTTCATAGTCCGAGTCCTTCCTGGCGCTGCTTGGGTTGTCGGTATGCGAGGAAGCAGGAATTAGCGGCCATCAACACCGAAAGAGACAAGCTAATCTACTTGAATGGTATAGGTAGATATGCTTGTCTAGGCCGTGTATCATGACAAGAATGAATCCATGAGTAGAGCGAGTGGGCTTTTTACATCTAGATATTGATGGTCAATGCTGCGTCACATCATATTACGTGAGTCCTCACTGGTCAAGGTTTTTGGCTGCCTACCAATTTAGCTATGGCAATGCTATTGACATGCATAAGCTATACAAGAGAAATGCGCCTGACTGGTGCAACGCACTTGCCATGAATATCTGACTCACAGGATGTATTTCTGTGACCGGTTTACTTTTGCCCGTGATCCGATTTGCTATCTTTTTGCCTGTTTTATCGTCCCCGGATGTGTTTTGAGCTAGGTCATTCTTGAGGCATTTGATAGGATGGAGAGAGGAGGAAGCCGAAGTACAGTCCTGTGGTGTTGGCTATGTATCCGGAATGGGCTAAGTGTACTGGCAGGTCTCGCAGTTGGATGGTCTTTGCAAAACTCATTCTAGCGGTTTTCTTTCTGGTGTAAGTTGACATTGCACGTCAGTTGCAGGTATACAACATACCTCCATTGCCGCCTGACAGCCCTTTTGTAAAAGACGGCAACTATGGCAGCAATGATGATAACAACAATGGTAGATCCCTACAATCAGGCACGCACCACAGATCTTCCAGTAGTTTGTTAATTACTGCTCGTACGGAAGCAATGCTCTTTGAGCACCCTCAAGTATGTAAGCGGGCTATTCAGCTGCCAATTCACCTCAGAGAAATGCTAGGATTCATTGTCATTCAAATCACACAAGCAGTATCAAGTGAGTTTAGTGGACAGGATAGAATTGCATAGCATGATAGTTCAAAATCAACGCTACTATGGTAATGCCAGTTCATCATAGTATAGCCTTGTAGATTTTTTATATCCACTGATAATAATAAACCTAGTGTCTACTAATGTCTCAGACATTGATAGTTAAGCTTTAGAACGCTGCAAATATCTTAGTCATTTCTTTGATCTTCTCTCAGACTATGAAAACCCTGCAGTTTTGTCAAATAATGTTCTTTACACTATAAGATACTTGATTATTCTCAAATCAATATAGTTGAGTCAAGATTTGATTTTAAATCATGCTTCAGATCATGATGAATACACTTGTATATAAGGAGATCCAAAGTGAGTGTAGCAGATTTGTAAGCATTACCATAATGATTTCTGATAGCTGTGCAGCACTGCCTATGGCCTCGGATGATACTCTGTTACATAGACTTGCAGAACTCGTTTATGAGATGGAGGCGTGGGGGATGCATGAATGGTTGTTGTTACAACATGTGTGATCATTGATAAGGACTTGATTCAGGGTCATCAATGTGATGTGAAAATGCCCGTCGCCCTAATGAATAAAAAAAACAATAGTGCATACGATAAGACCAGACCCCTTACAACGTGTTTCTTGGATGTGGACGAAAGGGGATAGTGGTCGTGGGAGGAATGATTGCTATATATAAGGGTGATGGTGAGTTTTATTCCCCTTCGCCCAGCTCCTCTGCGCCAAGGCGCTATGCTCACTCTCAAGTCCGGTTCTGCCTGCGATGTCTGTGCAGAGGAGTATGCGCCCCAGTGTCTCCCCCACTCCATCCCCTGTGGTATGTTTTTTCATTTTTCTTTCCGTCTTGCTCAGCCCTCCTAGGCCATGTTCTTTGTGCCAGTTGCTGCTCTGCCATCGTCGAAAAAACAGCCCCACGCCTCCAGCCAGCTTGTCCTTTTTGCCGTGAGTCTTTTGCTCCAAATTCGGTCCGTCTCGTCCGCCTGGACTTCGCCACCAGCGGATGGAGCACGCCTCGCCGTTATCCCCACTTTGAGCCTGGCAGCGATTTTACTGGAGAGCTCCTGGCAAAGCGCACGGAACAGCTTCTGCGCTTTGATCCCGACCCCCGCTCAAAGTCGGAGGCACGCCGCCTGGAGGACAAGGTCGCTAGGATCGCAGCCAAAAAATCTTCTGTTGAAGAGGTGTCTGCCCTTCAGAAGGAACTTGAGGACTGGCTCCGGACTGCCAAGGGCGACCAACAAAATTCTGCTCTTTTCCTCAGTGCTGCCCTACTGCGGGCCATTCTCATGAATCATCTTGCCCACTCTGAGGCTAGCCGCATCGCCAAGTCTAACGAGTTGGCGCTCAAATCAAAAATTGAAAATCTGGAGTCTATACATCACTCACTGGATGTTAATCACAACCGGTGCGTGCGAATTTCCCCCTTGTCGGATCTGCCGCTCATCCATCTTTGGCATTCATCAGCCAGGTGAGCCTTTTGCACTGCAGTGTCCCTGGTCCCGCCATCTCACACGCTTTCTAGAAAAAATTGCTTGAACAAAAAAATCTCGAGTGCCAGCAGCTGCGTGCAGAGGTCACCCAGCTACGATCATTGGCCTCTTCTCTTGGTGCTTCGCTTCCCTCATCTACTCCTTCATCTGCAGAGTCTACGCCTCCTACCTCTCCCCGCGCTACCTCTCCTACTTTGTACACCCGTTTCAATTCTCTCCATGCTCGTTCTATTTCTAGCACTCCCAGGCCTGTCACCCCCGCTACTCCTTCCCCTCTCTCAAGGAGTCAAATGTCTCAAAGGGTCCCTCCACGTTCTGTTACTTCCGCTGCCGCAATACAAAGGTCCTACACCCCCGCCCACACCTCTTCCAGGTCAATGACCCTTGGTCCTGGCTCTCATTATTCTTCTGCTTCTGCTTATGCCTCTCGCTCCCAAACCCCGGCACCCACTTCGGCCCATAGTCCTTCCCCTGCCTATGGCGCTACAAGTCTGTCTGCCCCTCCGAAGATTCGCCGGCTCTCGCAGCCGTCCCCCCCAAAAATGATGGTCAGGAGTACCAGTGAGGAGAAAGCCGATGCTAGACAGAGGTGGATTCCTCCTTCCGATGCCACCAGGGTCTTGGTTGAAACAGAAGTTGGCTCCTACTACCAAAAGCTGCACGGAAGTCCTTTGAGGCCGATCGGTGTTAGTGCAAGAACCTGATTTATTTGCGTTGATCGTCCCACCGGATAGATTTTTTCCCTTTTTGCTTGCAAATTTTTTTGTGTGTGTCCTCTATCTTATAGTATTGCATTGTTTGCTCCCCTCATGTGTCCCTATTTTGCTGTCCTATTTGTCACTCTTTTTTTGAGAAGATTCTCGGTCTCTTTTTAGATTTTCTCTCTATTCTCTTAATGTTGCCTTGCTTTGCTTTTTTCGTTGTGTACCCTCTTCATATGTACCTATTTCCTCCCCTTTCCACCCCACTAATCCGGTTTATTCCTTTCCTTCAAATGTGGCATATCTTTTTTGTTATACCCGTAGTATAATCATTCATCTTCTTTTTTTCTTAGAATATTTGACCTTGTAAGTGACAACCTTCTGATAATCTGCTTTTTAGTTTTTAGTTTTGCTTTTTTTGCTTGCTTGCTTGTCAAGTGGATATGGGGAAATGGTTTTGTGGGGATGGTTTCATCTGTAATGACAGATTAAGCTGGGGTAGTAGTAAGGTGAAAAGTTAATGATGTTGTTATCTTTATTTGATGGTACATATTTTTTGGCTTTGATACTTGTTTATCTCAGAAGAGGTTCTTTATAGATAAGAGTTTGGTTTTTTGTTTTCATTGTTGTTTGGATTGATATAGATGATATAGCTATATTGATTAAACATAACTGAAAAAATGTTCAAAAAGTAAGGTTATGGGAATATCTTTTTCTTCTGACATGGAAATTTTGATTTTTTAATTGAAAATTTGTCATGTGATACTAGATTGTAGACTATGGTAGTGTACAGAATACACTACAAAGACTTGTAGATGCAAATACAAGTAAAAGTAAGGCCTACCAAGAGTAACTCTAGGGTATACTTTACTTTGTAAGCTTTATACTGATTTCTAGTAGACTCATAGTGTTATTCAGGTATATACTCTATTATTAAGAGTATATCTTATTATAAAAGCAACTGCAATTGGTTTATCCTAAATATAAGAATACACTTTATCCTTGACTCTATCTTTATCTTTGAGTTAAAGATAGAATATATCCTTAAGGATAAAACATACTTTCAAACTCAGAATAAAATAAATAGGCCTAGTTCTTTGATTAAGTTAAAGAATAGAATATACTTTCAAAATAATTTGGGACTATGACTCTTATGGACCTCAAGTGACAATGAGTAGTTGCTAGAAGAATGGTCAGTAATAGCTAATGAGATTAACAAAGATAAAGGAATTGATATAATATCAATACCTTATTTATAGATTGAAAATGAATAACTTCTGAACTAATGGACTTGTAAAAAACATTGAACTATAGAAGAAACTTTTAATAAAACTTGTAGTATTTGTGAACCTTGAGATAAATAGGAAATCAAAGGATACAAAGGGAATCATATACTAGAACAAGCAACAAGATGTAATACCAGCTTCTGATTGTGTACTAAATATTTAAGAGAATAAAGCAAAAATAAGGATAATCACAAAGAATATCAAGAACCATACATAGCTTTATGTAACATAGATAAGTAAGTGAAGTTGTGATCTAGATCTATGTCACATATCTGTCATATACCAAAAATGGTATTCAGGAATGTTTATTTTATTTTTATTTTTATTTTATTTTAATTCTATTTTTTATTTAATTCACTTTTG
>Ga0153924_1000540_pt1 | contig 23453 bp, 17 predicted proteins | sample TSNJ008MetaG_FD_104709 | JGI IMG/M metagenome (GOLD analysis project Ga0153924, IMG submission 104709) | Attine ant fungus gardens microbial communities from New Jersey, USA - TSNJ008 MetaG | ecosystem: Host-associated > Fungi > Mycelium > Unclassified | place: USA: New Jersey, Wharton State...
AATTTGAACAAACAATCAGTGATACTTCGGATAAAGGCCTGATATTATCTTATCCGGATAAAATAGGAGCAAGGAGAAGCAACTGGGGATTATGGAAGGATAATATAGAAGCGGATTTAGCAACCATTATAAATTATAAGGATTGGGAAATTATCGTAACGCATAATGAATATGGTGAGTATGGGCATAAACACCATATTATGACGCATGAATTAGTGGATAAAGTATGTGAAAGATTTGATACAAATGCCGCACAATACTATTTTAGCCAGTACTATACTGTTGACGCTATACCGGACGGCCTGGCGCAAATTAGTAATGAATCGTATAAAATTAAAAAAGAAATTGCTAAGAATTATCAGTCCCAGTATAATACGTTCCGCAAATTTTATCATATGATGCCATATGAAATATGGTCAGAGAAATAAAATTATTAAGATTGAAATTATTGTTCAAATATAGTAAGATAAACTTGAAAAAGGTGGTGTGTGACATTGGATAAATATGAAGCGGTGAATGGTATTTTAGTAGATTTGTTTAATGATATATTAGATATTGAGAGTAAAGCCGTCATTACGGGAGACTTTGACGATATTACCAATAATGATATGCATATAATAGAAGCCATTGGTGATCAAGAGCTTAAGAATATGTCCACTGTTGCAAAAGCATTAAATGTTACCCTCGGAACATTGACCATTGCAATAAACAGTTTGGTTAAGAAGGGATATGTAACCAGACAACGCAGTGAAAGAGATAAAAGGGTTGTATTTATCTCATTGCTTCCAAAAGGAGTGAAGGCATATAATCACCATCAAAAGTTTCATAAAGATATGGTGGAAGCCACGATTAGAGAGTTAGGCGGAGAAGAAATCGAAGTATTAATAAGAGCGTTGCAGAATTTAAAAGGCTTCTTTTTAAATATATAAAGGGAACTGCAGTAAATGACTAAATAAGTTATTTTACCAGCCTCAAGTGAATATCACAAAACCGCCAGAAACGATGAAAATTTCGAATCTGGCGGTTTCGCTATATAACAATAATGTAAAAATAGCGGTTGCTAATTGACTTTACTGATTTAAACGCTCAGCAATTATTGAAAATGGTGCAGGGCCAATTTCTAAAATCTGTTTGTGGAATTCTTTTAAGTCAAAATCATCACCTAACGTTTCCATTGAATAATTACGAAGTTCCATAAATTCTAAGTATCCTACATAATAGCTTAGATAATTTGCCGGTTCAGCTACCATAGCATTGAAGATTTCTTTTATGGTTTCTTCCTCCGTAATACTATAGCCTGAAAGGAATTTTGCAGTTGCGTCCAAATCCCATGCATAATAGTTTACGCCAATATCAACCAGACAATATATAGCAAGTGAATAAGATGAATTCAGTTTTAAAGCTAAAGCAAGATCACTCTCTAATCCGCTGTAATCATAGGAAATCATTTCGACATAAGTAGCCCAGCCTTCTACATACCCGGGATAATTCAATATATTTCTGACAAGCATAGGTTCTGTATTACTAAAGTAAGTTACTTGATATAAGTGTCCTGGATAGCCTTCATGCGCAAGGGTTGGATATAAATTCATTGTACTATACTTTTCACTTCCATTAATGTAAATCACATTATCTTTGATTGCATCAATCGGTGGTGTAAGGTAAAAAGCAGGACTTATATTATCTTCTAAAGATTTATTGACATATTTGACTTCATAAGTGGTTTCAGGTCCCTCAGGAAAATCTGCTTTAATCTTCTCCTGCAGATCTTCCAGTATCTCAATAGGATCGCTTAAAGTAAATTTAGGATTTTCCAATTCATCAAATAGATTGCTGTTTGTGGCTGTAAGGCTGATAATATCGCGTAAATCAGATCCGAGTTGACTCTTGATAATAGACTCAATTTCTTCCACGGATTTACTTGAGCCGGTATTGGTGCTTACTAAGTATTTATAATATTCTTTGCCGTTCTCTAATCCTGCCAGACCAGAAGCATTTATACCGCTGCCCTTTAAAGAGCTTAGGCTATTGATTAAGGTTTCATAGGCCGGTATCACAGAAGATAGTACAGCATTTTTATTCTGTTCTTTATAATTGGCTTTCGCTGCATCATCAAGATCATTCATAGAATCGATTTTCTCATCAAAAACCCCGATTAAATAGTTGCTCTCAGGTTCTGATATGAATTCCTGACATTGACTGATAATTGAATCCGCACAAGAATCAGACATAAATAATCCATTTTCGGATTTTAAATTTTCAAGAACAATCAAATCCTTAAAATAATCTTCCAGCGTACCTAACAATGCAATATAGTTTTTAACATCTGTTTCATTACCAAACTTATATTCTGCCAATAAGACAGGAAGTTGTGCATTATCTCCAATTGTCGGACTTAAAGCAGAGTTATACAGATAAAAGTCTGAATAGTCTTGCTCCAGTTCCAAATCATAGATTAGCATATCATATGTAAGCTTTTCTTCCTCAGATAAAGAATTATAGTCAAAGGATTTTAATTTGCTTATGTAGTTTGCCAAATCCTGTTCCTGCTGCTTAATCAGCTCAAGGCTGGCATCAGCAATCTGAATGATATAATCATCAATTCCATATTTTGATGGATCAGAAAGTGTGTAGTGAAGATTTAAAGTAGATTTTGCAGCATTTTCTTTAAACATGAATTCGGTAAAATCTTTAAAGGTTGTATATTCACTATAGTCATTATTGACAGACACAACCGGTTTTCCTGTTGTAGTTTCTTCGGGGGTTTCTTCTTTATTCAAGGAACATCCGCTTAAAGTGAATACCAAAACCATAAATAAGCACAGTAAATACCTGCTAAAATTTTTCTTTTTCATATTTTTAATCCTTTCCTAAATAAAAAATGAGTTATGTTCATATAGATATTATATCATGAAATATCTGAAAAGATACGAAAATGTTTTGCTTGCTTTAGTTGACACAGTTTAATGTAAGTGATAAGGTATAATCGTTGAAATAAAATATGATTCAAGGATATACTATAACTAAAAAAGATTGGTTGGTACTTAGAATGATAGACTATGCAAAAATGTTGCTGCAAAAGAGACGTTTTGAAGAATTAAAAACAAATGCCATTGATGTATCTTTTTATGTGAAAGTACTGCAAAGTGAACAGGAAGAATCAGTTAAGCTATGTATGTTAATCAATAATGTAAAGGGCAGAAGAGTTACAACAGAACAGATTACGGGAATGGCTTCGCAGATAGAACGGAATTTATTATTAAAGGGACTCAGAAATATAGAAGTAATGTGCCTGATTTTCACGGACAATATTGAGAATGAAAGCGAATTAATTCATAGTGAAATAAATTTTTGGCTAATAGATGTAAAGAAGAGAAAATTGATTATCTATGATAACCAACCGGACGAATATGAAGCGATGAAGGGTGCTTTGGAATATGAGATGGAGTATGCTCTGCACCAGAAAGTAAAAAAACGTGTCATTAGAAGGAATAGAACCTATATTACATGGGGATTATTAGTTGTGAATGTTCTTATATTTTTTATCCTGTCCGGTATGGGTGATGTATATAGTCCTGCATTTATGATGAAGATGGGCGCAAATAACTGGAAGAATGTATTTGTGGAACGGGAATATTACCGGCTGGTTACCTGTATGTTCCTGCATTTTGGTTTTGAACACTTAGCAAGTAATATGATTATGCTGGCGGTAATCGGAACGCAGGTCGAGAGTGTGCTGGGAAGCATTAAGTTTTTTACAATCTATATGGTCAGTGGTATCGGTGCCAGTATTGCATCGGCACTGTATTATAAATCAATGGGTCAAATGACAGTAAGCGCAGGTGCTTCCGGAGCTATTTTCGGTATTATGGGAGCTTTGGCTGTTATGGCGATTAAAGACAGGGATAAAGCAGGCGCTGGTGTTGGAAGAAGGATCATAATTATTCTGATATTGATAGTAATAGACGGCATGTATGCGACTGAAATCGATTATATGGCACATTTGGGGGGGCTGTTAGTTGGATTTATTATGACGATATTTCTATATAAGGAGGGAAACAAGTATGCATGATAAAAACTGTATTTTTTGCAGAATAGTAAAAGAAGAGATTCCATCTATTACATTTTATGAAGATGAAGAGTTTAAGGCATTTTTTGATGTGGCTCCGGCAACTTTGGGGCATATACTAATTATACCTAAGAAGCATTATGAGAATATTTTTGAGATGGATGAAGAGACAACAGGTAAAATTTTTATATTAACTAAAAAAATCGCCACAGCATTAAAAAAAGAGTTAAGCTGTGACGGTATCAATGTTGTTCAAAATAATGGAATTGTAGCAGGGCAATCAATTTTCCATTTTCATATACACCTAGTCCCTCGGTATGACCGCGATAAAACGGTCGTATTCTGGACGGAAGGTGAGATCGACAGACCGGAATCGGAAGCATTGGCTATATTGTTACGCAAGCGTCTATCAGATTAGTAATAATTTCAATTGAATTAGAAACTTTGGCATCCTCAATCGCATGAATATATGTACTCCGGTTGCCAAATACTTCATTAACAGCCGTTACCAGAGTAGCGGCTGTTAAATTTTCTTCTTGTATTACATAGCTAAAACCCTGATTTTTAAATGATTTGGCATTTAGAATCTGATCGCCCCGGCTAGCTTTGGCCGAAAGTGGGATCAGGATATTGGGTTTTTTAAGTGCGAGAATTTCAAAGATTGCATTTGCTCCGGCACGCGAAATTATGACATCGCACATAGCAAATAAATCTTTCATCTCATCCTTTATATAGTCAAACTGCTTATAGCCGACAGTACCTTCATAAGACCGGTCTAATTTATCCTTACCACATAGATGTACAACCTGAAAATTTTTAAGTAGTACAGGAAGTGCATTTCTTACTGCCTGATTTACAACTACAGATCCAAGACTGCCGCCTACAACCATAATCACAGGCTTGTTGGCTGTAAAACCACATAGATTTAATCCAGTGACCTTTGTACCTTTAAATAATTCTGTTCTGATGGGCGACCCGGTTAATACTGCCTTGCTGCCTTTGATATTATTTGCTGTTTCGGGGAAATTATGACACACTTTAGTGGCATATGGAATAGCAATCTTGTTTGCAAGACCGGGAGTCATATCTGATTCATGGATAATGACCGGGATTTTGTATTTATGTGCTGCCATGACAACAGGAACGGATACAAACCCGCCCTTTGAGAATACTACATCCGGCCGATGCTTTTTAATTAATCTTTTTGCCTCAGCCAGACCTTTGATAATTCGAAAGGGGTCGGTAAAATTTTTGGCAGACAAATAACGTCTTAACTTGCCCGATGAAATACCGTCATAGGGGATTTTCAGATCCTCAATCAGTTTTCGTTCAATTCCATCATAAGAACCGATATACCGGATTTCATAACCCATTTCACTTAGCTTAGGTATAATGGCCATGTTAGGAGTAACATGGCCCGCACTACCGCCACCGGTTAAAACTATTTTCTTCATTACTGTATACCTCCAGAGTTAATAGAAGAAGTAACAGTCTGCATGGATAAGCTATCAATATATTCATTTGAGATGGTTTCACCATTCAGTACTTTTTGCATCAGTGATTTTGCATTGGTAACATCTGTATCGTTAAGATAAACAACAGAAGTTGTAAACGAATTAATAGAAAATACATATTCATGGCCGACTGTCCCCATAACATTATATGAGACAATGTCCCATGAATTGCCATTATTTAATTGCATTTTTACCAAATCAGATATTTCACTAGATGAAAAGTCTGTTAAGAAGGCATTTCCAACACCATTCATGAGACTGCTATAGTTCGTTAAAGTATTAGTCGATACCAGTTTGCCCATAATTGCCGTTAATACCTGAGTTTGATGTTTATTTCTCTGCATATCGCCAAGTGCAAAAGCTTTTCTTTCACGTGCATAATGTAATGCATAAGTACCATCTAATTCGTTGATACCTTTATTGAAATGGAATCCGTCTATAGAAGTGAATTCGTATTCAGAATCGACCGTAATACCGCCAAGTGCATCTACAATATCTACAAATCCGGTAAAATTAACTCTTATAAAATAATCTATGGATACATTATATAATCTACCTAATGTCTTCATCGAAGTATCTATACCAAAATTGCTGGCATGTGTAAGTTTATCCATTGAACCGGCCGGCACTTGTCCCGAAGGATCGATTAATTCCACAAAGGCATCTCTTGGAGTAGAAACCAACAGTATTTGGCTTGTTTTTGGATTTACAACAGCACATATATTTACATCACTTCTTCCGGTTCCGGCAACATCTCCGGTTAGGTCATTACCGCTTAGATATACGATAAAGGGTTCTTTTGTAACTTTTACATTAGAGTTCGAGGTATTTAGTTTGGTAATAAATCTAAAAGTCTCAATTACCCGTGTATGCTCATTGAAGTCTTCAAAGTCTTCTACGATATTGGAACGCTGCGCTTCATTTAATATAATTACTTTCGTCTTCCCATCATACAAAGCTTGTACTAAGGAATGGAAATCAGAATATTCTGTTGTTGCAATATTAGAACTGGTCAATGTATTAATCTTGTCGATTGCTTTATTCGTGTTGACTCTGTCGATTATTTCAACGATACCAAAGTTATAATCTTTTACATCTGAGAGTGATTTGGCCGGGTCGGAATCTAATACGATTACCGATACAAGGTCAGTTTTCGTATTGGCACCGGTAATCTTTGCAAGCATTCCAGAAGTTTCAAATAGATAAAATGAACCAATTGCCAGTATTATACTCATAAAGACTGCAATAATTTTACCTATCAAGCGAAGCTTTCTGCTTCTGGTTAACTGCGTACCGAAATCATAGATTACAAAGAATGCTAATATAACAATGATGCCGATTAGATAGCTGGTCGGGACCAAGTTTACATATATCAATATACCGATAAATAAAATTGTTAATAGTAGTTGTATAAAAGCAAGGACATACCCTATTTTTCTACTGCGTAATGTTTTCTTCTTATTGTTTTTTCCACCTTTTTTATCCGCTTTATTAGATTGGTCAGTTATATCTTCATAATAATTTTTTCCCATAAAATCTTATCTCCTAACTTGTTTGGGTATTTAATGTATATTTGAATGTACACCAAGTCATTATACTACAAAGTTGATGAAATACAAGCAACAAGTGCAATTTTTATTAATTTTTATTACCGTTCAGCCATGCAGAAAGATATATGCAATCTGACTTGTGAGCTCGTGTATTACTTTTCTTTTGATAACGGATACTGATTTTATAAGAAGTAATAGATTTCTAATAAATACTATGATAGAATATTTTTATCTTATAGGAATCAATATCTATTCGGTAAAGATTGGAACGTAGTATTTCCTACAAGATAATGAAATGATATGGAATGAGGCGCACAAATTGATAAACAAATTAATTGATCTTACCTGCAAAATATTTAAAAATGATAAAATTGCATATCTGATAGCAGGCGGATGTACTACATTAGTGAATATTGCAATATTCTGGTTATTTGAAACTTTTACGGCGGTGCCGTATGTATATAGCAATATCATCTCAGTGGGATGTGCAATTATATTTGCATTTTTTGCGAATAAGATTTTTGTATTTAAGTCTAAATCAGACACACTGTTCCACTGGTTAAAGGAATTTTGGTTATTTATCAGTGCCAGGCTGACGACAATGGTAATCGAAGTGGGCGGCGTGTCACTACTGGTTGAAATCTTTGGAATTAATAAAATGTTTTCTAAAATACTGACACAGTTTATTGTTCTCATAATAAACTATTTTATTAGTAAATTTTTAGTGTTTAATAATCCAAAAGAAGTAAAGACTAAAGAATAAGTTGAAATACGGAGCGGAAGAAGATATGAGCAGACAATCACCAAAAGAACAGTATAAAAAAGTAATACTATTTTTATTTTCCTTGTTAATAATATTTGTAGAAACAGCAGTTTTCTGGATAGCCTGGATTGGTTATTACAATGAAAGAATAGCAAGAGACTATGTATTTCTGGGTCATATTGTGATTATTTTCGTTTATGTTTTTTTAATCATTGTGTTATCCAATGTCTATGGGGCTTTTAAGATAGGTTATCTGCGGACTACGGATGTAATATTTTCCCAGATGCTGTCTATTGTGTTAGTAAATATTATAACCTATCTGCAGATTATGATGTTATCTTTAGGCTGGGTCAATCCATGGCCATTATTAGTTGCAACGCTGGTGGATTTTTTGTGGATAATAGTCTGGGTGCTGCTTACCAAGCAGGCATATGCAAAATTATACCCGCCTGCCAAGCTTTTATTAGTATACGGCGATAGAGATCCTGACGGATTAGTAAATAAGATGAACAGACGCCGAGACCGATATAATATTTGTGGAACAATCCATATCAATGCCGGTCTTAATCTGATTACAAAAGAAATCGAACAAGGAAATTACGGGTCAGTACTAATGTGTGATATTCCTGGAGATATCAGGAATGATATCTTGAAGTATTGTTTTAAAAAATCGGTTCGCACTTATATTACACCAAAATTATCAGATGTTATACTGGGTGGCGGTGACAATATGCATGTGTTTGATACTCCGTTGATTCTATGTAGAAATCATGGATTATCATTTGAGCAAAGAGTTTTAAAACGTATTATCGATATATCATTGTCTTTAATCGGATTAATTATCTTTTCTCCGTTTTTCCTGATTATCGCATTATGTATAAAATTATATGATGGAGGACCTGTATTTTATAAGCAGAGCCGTTTAACGATAGATGGGAAAGTTTTTGATATCATGAAGTTTAGAAGTATGCGGATGGATTCGGAGAAAGAAGGCGCCAGACTGGCAATGAAAGATGATGACCGAGTCACGCCGATTGGAAAAATATTAAGAAATATCCATGTGGATGAGCTTCCACAGCTGGTAAATATCTTAAAAGGTGATATGTCATGGGTCGGCCCAAGACCGGAACGTCCTGAGATAGCACAGCAATACAGTAAATATATTCCGGAATTTGACTTTAGGCTTAAAGTAAAAGCCGGATTAACAGGGTATGCGCAGATTTATGGGAAATATAACACAACCCCATATGATAAGTTAAAACTGGATTTATACTATATTGAAAATGGTAATATAGTAATGGATATAAGATTACTTCTTATGACTGTTAAAATCTTATTTCAGAAAGAAAATACAGAAGGTGTAGAAAAAAATCAAAAAATAGCAGGTGATAAATAGAAGCTGACTGCCGGCATAGACATGGAGGAAGACATGAATTACTCAGTTTTAATGTCAGTATATATAAAGGAATATCCTGAATATCTTAAGGAAAGTATTACAAGCATGCTGCTTCAAACAGTGCCGTCTGATGATATTGTTATTGTCTGTGATGGACCGTTGACAGATGAACTAAACCAAGTACTTGATAAGTTTAAAGCCAAATACCAAGATACAATTAACATTATACGATTAAAGGAAAATGTCGGACTGGGAAAGGCTTTAAATATTGGATTAAGACATTGTCGGAACCAACTTGTTGCAAGGATGGACAGTGATGATATCAGTATGGAAAATAGGTGTGAGAATCAGCTTAAGGTTTTCAAGCAGCAGGAGGTAGATATTGTAGGAACATCGGTACTGGAATTTGATGGGACAGTTACAAATATTATCTCTAAAAAAAGCACACCGAATTCCCATAAAGAGATATCATCATATTCAAAGAAGAGAAATCCGTTTAATCATCCGTCAGTCATGTTTAAAAAAGACACGGTAATGGCAGCAGGTGGTTATAAGCCATTTCCATATTTTGAAGACTATTACCTTTGGATCAGAATGCTGGAATATGGCGCAAAGGCGTATAATATTGAAGAGCCTCTATTATATATGCGTACCGGAGATGCAATGTATGCAAGACGCGGTGGTCTTCAATATGCAAAATGTATCTGGAATTTTAAATGGAATCTGAAAAAACGCAAATATACTACGTGGCGGGAATTTATAATATCGACGATTCCTCACATAGTTGTAAGTATAATACCAAACAGAGTCAGAAAAGGTATCTATCATAAAATGCTCAGAAGAAAGTGAGTTATATGTTGAAAGAATTATTGAAAATTTGTTTTAGACCGCTTACCTGGCTGAATCGAATTGTTCCTAAAAATAAAAAGATGATTTTCTTCTATTCTAACCTTGGTTTTCGGGATAATGTAAAAGCGTTGTATGACTATCTGATAAAAGAAGGTTATCATAAAAAATATAAAATCATATGTGCAGTGAATGATTATCATAAATATGCTGATTCTGATTTGAAAAATGTGAAGTTTGTCGGAACGAAAGTCGGTATTATTTATTTTATAAGAACACGGTTTGGATTTTACTCTTTTGGAAAATATCCGATTAAGCCCAGTAAAAGCCAAACCATTGTGAATTTGTGGCATGGAATGCCATTAAAAAAAATCGGAAATATGGAGCCTGGTTTAACAGATGTAGACTATAATTATTTTACATATGTATTGGCCACATCCGATTTTTTTGCTGATATTATGAAGAAATGTTTTAGCTGCGGTGATGAACAAATATTGATTAATGGGCAGCCGAGAACTGATGAAATGTTTTTAGAATATAATACAAATGAAATACAGATGAGAAAAGAATATCAGAATATCATCGTATGGTTCCCGACATATCGAAATACAGATAAACTGCCAAAGGATTCAGCAAATCAGTGGCCGATTCCGCTGATAACAATAAAAGAAGCTGAAGCTATAAACAGCCTTCTGGTAAAAAGTAAAAGCAAAATGATTATAAAACTTCATCCATTACAATACAGTGAAAAAATTAAGCAATTCTCAAATATAGAGATTATCAATGAAAATCAAATGTCAGACAAGTATGGGAATATTTACGGACTACTTAAATTATCGGATGGATTGATTACAGATTACTCTTCTGTCTACTTTGATTATATGTTATTGGACAAGCCGATTGCATTTACGATTAATGATATCGACACCTACCGTGACGAAAGAGGGTTTGTCTTTGATCATCCGCTCGATTATATGCCCGGTAAACAGGTCAAAGACTTTAAGGATTTGGCAGAATTCATTGACAGTATCATACATCGGCAAGACGAGTTTAGAAAGAGTAGAAATGGGTTGAATAATTTAGCAAACAAATACCAAGATGGAAATAACAGTGAGAGAATCGCTGCTAGAATTATTGGAGGTATCAATGAATAAAATTGTACATGAATGTTTGAAAAAAGCCGTATTTATGGTGAAAAGAATAAATTATAACTTGGCTAAGAAGCTGACAGCGACAGAGGATAAAACAGTATTCTTCGAAACATTTCAGGCCAGAAAATATGCATGCAATCCCAAAGCACTATATGAGGAAATGCTGGCCAATGATGAATATAGAGATTTTAAATTCATATGGGCAGTCAGAGATATGCAGAAGTATAGTTATTTAAATGAGAATAGAAATACGACGATTGTACGTTTTGAAAGTGTTCGTTATTTTAAAGAATTGGCGAAATCGAAATATTGGATTATTAATTCAAAGACACGCAATTTTATTAAACCAAAGAAAGATCAGATATTTCTGCAGACCTGGCATGGGACGCCGCTTAAAAAAATTGGATGTGATGTGACGTTATCAGGGAATAGCGTGGATAGTGTAAAGGACATCTACAAGAAATATACACTTGAAGGCAAAAAGCTGACCTATATGGTATCGCCGTCGGCATTTTGCAGTGAGAAGCTGATTTCTGCTTTTAATCTGGCATCTTTACAGAAAGAGAATTGTATATTAGAGCTGGGTTATCCGAGAAATACTGCGCTGTTTACAGCGAAAGAAGATAGTATGAACCAGATTAAGAAGGATTTAGGAATTCCTTTGGATAAGAAAGTCATACTATATGCACCTACCTTTAGAGACAATCAACATCAGGTTGGATTAGGATTTGTCTATAAACTGGGTCTGGATTTTGAAAAACTTAAGAGAGACTTAGGTGAAGGATATGTTGTATTATTCAGAGCCCATTATTTTGTCGCAAATGCCTTTGATTTTGACAAATATTGGGGGTTTGTGTATAATGTATCTGATCTTGATGATATAAATGATCTATATTTAGTCAGTGATATGTTAATGACAGATTATTCCTCCGTATTTTTTGACTATGCGAACCTAAAAAAGCCAATCCTATTCTATATGTATGATTACGATGATTACAAAAATGAAATAAGAGATTTTTATATTGATATGGAAGAGCTGCCCGGTGAGATATATAATGATCAGAATAGTTTGACGCAAGGGATTACCAGAACAATGAATCACTTTGAATATGATATTAAATACGAAGCATTTAATAATAAATACAATTATTTGGATGGGCCAATGGTCAGTGGAAATGTACTGAAAGCCATTATTAAAATGTAAATAGGAAAGGAAAATACTATGAAGAGAGTCATTACTTATGGAACTTTTGATATGTTACATTATGGACATATTAATTTATTGCAGGAAGCTAAAAAATTAGGAGATTATCTTATTGTTGCATTGTCAACTGATGAGTTTAACTGGGTTGAGAAGCAAAAAAAATGTTATTTTAAATATGCTGAGCGAAAAAGATTATTAGAGGCAATCCGTTATGTGGATTTAGTGATACCTGAAGAAGGATGGGAACAGAAAAAGGCTGATATTCATGATTATCATGTGGATACATTTGTAATTGGTGATGATTGGAAAGGTAAATTTGATTCTCTGAAAGAAATCTGTGAAGTTGTGTATTTACCGAGAACGCCTGAAATCTCTACAACTCAGATTAAGAATGATTTGAAATAATGGATATAAGGAGAAAGAATGATGCTTTCTACAGGAAGAAGATTTATTAAGTCGCTCTTTAATTATAAGGTAAAATATTTGCAGTACTGGAACACCTGTCCGATTGATGAACATTTAATTCTGTTAGAAGCGGGTCAGGGGAAAAATATAAATGGTAATATGTTTGCAATTTTAAAAGAATTGGAAACCAATATAAAGTGGAAAGATTACAGTGCTTATTTTGTTGTAACAGAGCAAAATCTGGAGGCTGCAAAGGAACGGATTGAATTTTATCAATTTAAAAAATGCAGACTGGTAATTCGGAATACAAAGGAATATGTTAAAATATTGGCAACAGCTAAGTATCTGATGACGGACAATTCATTTCCAATCTATATGAACAAACGGGAAGGACAAGTATACATTAATACATGGCATGGAACTCCGCTTAAGAATCTAGGTGTCTCCGATTTGAGAAATGCAGCATCACTTACAAACATCCAAAAAAACTATCTGATGTGTGATTATGCATTATTCCCGAATCATTATACAAAAGACATTTTTATGGAGGATTATCAACTTAAGAATATTTTTCGAGGCAAGAATTTAGTCTGTGATTATCCCCGTAATGCAGTATTACTGGATAGTAAATATGGATGTGAACTCAGACATAAATTAGGTTTGGACGGAAAGCAGCTGATTGCATATATGCCGACCTGGCGCGGGACTGATCCAACAATGGATGCGGATATGCAGAAGAAAATATTAATTAGGTATTTAAATAAGATTGACAAAGAGTTAAGAGAGGATCAGATTTTTTATACAAATCTGCATTTTTTAGTGAACAATACATTAGATTATTCAAATTATAAACATATCAGGAAATTCCCATCAGAATATGAGACATATGAATTTTTGAATATTTGTGATATGTTAGTAACAGACTATTCCAGTGTATTTTTTGATTTTGCTCTGACTAAAAAACCAATCATTTTATTTGCTTATGACAAAGAGAATTACATTGATAAAAAAGGTACTTATTTTCCATTAGATACATTACCGTTTCCAATTACAGAGACAGTCAAGTCGCTGATTGACCGGATTAATGATTATCATAGTAAAGATGCAACAGAATTTTTTACTAAATATTGTGAATTTGCAGATATTAATACCTGCGAAAAAGTCCTTGATTTAATGATTGCTGGAAATGAAGAAGGGCTGCATATAGAAGATCCGCCGAATAACGGGAAACCAAACATACTGGTGCATGGGGGAGATTTAATGAATACGATTATCAGAGAACATACTTCAGTCTATGTTTCTAAGTTGGACTTGTCAAAGTATAATGTTATATTCTCTTTTGAAAAAAGATTGACACCTGCCAAAGCCGAGTATATTGAATCATTACAAAAGGGCGTACAGTTACTGGGGATTGTAAATGGAAACCTGGTTAGTAGAAGGGAGAAAATTAAATTTGCAGCTACTTTTAGATATCGTTCAACCAGATCGGCATTTTTAGATCAGGAGATTAGTTTTAAAAGAGAACGCAATAGGATCTTTCATAAGATTCCCTTTGAAGTTGCTGTAGTCTTTAATATCAGTAATAATCGGAGAGCTTTTGAGATTGAGACGATTCCCTGTGAAAAAGAGTGGATGATATATCCCGAGGCGGTTGTAGGATATAAAAAAGTCTATAAAAAAATGGCCGAATTCCTAACAGGAGAAACTGACCGGCTCATTACATTTGACAATGATGAAGTAATCCGCCGACAGCCTGATCCGGCTGTAAAAATTGCGTGTATGCAAAGGATGTTTAAGTTTGTGAATATATGTTCCATTAAATTTAAAACGAAGCGACAGTTTCGTATATTTGCCCTAAGTGTGAGCAAAGCATGTTTTAAAGTCAATTATAGAGATACACATATTCAAATAGAAGATATTAGTTTACCGATTAGATTTTTATTTAAAACAGGAATACCAATTGGAGGGAAAAAGAGGCTTAATTTTTATTGTCTGGATATTCCATTTGAGAAAGCGCTGCAGCTGCCGGTAAATAATAAAATAAGCCTGGTTTGCAAAAGCGGGAATCATGAATATACAACCAGGATTATATATAGTGTAAATGCCAATGCTAGAAATAAGGCAAAATGTGTTAAGATAATGCCCGAGAATAACAGCTCAATCTATTTATGGAGAACAAAAGGGAATTCATTATTTATTGTAGTGAGAAAGCTGAATCATACAGACTATAAAAAAGAACAGATAAAGCTGTTTTGGGCGTGGCTGTTTGCAAAAATCACACCTAAGAAAGACATTATCCTGCTTTTTGAAAAGGAATCATCCGGGTATGAAGAAAGCGGCAGCGTGGTATACGAAAAAATAATCGATGAAGGATATCAGAATGCCTATTTTATCTTAGACAGTGCCTATCCATATTATGATGAGATCGGGGAATCTTATAAGCAAAATATTATTCCGAAACATTCATTTAAGCATTATTACTATTTTTTTAAGTGTGGGACTTTTATAGGTTCTGAAGCATTAGTACATGCAATAGAGCTTAGAGTGATTAACAAACATGCACTTGCTAAAATAATAGATAAAACAATTAATTATGTATTCTTGCAGCATGGCGTTATGTATATGGTTTCACTGGATTCTGCCAGCAGAACATTTTTTAAACCACATTCTACAAATGGTGTGTATAGAGTGGTAGTCTCTTCACAGGAAGAAGCAAATCACTTTGTATTTCTTGGAAGTCATAAGGATTATCACATGTATATCTGTGGGTTACCAAAATTTGACCGGAATACAAGGAATGAGGGAGCAGATAAGATTATTATTATGCCAACATGGAGGCCATGGGAGTATAATGACGCGAGATTAGACTTTCAGGATACGAAGTATTATAAGATGATTGAACGGATTGTAAGGGCAATACCGGTAGAGTATCATCCAAAACTGATTGTACTGCCTCATCCATTATTTGCGGAAATGTTAAAAGAAGAAGATTCTTATTTAAATCAATTTATCGTTCGTGATGTAAAATATGACGATATATTAAAAGACACAAAAGTATTAATCACAGATTATTCTTCCATTGCATACGATGCCTTTTATAGAAATAGCAATGTAATTTTTTACTGGGAAGAAAAAGAGGAATGCTTAGTGAATTATGGGAATAATACAAAGCTAATGTTAAATGAAGAAAACGCATTTGGCGACATCTGTTATAAGGCAGAAGATATTACGAATGTGATTGAAGAGAATTACCTAAATTCACCAACGAAGGAAAAGATAGAAAAATATGAAAAGATAGTGACATTTAGAGATGGTCATAATACAGATAGATTGGTCAGGATGTTAAAAGAGGATGGTCTGTTAAAACGTAAGTAGGTTTAACCTCATTAACCTCAACCGGGTCAAGTTCAGCCTTGACCCGGTTGAAATCAAACCCTTGATTAATTTTTCTCTTTAATTGGCATTATTAAATCAGTTTGCTGCAATCTTTCGTCCAACGGAAGATTAAATAAGTTGATATAATTTAAATATTCTTCCAGCATTCCATAATTGCACAGTGGCTCACCTCGCCCACCGTCATATTCGTATCTATCATTATTACAAACCCAATGATTTAATACTTCCCATTCATCTGAATCACCGCCGTTAAGCGGAAGCGGGCGGCTATACGCACAATACAATCCACCATTAAAGTGTTTTTTTACAAAAGGGTGCGGTACGTCCATATCGTCAGGTATTGTCAACCAACGACCAAATCCATAAAACGGACCGTATTCTTCCATCTTGGAACAATTTGCGAAACCATACAGACGAAAATCCGGTATAATTTCTGAAATTCTATTGTCTTTTATTAATGTATCTATCGCATTTAATCCGGCATCGAAATGATTTCCCATAATTTTTTCTGTGTCGGTTTCTTTTACTTGCTCCTCAGATAAATACATTTCTTCCCCCGGCAATATCGTATCGCCATAAAAATTTACTTCTGCTACAGTCATAGCTGGCAGAGAAATTATTCGGATATACTTTTCCTTAAGCTTCATTAAATCTTCATCTGACTTGTTTAAATTTTCCATAGACAAACTCTCCTTTAAGTAATTTTTGGAAAAAGGAAGAGAGCTAATAATAGAAAATACAGTTTCTTCGCTCAATAAATCAATTCTTAGTCTGGTGTCGATTTTTTCGTTCAACTCCTCAATGAAGCGTAAGAGTATAGATTTAACGGTTGACAGCGCAATAATCTCTTCGTCAAGTTCATTTATATTCTTTTGAAAAATCTCAACCGTTTCAACCGCATTCGGGTTATTAAGTATATTTACTATCTGCTTTATAGGAATACGCAGTTTTCGTAAAACGATAACCTGTCTTAAACGTTTTATGGCTGTTTCGTCATAGACTCTATATGCGTAATCCTCCTTGCGCTTGCTTTCGATAAGACCTACTTGCTCATAATAACGCAGCATTCTTGTGGAAATTTTGTATTCACTCGATACCTGACTTATTGTCTGCAATTCCATTTTTTTGACCTCGTTTCTTAATCCTAAAAACATTATAAAGTGCAACACGGTGTCATAGTCAAGGAAGAATAAAATATTTCTATTCGCCAAAGAAGAAAGAATCTACACGGTTCTTCATATCAAACATATTATTGTACTGTAATACTTTGTATTCATAGATTAAGTCATAATATGGTGATGTCTCATCATCTGTCTGATATAGTTTACCATCGTCACCTATATATCCGTTAGCGGTTATAACAGGTATTGTCTCACTTAATTGTGAAAGAAACCGCTGGTAGCCTGTTTTTTCAAAACCGATTGTATCCATTAAGATTGTAGACAAATAATTTAAGCTGGTTTGTTCATATACCTTTTCCTCTATATCATAATTTGCCCATATTACAAACGGAACAGCATATTGCTGCATTATCTCTTCATCTGACCATTTTGAATAAGCACCATTAGTTATCTTATTAAAAAATGATTTTGGAAGATTTGGCTGATGATCGCCAAACATAATTATAATTGTGGGCTCATCTACATTTGAAAAATAATTAATCAGCCATTCAAAGGAGTCGTCTGAAGTTTTAATTAAGTTCAGATAATTTACCGCATCTGCTACATATTGACTATCTGACAGTGTAATTCTATACTCTAAATTAGTCATATCTCGTGCATAGGAGCCATGATTTTGTACCGTCAGATTATAGATGTAAAATGGATCTGATGATGTGGAACGGGCATTCTCATATTCTTCCACAACACGTTCAAATGACGCCTGATCAGTAATAAATTGCCCTATTTTTGTGGGTTTAATCATGTCATCCTGTGATAAAAAGTTCTCAAAACCTAAATAAGGGTAGGCTACAGGACGGTTATATCCGCTGGCCTTGTAAGGATGAAAAGAATTATTACCAATATATCCGTTAGATTTTAGTATACTGGTCAGGGAGGAAAGATCACGATTAATATATAATTCAAATGCAACTGCCTGCGGAGGGACCAACGCAATGGTATTACCGGTTAAGAATTCAAATTCTGAATTAGCAGTACGGCCACCAAACACAGAGGAATATGCAGTTCCCTTTACACAATTTTCTGATAAACTTCTAAAGAAAGGCATATAGTCTTCATTCACATCGATATCACCTAATATGGATAAATCAGCAAAGGATTCATTAGCAATTGCGATAATATTAGGTTTGATTGCAGGGGTTTCTTCGTTCTCACTTTCATCAGGGGTATATTTTTCGATAATATCGTTTACCACATCAAGACTATAATTCTCCGGTTTCTCTACAATAACAAACTTAATGCTTTTTACAAATGTAAGGGCAGAACCATGTGTTCGGTAACTAATCATGGGATTAAAGAATTTAAAATAAAGTCCATCCAACATATCGGAATAGATAAATACTCTGCAAAACTGGATGACTGCCAAACACGCAATTACACTGTATCCAATTCTAAATTTCCAATTGAATAGTTTAGTATATTTAAGCTTTAAAGCAAATATTGAGAATCCAAAGGCGGCAAAAATAACAAAGAATTGCCGGAAGTTAAACGCGAGCGTATAATTGGATACAACATTTGCTGCAGTTTTTAAAGTTACCATATCAGCAGCCACAATCGGGCTTCCCCTAAAGTCATATACAAATATATTCGCAATCGAAAAGACTGCACATATTGCTACAACAATGATTGGTGAGACCTTCAAACTGTTAGTAATCAGCAATGCGACAATAAGTATGACGCCGATAATTATTAAGTTCCAGATTACTTTTTGTGAAGAAAGCTCTGAAATATCTGTCATAGTCACATATTCCATTGCCAGAAAGCCAAAAATCGGTGAAATAAAGAGCATTCCAAAACCACAGATTTTATTGACTACCTTTGAGAAATTATTCTTTTTGTAAATTAAAAATATAATAGCGGCACTTGCGGCAGTAATAAAAAGTATTTTACTCCAGCTATAGTAAGTAACCTTTTTTTCTATTCTGGTATAAAGTTCGGAATGAGTGATAAAGTAAAGATAGAATAAGACTGTAATAGCTGCACCTATATGCCGGCATATCGCCAGCCTTTTGTCCTTACTTTTAATTGTCCTTGCGATGTTATTTTTAATCTTTCTAATTGTATCATTCATGTTATTTCGTCTGCTCCTTTGAATTTTTTATATGAAGTGCAAAAATCACCACCGTACATACTATACCGATTATTATGACATATAATCCCAAGGTAATACCTGCATTAATTATAACATTTGAAGAAAATTTTATTGGATTGATAATCTTTCTTAAGTATTTTAAGAGCAATCCATGAATCAGGTAAATTGGAAGTGTATATTTTCCGACAAAACTTAATAAACTTTTTTTCTTAAAACACCATCCCAGCACCGCACAAGAAATAATAATAATAATCAAGTATGCCCCAATCCGGTAGTATAATCCATAAAGCGGATAATCAGGGAATAGAGCACTGTAGGAGTCACGTCCCATGAACATATCACGTCCGATATTTCTTTTTAAAAAGAATATCAAGGCTATTAATCCAATGGATACAATTGTGAACAGGTACTTGTACTTTTTTGTAAATGCAATAAAGGAATCCATATTAATATAATATCCAAGTGAAAAGAATGGAAGGAAAAACAATATTCGTGCAAAACTAAATGCGTCTCCGATATTAGGTTCAAATCCGGCGACAAGTGCCACAAGGATACTGGTCAGAATCCATGTCCACATCTTTGCATCTTTCATAAATACAGTCAGACATATAAATGCCGCCATCACAAGTAAATACCAGTAAGTATAACTGGGATTAACAAAATTAAGGACAAATTTTTTCCGAGAACTTAATATGGTCACTTCAGCCACCATATAGATTAACTGCATAATCATATAAATCTTAAGCATTCGAAAGGCTCTTGAACCGACAGGTCTGGAGCTCTTTTTAGAAAAGTATCCACCTGCAAATATAAATAAAGGCATATGAAAAGTATATATTACAATTGAAATACTGTTTGCAATATTGAACTTACCGGCAAAGCTGCCGATGCAATGCCCTAAGACTACCATAATGATTAAAAATCCTTTTAGATTATCCCAATAATATTCGCGATTATTAGTAAGAACTGCGTTATTTACCATTGTAATTCCTCCTGTCTGATAATTAATAATAACTAAATTATTTCATAATTATAACGAATATGTTTTAAAATGTCCACATTATTCTAGTTATATAAGGATAACTTGACCAAATCCTGATAATATATTAATATAGTAAAGTTAAAACTATACTAGGTGATAATTAATTCGGAGGACATAATGAAAGCAGACAAATACAAATTTTCAATTATTATACCAATATACAATGTAGAAGATTATTTAGAAGAGACAATTGAATCTGTTATACGTCAAGATATAGGATTTCATAAAAATATACAAATTATTCTTGTAAATGACGGAAGTCCTGATAATAGTGAAGCGATATGCTTAAAATACAAAAAAAAATACCCAGATAATATTGTATATGTAAAGCAGAAAAATGCAGGGGTAAGTGCTGCGAGAAATAATGGAATGCAATATGTAGAGGGTAAGTATGTTAATTTTTTAGATTCTGATGATAAATGGAGTAAAAACACTTTTCGGGATGTGTATAATTTTTTTGAAAAGTATTATAATGAAATTGATGTTGTATCCTGCAGAATAGAATTTTTTGAAGCGAGAAGCGGATATCATGTGCTAGACTATAAATTTGAAGATAACAAAAACAAAGTTGTAGATATCAATGAGGAATATTCCTATGTGCAGTTAAGTGCAGCTACAGTTTTTATCAAAGCAGATGCATTAAAGGGTAGAAGCTTTGATTCCAGAATTAAATATGGGGAGGATGCTTTATTTATTAATACTGTGATTTTAGAAAAATGTAAATACGGGATCGTAGTAAAAGCAATCTATCATTATAGATCTAGAGATGTGGGAACATCAGCGATGCAGAATACGTTATCTAATAAGAGCTGGTATTTTGATACGACAGAGCTGGTTTTAAAGGTATTAATTGAGTTATCTAAAAATAAATTTGGACGAGTTATCGAATATATTCAGTATTTGGTTATGTATGACACTAAATGGAGATTAAAAGCGCAAGTACCGGAAGGTTTACTAACAAAGACTGAATACGAAGAGTATATTAAATCATTGGTTTTTATGCTCAGTCACATTGACGATCATATTATATGCGAACAGAAAAACTGGTATGGTGATCAAAAAAGAATGACACTTAGCATGAAATATGGAGAAGATATTGCCGATAAGCTAGATTATGATAAGGGAAAATTTTTTTATAATGGTACCAAACTCTGTAATCTTAACACAATTGTATATTGTGTGATTAATTTTATTAAAATAGAAAATGGGTATATGAATATTGAAGGAGAGTGCAATTTTTGGATTCCTGAAGCGGATTATCAGATATACTTTTATACACAAGAGAAAGAAAAGTATTATGTGGAATTTTTTGAATTGCATTCGAGAGACCGTTATGGAGTAATAGGCTTATATGCTTATAATAGAGGATTCAGAGTTTCAGTACCAATGGAAAATCTTAAAAGATTAAAAGCGATTTTTCAATATAAAAAGGATACGACCAAACAATTGAAATTGGGATTTGGTAAATTTGAAAAATTAAGCCTATTAGAAAACACCTATGGAATATATGGAGATTATGTAATCTCTGTTGATCAAAAAACATTGTTGATACAGAAGAAAACAGGAAAAAGAGTAAGGAATTTTGAAAAAGCATATTGTAAAGAATTATCTCAGTTGAAAAATAAAAAAATGATATTCTACAGAATAGCGGCTAAATTTTTAAAAAGATACAAGAAAAATGAAATTTGGTTATTATCCGACCGAATAAACGTCGCTAGAGATAATGGGGAAGCATTATTTGAATATATCTGCAAGCAAAAACCAGCCAATATATCCCCGTATTTTGTAATATCTAAATATAGCCATGATTTTAAAAGGATGAAAAAAATTGGAAAGGTAATTAAATATGATTCTTTAAAATATAAGCTATATTTTTTACTGGCAGATAAATTAATATCGGCGCATATTGATGAATATGTTATGAATGCATTTGGTATAAACAGAACACTTATGAAAAATATGTTTCAGTTCAAATATATATTTTTACAACATGGTATCACAAAAGACGATATATCAGGCTGGGTTAATAAAGTAAATAAAAACATATCCTTATTTATTACTGCAGCAAAACCAGAGTATCAATCAATTCTGGAAGGTGATTATTTTTACAGTGAAAAAGAAGTTGCTCTTACGGGGTTCCCAAGATTTGATAACCTGATTGCAAAGAAAGAAAAATGTAAGAAAATAATTATTATTCCAACCTGGCGGAGGGAATTGGCAAATGAGATTAATCCTAAAACAGGGGTAAGAGAATATAGTTCCTATTTTAAGAAATCAGGATTTTTTAAATTTTATAATAGCCTTATTAATGACAGCAGATTATTAGATTGCATGAAGAAACATGGGTATACAGGTAAATTCTGTCTCCACACAAATCATGAAATGCAAAGTAGGGATTTTACCAAAAATGATGTTATCCATATAAATACAGAGCTGTTGGATTATCAGAATGAATTTATAGAAAATGATTTAATGCTTACTGATTTTTCCAGTGTAGCGTTTGACTTTGCTTACATGAAAAAGCCGGTTATATATACACATTTTGATAAGGAACGTTTTTTTAGCGGTCAGGTTTATGATGAAGGATATTTTAAATACGAGCAGGATGGTTTTGGTCCGGTCTGCTATGATTACCAGTCAACTGTTGATGCCTTAATCAGGTATATCGAGAATGATTGTGTATTAGAACCAGACTATTTAGAGCGGATAAATAATTTTTACTTTGCTACAGATACGAATAATTGCAAAAGAGTCTATGAGGAAATAATAACATTATAATATGAAAAGGTGGCGCACAAATGAAGTTATTTGATACAATTAAAAAATCAAGCGGTGTACTAAAAGAAA
>Ga0153924_1000541_pt1 | contig 23398 bp, 10 predicted proteins | sample TSNJ008MetaG_FD_104709 | JGI IMG/M metagenome (GOLD analysis project Ga0153924, IMG submission 104709) | Attine ant fungus gardens microbial communities from New Jersey, USA - TSNJ008 MetaG | ecosystem: Host-associated > Fungi > Mycelium > Unclassified | place: USA: New Jersey, Wharton State...
AACTCAACTAAAAAAGCACACAGAGCACTAATAACTTATATTTATACTTTTGTAAGATTTTTTATTATTAATTGATACAAGTAAATACTTTTATAATAAAAATAATTTTTAGTGGCAAAGGGGGAGATATAAAGTCCAATTCGGTAAAGCATGCTATCATGCATATGAGGTAAAACTAGCTCTTGTAGTTTAGCTAGCTCTTTCTTACCAATAGTCATAATATATTGGTTTTAGCGGAAGATCCTACTCGATCAAGTAGAACTTTACATCGAATGCCACAATTTAGTGTAATGGCGTCAGCAAGCATATTACATTTCTCAAATGAAAAGTGATTAGTGTATATGCGAGTTCGGCCAACTTTTGGGGTAAATGAACATCAGCCATAATAAGGTGAGCTAGTACAATAGGACACATTAGTTGACCAATATTTTTATATACAACTTTAGTAACTTTACCATTATCAAGCATATAAAACATGTCTCAATATTGATTAAAGACAGGAAGAGTTCAAGTTTTAAGTCGATAATTGATGTATTCAACACCTTTGGCTTTGCTAACTACAGCGTATACACCTTTTTAACAATAATCTTTTAGCAGAAAATAAAGCCAATCAGCGTATGGTTTATAGTTTTTCCTACGTGACCATCAGATAGCATTTGGCCAATGATTACTTTATTTAGAAAATCTGTTAGTGGTTTCATTTATGAAAAAATACCATAAGGTAAAAGATAGTTTTTTAATTTAATGTGTTAATTTAAGTAGGAGTTTTAAACATCTTAAAATGAGCATATCTAAATATGCATTACAGGTAGCGGAATTGTGTAAAGCTTTAGAGACAATGTGATTAATTTTTATTGCTAGGCTAGATTCTTATGGTTAACATCTGCTAATCTTGTGTTTGAACTCTTATTACCGCTTAAATTTATTGTCATTTTTACTTTTTGTTTCGTTAATACAATCAATAAATTGTGGATACTCTATTTTTTAATCACTAAGATAGATAGAGGTCATTATTCCACTGAGATAAAACAAGAAACCTAATAGAATCATTAAAGTATTATAGCTGAATACTAGTAAGCCTTTTATAGGCCTATTCTATATTAATAGGGTTAAACATATAAATTATATTTTAATGTAATGGTTTATACGAATAAAAGGTAAAAGATAAAATAAAATAGCTAATGGTTTATTGTATTGATATACATATAGAGTGGTAGTTCATTATTACTTTATAATTTAATATATATTTATTTATAGAGTGCTAACTTATTTATATGTTTTATAATTAGATTCTATTGCTTGAGCTGTATGCACTTAATTTTGCTTGTACACTCATGATCGGGAAAAATCAAGTATGTGATCTACCTATCTAAATAGGCTTCAATACCACGTGGATTTAATCAACATGAGAAGCTGACTATCGAGCCTATATTGTTTATCCTATTACATTTTATTCTATACTTGCCTTTAAGGAAACTATCTGCTGGCTCATCCTTAGAGCTAAACTAACTAATTTAATTATTACTAACATCAGTTTAGATTTCAGCAGGATTTATTAAATAATAGGAGATTTTACCGTTTTCAACTGAATATTCTTAAGATATGATATAGTCCAAATTAATTAGAAATAATTATATATTATATATTGGAGTCAGTATGTATACTATCTTAAGTGGATATTTATAATCAACAGAGATCCTTTAATTACTACGAAAGGACAGTTGCAGGATGAATCAATAATGTACCTATTGTTTAGTTTAAAAGCATAGTAGGGTAGTTACAATCATGAAAGATTCAGTAATGAAAGCATATTAAGTACCCTCTCTTAGAGATTATTAGAAATAAGAAGAATACTACTTCTTTATAGGTTGTAAATTTAAGTATAGTAATATACTCAGTTTAACATTACTAATTTATTGTTTAATTTAGTCATACTATCTTGTTTTACTTTTTTCCTTTATATTAATGGGAATTATTACTGCACACCACAGTCAGATGGCCTAACGGAATGGCGTTAAATATGGGCACTGAGAGCAGTAATTTATAATATTTCCTGGCTGATACCTATTATTTTCGATGTTATAGTCTAGTGGTTATGCAGTGTACTGTTAATGCTTGCCTTACGAATACAAAACTTCAATTTTTCTAACATATTTTTCTATTTTAGATATCTATTGTAGGCTAAGATCTTTTACAGACAATTATGTTATTTATTTAACTATTTAACTATTAATATTAATTGTTTAATACCTTATTATTCAATATCTTCCATTTTCTAAAAAAGAGTTTATTTATTTTAAATTAATTATGAATGATAAATTTTCTACTTGATTTGCTTGCTCTAGGACCTATGTTTACTGGTATACTTCTTATTACTTCTAAAAATCCTGTTATTTCAGTTCTATTTCTTAATTCAGTATTCGTATTTCTTGCTGGTCTTACACTTGCTTTTGGTTTTATATTAAAATTACAGAAAAAATAAAAAAGGAGCTTATAGTATTTCTGTTTCCTTAAGTTATATTAGTCATAATAAGTAGATATTTTGGCCATACCTAAAAGGTATTAAGGCTGATAGCTTAACCAGGTTTTAGTTTAGTGTTTAAATTTTACTTTTACGACTTACCCGCCAATTCAAACCAGTACAGTCCAGTCTTCTGTTTGTGATAGCCCACCCCGCTAGGGTTTTAAACCAGGGATAGATTATCTTTAATCAAAATTATCCTAATTAATCAACTAGAAGTCTAACTCTAATAATCAGTCTTATAATTTAAAAAATTTAAATAATAAATATACACAACTTAAATTTATAATAATTTATAATAATAACTTAATCTTAGAATAATTTGCCTTTTATTTTAGGGGTTTTACTTAATTTAACTTAACAAATCATATATAAGCGCATCTAATAGAAAAGAAAAAAAAAATATATACTTAATATTTAATAGACTTGCACTAGCCGAATACTTAATATTATAATCAAAAATTAAAAAAAATCCTACGTATAATGGAAAAAACAACATAATTACGGTCTTATCTTAATCTTAAAAAACTTATCTAAAGAATTAGGCAAAATCATTTTTCTAATTAGGCGCCACAGGGTATAAACATAAACAAAATATGAAAATAAATGAAATATAAAAAATGATCTTATTTATTAAGTTAAATCATTTATATAATTAGGCACAATTTTATAAAAATATAAGACTAATAAATGAAATATGAAAAAAAGAACTTATAATTAAGTGAATAAATTTGAAACATAGACAGGCTGGACTAAACTACTCTTTATATATTAGAAAATAAAGTATAAACAAAAGACAAAATACAAATAACTTTAATATTTCCTAATTTTATTTTAAATATTTTTTATTTTTGAGCTCAGAATTTAATGGTAGAATAATTTATTTATGAGAAATATGTATAAGTTAAAATCTTCTTTTGATTGGGCTTAATATCTGACTAGTTTTTATATTTAATTATTGGCTGGCTTTTATTTGGTTTAATCTATATTGATTTTATACCTTATATTAGGTATTTATTAATATAACAATATCACCAAACCTAGCTTTGCCTAGTGGAGTTTGCACCTTATATATACTTAGGAATTTTTAAATAAAGGGCTATTCATAGATTTTTTAAAAATTGAATTTAAGATTTCAGATTTAAGATTTACTATTAATTTACAACTTTGTAAAAAGTTTAGCAAAAAATAATTATTTTATTAATTTTTTTAAAGATTACTAGAAAAATGAAAAGGTGTTTTGCTAAAAATTAGCATTATTTATGCTCAAATATTATATATATCCAAGTCGGCTAGTGCTCAGATATTTATCTAGTATGATTTAGATATTAATATTCTTTATGCTAAACTATTAGTATATTTATATAGGCTTTTTGTTTATTTTATAATAGTATTATAATCTAGTAGAAAAAGTAGATTTAGTCTATAAGTAGATCGTAGTGTTGATATTTATCTAAAAAAACCCTTTATCATCATATGATTTATGTATCGGTTCATCGATTGATTCGTATAACCCGTTAATTCATATTCTGGCTCAAATTCTCGTTTCTTTATTAAGGATTCGAGGGGTTGTATTCTTAAAGTTTGGTCTATTGGTCTAATTCTATATCTTAGGTAATTTACCTTGAAGGGTAATACAGCTATTCCGTATCTCTGAGCATTACTAATACTAAAGACGCTTAGGTTTATTTATGTTAGATTAATATACTAAATTATTTTTGTCATATGAAGATGAAAGGATTTTTATTAGAATCAAAAGTAAAAGACTACAAACAAATGGAATTTAATAATATTTAGTTCGACTTAGACTTTAGGTTAATTTTGTGGCTATTTGCCTAATTTATATAATAAAGGGCGCACTAGTCTGGCTTTTATGAAAATTTGGATTTTATTTTTTATAAAAATGATTAAGCGTATTAATTTAATTAATAACCGATTCATTAATGAAAGCCATTAAATTTAATAGTTGTTGTTGTAATTTAAAGAGAATAAGTACACGTATTTAACAAATAACACTTACAATTTAACGAAATAAAAAAAAATGCTAAATGTTATAATAACAAATAAGTCTCAGTACGACGATTTACATTTGCTTTGTTAAAGATATTCTATAAATTATTGTCCTAAACTTTTAAATAGTTATTGTTTGTAAGTCAAGATAAAATTGATTTTTTTATTTTAATATTTAAAAATTAAACAGCTTTCAATTATACTAGATAAGTATCATAGAAATTTGAGATTATTATAATAATTATATGAGTTAAATTAAAAGGTGGTTTTCAACCTATGCTAAAAAAAAATAGGTAGTGCGCTACCCTTGACTCGTGTTCGCTTAGTAATATGGTATACTAATTTAATAGTTTTATTTTAATGACTAAGACAGTCAAATTGTTTACTGTTTTTAAACTTTTAATAGTATATTAACAGATAAAAGAAAACAATGTAGTATGAGCATAAGATTATAAAGATTCAACCTAAATCAATTAGGTGGTGTAGTCTTATTAGTACTTGTAAAACTGTCAACAATCTACTAGATATTAAGATGCCTTGTGTAAATGTAACTATGTTTAAAGGGACCGGTTTATATAAAGTAATACTTTTGGTTAAATTGGCTATATATAGCGGTTTAGTATCCACCCATATATTTTTATATTCATATACTTTTTTATAAACATTTCAATCTATTGTAATATTCTCTGTTTGAATTGTTACAAAACCTTTACTATAATTAGTTTTAGTTGTTAACTTTTAACCTTGAACAGCTTTAGAATTAAAATACATATTTTCGAAATCAGATATAGTTAAACTATTCGCTCTTATTCCTTTGGCTTTTGTGATTTCTTCACCTTTAGAAGTTAGCAATATATAAGTTTTATTTGAAATAAAATAAGCTTTTTATCCAACATACTCTAATTTTATATGTCCTAACTTATTTCCAACATAATTACCTAATTTTTCTTATAAAGTTTTTAAGAGTTAAATTAGTAACAATAGAATCAGTATCGGAATAATAAATTAAACCATCCACCTTTAATATTGCTAATTTAATTTTTTTTTTGTTTGTTTTTAGTTCAGGAGAAAATTCTAGGTAAAGGTCTTAAAGTTTAAGTGTTTAAGTGTTGTGCTTTTAAATTAATAGTAAGAAATTGATTTAAGTTATCTTAAATTAGAATCAAATACTAACTATATTTTTATCACTTTACTTTAAACGATTATTTAATTTTCACTACTATTCTACGCAATTAGATAATACACTAGCTACTATTCTATAGATAATATCTATTCTACTACATTGATCATATAGATTCATTAGATATAATTATAGTAAACGATTCTATGTAATAATATAGATTGACCTTTCAATAATATAGATTGTGATATTAAGAGATTATACCACTCACACGCAATTAATAAAAGATAGATTAGCGTTATTATAAGAATTTTAAATTAAATGTACAAATTATATCTATATATTATATCTGTCCTGTTTTCTTTCCTTTTCTGACAATATTTTACGGATATTATTTTTTTTGATTATAACACAATTCTAATAGTCGTGATCGTAAAGTAATTAAATTTTTTTAAAAAAAAGATTCTTGCGTTATTGATTACGAACAAATCGTTGGTTGACCTTATCTATTATAGTATCGCCTTTCTAATGTTAAAGATTTTTGAACAATAGATTATAGTGTTAAGTAAGTAGTAAGAGTACTAGTAAGTAGTAATGATATATAGTAATTTCTAATAGTAGTAAAGTTAGTTATTATTAGTAAAGGGTTAGTAATTATACTCTGTTATAAGTAATATAATATTCCTTAACCTTAATATATACTATTTTATAGTTTCAGCTACGTTGTGGATATATATTAATTATAATAATCTTAACTAAATATATATGATTTAGATTCTATAAAATTATATTAAACAAGAACAAGAACAAGAAGAATTCTATAAAAATTATATTAATATTAAATATATATTCTATCCTTTTTCGAATAACGAAATATATCGCGATAAGATATTAGCTATATTATTTAAATTTATTCAAGTAATATTAATTAACGGAAATATATTAATTAGAATTCTATTAGAAATATTGTATATAACTAATTTATACTAATTCGAAATATAAAATTAACTAAGTATTATATATTACTAATATTCACTAATAATAAGTAAAATATCTATTTACCGGCCGTATCCGTATCCGTATCCATATCCATATCCATGTGCGTGTCCCCGATAATCAAACCCTCCTAAGAAAATGAGTTACCCTCCTAATAAAATGATGTCTCGCTGGTGCGTTGGGAAGGGCGGCAGAAAAAATTGTTAACTTTACCAAAAATTTATAAATTCCCTAGTCTACGTAAAATTATGCTAAAGATCCTACCCTAATAAATATTTTATAAGTTTCAAATTTGGGTTGCAAAGGTGTACTTTTTCTCTTAAATTAAATTACTAAAGTATAATCTACCTATATATTTTATATGTTTATATAGTTTAGTTAGGTAGGAATAAGTATTCTTCAATAAATAAAGTATAATCTACCTATATAATCTTATGGTTGTAAGGTAAGAAATGTAAAAAATGTAAGAAATTACCTAAATTTATACACTAAAGTATAATCTACCTATAAATTATAAAGGGGAAGTAATAAATGTCCCCTGTTTTCTATCACTTTTAGATCATTATCACAGTTAACAGTCACCACAATAGTTGTAGTATGAATTTTTGATATCAATATTACTTAATTATTGTATAGATCCCCACTTTCTGTACCAGATCGAATCTATGTTACTCATTTTATAATATATTTATTTTTATTCACCTCATTACAGAATATATTTTATTATTTCTCCTGATTACATTCGATTCATTTGAGTCATTTGAGTCATTTGAGTTATTGTAGTTATTGTAGTTATTGTAGTTATTCGAGTGTGAAGTAGATATTAGATAGATTTGCAAGATTAGCTAGATTAGATAGATCATATAGATTAGCTATATTAAAAAAATTAGCTAGATTAGCTAGATTAGCTAGATTAGATAGATCCTTACTATCTTTTGACAATATACTACTGAGATGGTACATTCATGGTTCTGTTTGTTTATCAGGTACTCGATTTACCATTTGATAAATATCTGGTCTCATTTAGCTAAAAATTGAAATCATTCGATCAAATTCCTAAAAATTCCACAAAATTCCTAAAAATTTATAAAAATTACAATAGTGGAGAGTAAATAACTAGATAAGATAGTATATTATTTATTTTGACATTATCGTTTGATTGTCTTGTTTCAACTAATCGACCTTATTCTACTAATTTATGAAAGAATGTATTTACGATTGTAAGTGTGTGATTTATTGAAAAAAGATTTTACGTAAAAAAAAAAGGGTATTGGATTGTTAAATTTGAGCGGAAAATATAAAGTTTTTGTAAACAAAAAATGTTGTGAAAGTATTTCTACCATATTCTGAATTAACTAGTAAATTTATACTTGAAAATAACAGAAAATAATAACAGAATAATTATAAAATTATAAAAATTATAAAAATATTAAAAATAACATTTACCTAATTTTAGGGAGAAGGAGGTTTAATTCAAATCTTTAAATCAATTCATCACTAAAGTCAGATCACACTATTGAATACTCTTCCATTGTGAAAATCTATTATAATAATCTATAGTCTCTTACTACTTAATACAAAATAGCTGGTATAAATACTATTCAAGTATTAATTACTATTCTAAAATAGAAAAATGCATTTCTCCTTAAATTCTAAAACAAGTATATAATACAATTCAAGTATTAAAGATAAAGTATATCTTATTAATATAAATACCTTTCTACCAAAATACAAATAGCTTGTATATCTACTCTTAATTATAAATTTATCTATATATTTAAAAAGACTTCTTCTTATTGAAAAAGAAAGAAATTGCGTTCTTTAAAGTTATTTAAATTGGGGTGTGAGTTTAATAATTTAAAACGGTAATATTATATAATACCAATTTTTCAAGTGAAAGGTTATACCTTCTACTAAAAGACTTTTATAAGTTTAAATTTTTTAAATTTTGGGTTGGTTGAGTTACCCTCTAGTTACTAGTAATTAATTAAAAAAGTATAATCTACCTATATATTATATTGGGGTCTAGGTAAGTTAATCTTTTTACCTTAACTTAAGTTTTGTTGTATAAGTTTATCATTTTTCTTTCTTTTTCTAATCTAAAATTCCTTAAGTATAATCTCGCGATATATGTGAATGGTGTTAGATGAATTGCAATTTATTATTTGAGTAAACTTTTTACCTTAAACCAATTTACATTATGTGTTATTATAAGTTTAAAATTTTATCTTAAATATGTAGAAATATGTAGAAATATGTAGGCTAGCCAAATCGTATTTAGGATGCAATAGTTTAGAACAGTGCAGGTTCAAATCCTGGAATTAAAGAATTAAAGAATTAAAGAATTATTTTGATTTTATTTCAAAAAGAGTTTTTATTTATTATTTTAATTAGTAGTAAAACTTATATTAGTATTTTTAATAACACGAAAGTTAACATAAACTAAATAACTAAAGTATAATATACCTATATATTATCAAGGTGTAGAGAAGCTTTACAATGTTTTTGTTTTTTGTTTTGTATAAATTTATCATTTTCTGGTATTAATAAAAATAATTAAAAAGAATTATATAACTAGTTTCTGATACAATTTTTTTGTATTTCAACTTAAAAATTAAGTAAGGTTTAGACCTGAATTTTACAAAGTAAAGACAATTTAGGAGAGTAGTAATAAGTGTAACTAATAACAGATTTCTATAGAAATACGATGAATTTTTAATTCAACTAAATATTATAAAATATATAAAAAAAGGGGGTAAGTAGTTACAATCTTCCATTGTTGAAAGAGAAATAATTATTGGATTCTGTTATTATTCTTGATATTTTCAACCATTCCACGTAGACTAGCGTGTATTATTCACCACCCTAATCAAAGATTCTCGAATACCTATAAATGGTTTATCTTATTTTTTACCACACCTTTTTGTTAAGCTTTAGTACCCACTAGACACCTATAAATATATATAGAAAGATTATACTTTAGGAGATAAGAAGAGTTTATTCCTACCTACCCACTTTGAATACATAGGAAGATTATACTTAATTTGTTAGTAATGGTGGAAAAAATATAGTAACTCTAAAAAATAGAAATACTTATATATAATTACATAAATATTAACATAAATCTACCAAATCTTCTCATTCTTCTCATTCTTCTCAACCTTGGATTGTAATCTTCTCAATCTTCTTAATCTTCTCAACCTTAAATTGTAATCTTCTATTGTCTATGAAATTGCATTGCTATAATAGAATATAATCGAATATAATTAGAAAAAAGATTTTTTTTTTTATTTTATATTATATATTCTAAGTTATAAATTCTAAATTATAAATAATATATAAAAAATTATAAATAATAATTAATAAATAATAAATAAAGGGGAATTAGATTAAAAATGAATTTTTTGTTAGAAGAGTAAGAATTTTATAATTTAAGGACAGTTAAGTTTTTATTTAAAAAAAAGAAATGAAATTAATTTGGATGGTATTAGTTACTTATGTTTCTTCAGCTAGAGCGATATCCATTAGAGTATTTTCTAGAATACCAACAAATGGTACTAAAATTACAAATCATGTAAAATAAAATACTGTTGCCATAGCACCAATTTCAATATATGGTGATTCTACATGTTGTGAACCAATAAATATTATAATAAAAAAAAAATAAACTACTAGACACCAAAATGCAAATCGTATTAGTGGACGAAATTGATTTCCACGTACTCGACTAGTATCCAGTAGTGGTATACCTAGAAGAATTAGTAGTGATAGAAATATACAAATAACACCTAGTAGTTTTGTGGAATAGTTCGCAAAATAGCATAAAATGGTAGAAGATCAAATATTATTCTGTATAACTCAATCTCCGATTTACCAATAGAAAAGAAGTTATTATATTCTGGTTATACTAGTTCGTATCGTTTAGTACAATATCACAATTTTTCATAGATTAGATATAAATTTCTCATAGATTAGATATAAATACCATTTTAGAATTATATATTCAGCGGGGTGATATTTATTTATAGCACTTTAATTCGATAATTTACTCTTTGTACATAAAAAAATATATCTTCAGATTATAACTTAATTTTAGTAAGATCCATCATTCATAATTACGTAACGGAGTCCACCTTCTAATCTTCGAATGACATTTCGCTTTGTGTCGTACAAGACGAATCTTTTCTTAATTTTTTATTTTGGTTTATTTATTTTTTATAAATTTTTGATAAATCTTTTATAAATCTTTGATTGTGTATTGTAGATAAATAGTGTGCAGATTGTAATTAAGAAGTTTTTTGTTGTGTAACTTGTATTATAGAAAGTTTGTAATACGTATTTAGACAAGGAAGACACATTGTTAACTTGATATCTCAGTTAGTATGAGTATGTATTTGTGTAGAATAAAGTATTTTTAAATTAAATTATTAAAACATTATGAATAGAAAATATTACCACAACAATCAATGATTCTGTGCGCACAATCTCAACAACGGCAATCTTTGAGGCTAAGCAATCTTCGATAGCCACCCCGAGAAGTCAAAGCAAAGCAAGGGTGAGGAGGTGTGGTGGTGGCGGATTGTGCTTGTTAGAAATCTAGGATATCTAAAATTGTCGATTGTGATAGATTAATCTGTTTTTAGTATTAGTCTTTCCTTGTGTGATATCATGTTAATTATTAAGATATATTCTACGAGTGAAACGACACAATACTTGACTAAAGTGCGATTATAGAGAGTTGTGTGACTAATCTACGATTGTGTGATATTTTACTTTTATTTTTCATATATTACAATATGATTTAGAACTATGTCTTACAAATAATTTGTCCCTGCTTATAGCCGTTGAACGCTACTATTTAAATAGTAACTTTTTATATCATTTAGAATATTTCTAATAGCTTCCGCTGCAAATTTTTCTAGGATAGTAAGTAGAATAGGATATTTTTGCAATTAGTCCAGGTTTTTTGGAGAGAGGCATCTTATTTACACCACTTTGGTACGATAGAGGATGGTGTTTGCATAGAATTAGCAGGATTATAGACATCGGAATGTCCTAGTACATTTATTATAAATATAAAAATATAGAAAGTGCCAGTAGAAATACAAATACAGTTACTAGATCTTTAAAAATAAAATATGGGTGAAAAGGTACTCGATCCGTATTTCCTAAAAATTTTAGTGGATTATTACTTTCATGTTCATGTAGTGTAAGTAGATGTATAGCTACCAGTGCTGATAGAATAAGAGGTAGTAGATAGTGAAGAGAACAAAATCGATTTAGTGTTGCATTATTTACAAAAATCCTCCCCAAACAACAAAAAACAGTCTTATTTAAGAATATATTATTATAAAATTATATTTACTTATTATTTCTAATAAGATTAGACTATATCATCATCTTTAATTATATTATATTAATTAGTGATAGTATTTCTTTATTTTTTAATCTAATTTGATGTTGGGCACTTGTATTGGAAGAATTGTTAATATAACTCACCTGTTAGTCGTTTAACTTTCTCTTATCATAGAACTATATTTTATATATAATATTGATAAAATTTTAGCTGCAAATCATCTTAAATACAAAAAAGCATATGAAGATTTCTTTGCAATTCACCCATTTTATTCAATCTATTTTTCAATAGAAAGGAACTTATGTTATATATATTTATAACACTTAATATCAAATTACTTATTTTATTATTTACCTTAATACTATTTAACAATATATTATTCTACTTTATGACAAAAATCAATTACTTTACTTTACTTTACATAAATTTTTAGAAAACACTAAATTTATATTCCACAATCTTACCGAGAATCCAAGATTACCCGCATAGCAAAAGTGAGGCTCTACAGATAGATTTGAGATAGAAAGGCTCGTAGGGCTAAAATATAAATTACCGTATTATTTTAATAATTTTTATTTGTTTCATTGTATTAAATTAGTCAAGAAATCACCCTTTATATTTTATTAAATTTTATAAAACACAAAAGTGTCCAATATTTATGAGTCACTCAAATATGAAATTAAAAATAATTAAATTTATATTAATATTGATAAATTATTATACAATGTTGTAAAACTAATAGGGTTTGCTTCCTATGTTGCCACTCAATAAATAAAATTACAGTACTGTTTTTTTAGTACCTTCATTAAAAAAATAACATAAAATAATATTATAAATAGGGTAAATCTTAAATCACTAAAACTATATAAGCATAACTGCATAAACAAAAGTCTATTTAAATAAATTAAATAATAGTTAAAATAAGATTCACTTAAGTGGACTCCAACCTTAATTCGAAATTAACATTATTAAAGGCTTAAATTAAGCGAGGGACTAGCACACCTACATTTAGTTGAAATTATGAGTTTTACCTTCTAAGTAAAATTAACCATAATTAAGGGTGGTAAAGAGTTAAAATTTAGTGGAGAGCTTTATTAAAGAAATAACAACAAACAATGCCTTACAATTCTACTAAGTATTCAAATATTGATGATAAGAAGAATTAATTTTAATAAAAGAAATGGTCACTATATACACATCAAATGATGATAAATTTATATTAAATAATATTGATTTACAATATCTATGTAATACTTTATATATATGTTTATATAAAAAAAGAAAAAAAGAAAAAAAGAAAAAAAGAAATTTTCCTAATTTACAATATTTGTTGAATTATTTTAAATATATTGCCAGTATTTCTAATAAGTTAGGTATTTCTATACCTTTTTTAAAAAAAGATTTACTTAATTTAAGTATTTACTTAGAAAATAAGTTTCATAGTATAAAACAAACTAGAGCTTTAATACCTAATTTAGTTAACTTTTTAAATGCAGCTAGTTTAGCTTTATTAAAATAAAATTTATTTAAGGAAGATAATCATATAAACTTTTTGTTTTTTACATGATTGTTTTGCAGTTACTTGTAATAATGTTAATTTAATAGCAGAGTTGTTGTAATTAAGCTATTACAATATATATACTAAAAATAATTTTTTATTGAATTTAGATGACAATTTAAAATTTAGCTTTAGCTCATTTCGGTGAAAATTTTTAATCTCAAAATTTAGTGTTTTGGAAATAGAAAAATAAAATTTAATTATCCAGATGTAAATAAAGTATTTAAACCACACTATATTGATTTTAAGAATAGTTATTACTTCATAATTTAAAATTAAATATAAAATATACTTAAAACAAAAATGTTAAATTATTTTTTTAGACTTAATGTTACATTAATGTAGCCTAACTAGGTCTATATTATAGATTATTGACGTTAGGTCTTTGTTTTATTTTTTCTGGACGAGTGATGAAGTAAAAATTTAACAAACGGAATAATTATGATGATTATTGGAGATAATCTTTACATCAGTCTGACAAGAAAAAGGTCAATTTAGATTTTCATATAAGATCAATATGGATTCAGATAAATACAAAGTTGTATCTAAACCGCTTAAAACCAAATAGGTAAAAAATTTTAAATCGGTATCAACTTAAGATATATACTTCTATAGTTCATAAAATGTAAAGCTACAATTCTACGCCAAAAGGTAAAAGTTTTTAGAAACTAAAGTTGTCACTATTATAAGTAATAGCAAAAAAAAAAAGAAAGAATTATATGATATAAGTATATATATATTATATAACTATATAAATAGGATTTATAAGTATCCTGCTAATGAATGTATCGGCCTACCTAGTCTAAGTAAAATATTGCTGCCCCCTTTAAGATTTAAAATTAGAAATGTGTTTTTTGTTTTATTTTTTTTGTTTTTCTAGAAAATCTTTGCTTTAGTTGATAAAGAGTTATTGTATATACAATTAGCGAAAAAATTTATTATTTATATAAATTACTTGTTCTATTTAACAACAAAAAATTATTTACTTTTGTATTATTCGTTAACATCTTTAGCTGAAAGGTAAAGCGTGTGCCTTCGAAGCATAAGTTTATTGGTTCGATTCCAATAAGATGTTTTTTTTGGTATTATAAACCCTTGCCTGTTACTTAGCAGAAAAGAAATAACCTTATGTTGGCGATGAAATCCCTTAAAAAAGTATTAAAAACTAGGGAGGACTTTTGATAGAAATCAATTAGCATGGCAAATAACAAATAATATTTCTTAATTAGCTTAGAGTTCTAGAGTAAAATTTTGCCTTAGCAAGAAAGAGTAGTTTTTATAAACTAATAACATTTAATATAATATATTCTAATTTAGGAAGCAGAACTCGAGTGGTTGAGTGTCCCCCTTTTAAGGGGAAAGTTCTGGTTCGAGCCCAGGTGTTTCCAATTTAATCTTGAAGAAGTAGCCAATCCAATTTTGATTCATAGCTGCAATTGACATTTCATACCTTTATTTTTTTTTAAGCAAAATAAAACTTAAAGTAAAAATAGTATTGCTAAGGAAAGGCTAAAATTAAAGTAATAAGCTGTTTGAATAGGTATTTTAAATTAAAATAAAAAAAGCAAAATTTCAATCCTTAGATATAATTTATATGTTTTTTAATTACTGATTGCTGTATTTTATTTGTTTTTATAATAATTTACTAGTTAATTAAACCAACACCTTTAGTTTAAATTTGCAATTATTACAATTACCTTGCTACATTTTGGTATTAAATTTACCGTTTAACCTGCATATAAAAATATATTAATTAAGATTAAGATTAAGATTAAGATTAAACTATAGTAGCCTGCCTAAGCATAGTTAGAAAATCCTATTAAAATTTTTGCTTATCTTTTGTTTTTGTTTTATTTTGTTTTTCTATAAACTTATATTAATAAAATTATTTAATTTCTTTTGTATTATCAAATACTTAATTTTAAATTAGTTGCACTAAAAGAGATTTAGGATATCTAAAACTGAATTATTTTTTAATTTTAAAAGTAATTAGGAAACTCAAAAGTATGAAATAAGGTATAATATTTAATAAATAATTATTTAGGTAAAACTTAATATATTAATAGTATATAAGAAAAATGAGAAACTTTTTTTTATTAAATAATTGTAAAAAGAGAAAAAATAATTTTTAATTATTAAATAATAATAATAGTAAAAAGACCTATACCTGTACTTAAGAATATTTAGAGAAATCAGCAAAATATACATAAACAGAATCTGAGTTATAGATATACCTAACCCACTATTTTATTTTTGACAATTTTTCACTTACTTTATTTTCGACTTTTTGTTACCTAATAAAAAAAATCTAATTTAATAAGTTCAATTAATAGAATTAGTCCAAAAGCTGATATAGTTTAATAGGTTAAAACTTACCATTCATGACGGTAGAATAAAGGTTCAATTCCTTTTTTCAGCATTATTATTATAAAAAAAACAAATAATTAATTAATAAGGTGTAGTTTTGCTGCAGCTGTTTGTTTTAATAATTAAAAAATTTAATAAAGAAAAGTTATTTATTGATTATACCCTTATTTTATAACTTAAATATTATTTATTTATATAATTATATTATAGAAAATAACCAGTATAAATACAAATACAAATATTTAATTACTTTTCAAACTATTAATAAAAATATATTAAGATAGTGTTATTTTCCTTACCTTATCTTACCTTACTTACTTTAAAAAAATTATTAATTTAAAAATGCTATTTATAGCGCTTTGTAGTTTTTCTTGCCATTCCATTTTTCTCCTTATATCAAATTAAGAATTATCTTAGTGAAATTACAGCAGTAGTTTTATTTTATTCTGTACTACTTTCATTTAATGAATTTTTTATTGAATCTTTTTGATCTGGAGTAAGTCTTTATAATAGTCTATTTAATGTTTTAAACATTTACTTGTTTTAGTGAAATTAACAAACACACACAAAAAAATGTATAGTAATAAAAATAAAATATCTAAAACTGATTGCTTTAAAAGATAAATTTTAAATAAAGTTAAATAATAAATTAGATAATAATCTGGCAATAATACAAATTTATTTAATAAAAAAACTAAAAATCATGTGAATAAAATATGGTATTCATCATAATTAAATTTTGTAAAATTTGCTAAAAACCCCATTCAAATTAGAAACATACAGTTTATAAAATAATCCTTACTTAAGATACTATCAACTTTGAACGCACTGCCTTTTTTAAAAAAAACTTAAAAAACACTAATTTTATCTTGTATAATTTTATATAATTTCGTGCTACTGTTATCTTTAAAAATTTATTAAATTAATTAATTAACATAAAATAATATTTAAATTAAGTTTATTTTAGTTGACTTTTTCGTACCTTTTTGCTTGATTAAAATCAAAGAAATTAAAATAGTTTCTTTTAAAAGCTGTTCTTTGTAAATTTTACTGTATACTATATTTTATAGTTTCATTCCATACTTTGGCTTACTTATCATTTGTAATATTTTTATTCTGTTTTACCTACATTATCAATTAAAACTTTTTAAGCTCGGTTGTGTTAATTATAAATTAATTTTTCTAAAACAGTCCTAGCGCAAATGCAAAGCTATCGTTTATTTTTAAAATTGCTCTACTTACTTATACTTTACCTTTATTTGTTTTTTTCTTCTGTTTTCTGTTTTCTGTTTTCTGTTTTCTGTTCGTTTGGTTTTTAATGTTATACTAAGACTAATCCTAGAAATAAGAGTAAATTAAAAGTCCTTAGCAAAATTTGTGTTTTTTTAAGAGAGCTAGCGTTTTTTAACAGAGCTCGCGGATTTGGGATTATTAAAAATAGAAAGATAAAAATATATTTATCTGAGTCTAAAAAAATAAGATTAGTTTTGTGTTTCTAGCGGTTTTACATATTGCGGGTTTTTTTGTTTTATAGCTCTTAATAAGATAACTTAATTACTTTACTTGTATCTAGTTAAAAAAATTTAACTCTTTGTATTTGTATTTTTCCTTAAGTACTTGTCTTATTTTAACAAATTGTTAATAAAATCTAGTAACTTTTATTATATGAAAAGTAATCTTAATTAATATATATTCAATAATCAAAATATAAAGTTAAGCATTTTCCAACTAGAAAAAATAAGGTTTAATACAGTGTTCTTTTAAAACTTAGGTAATAAGACTAGCCTAATAGGGAATAAAACTAGCCTAATTAGATAGGTGATTTTACTTTTCTTAATATCTGATCAATACTACCCTAGATTTCTAATTATGACTGAGACAATTAGGTACTTATACGAATTAGGTAATAAGACGATTTAGGTAATTTTTATCTTACTATTACTTTGTACTAAGATTTTTTTTAAGATAAACTACGAATACTGCGTATGGGTTACTTAGATTAGCCTTATAAGTAATAAGACGAATTAGTTCTGTTAATAATACCTAAATTAGGTACGACTTTATGAGTTAATAAATCCTACGTTTACTTTTTTTATAAATAAGAGAATAAAAATCAACTTTTTCCTAGGTTTCTAAATCTCGCCATCGCTTTAGCTATAATTTTATTATCAATAAAGGACTTAAAGACCCCAAAAATCACCAACATCTTTAAAAATTATGAGTTATATTTATAATACTAGTGCTTTAAATAGATACTATTTCCTTTTTTAAAAAAGAGAGCATAAGGGTTTGACAGCTAGCGGGTTTTTACTTTTGATTAGACTTCCTTATTTAGACTAATATTAATAGAGCGACTTATTTTCAAATATACTTCGCCAGTCCTAGCGCCCCTTAGACCTAACGGTTTGTTAACATAATCATAGCTTACTAATCATATAAATTATAGCTTAAATAAAATTCTCATAACTCTAAACTTAGAAGTCCTCAAAATAGTAAAAAATACTAAGAAGTTAATATAAATATAGCTAATAAGACCATAGATTATTAAATGAGTTGTAGTTTAATTTGGGAAAACATCAAATTTGGTGATGCTTAATATCAGTTCGAGTCTGATCAACTTAGATGCAAAAATATAAGTGCTTTAAAACTTTTGATAGATTAGCATAAAAAAGACTACATTTAATTTTATAAAACATAATTTTGATTTACTTTATATATCCATCATTTATGGAAAGGTTTGTAGCTTTTATTTAAATTTTAAGTGCTTAAAAGGGCCAAAAATCTAATCTTAATAAAAACAAAATAGATCTAATCCGGCTATAAATACTACTTAAATAAATTTAATTAAAGTTAAAGGCTTGTAAAGCCAATACAATAAACAAAAGTTACTTTTAAAAGTATGACGGATTCTACCCCCTCCTCTAAAACACTTATTTTGGGGGTTTAACGATCGACACGCTACAAACACTATTATTAAAAGTAAGCCTGGTAATATGACGAAAGGAATAATAGCTACTACTTTGGATTGTATGTCTCAGGAAGTTCTAGAAAGGAGAATTAAAAGTCTTAAAGAAGGTACATTCAAAATCTTTCGAGGTAGAAGAGTTGAAAATCCTAAGGGCAACTGTGAAATGAGGGGTATTAGAATAGCACTAGCATAGATAAGCTAGTTCAATAAGCCAACTAATGATCGTATAAGCCATTTTGAACACACAAACTTCTTATCCAAACGAGGACTTGGGTTAAGACCAGAAAAAGAATGGCACACTGCTCTGATAACTATATATCAGGTGTTCGGAGTTGCTACGTGATACACTGAATGAAATATCACCCAATGTTTTAAATAGCCCTGATATCGTTTTGAAGATCTTAAGTAATAAAATATTATATCTGATATTTCTGCGGATGATAAAGTAAGCCCTTAAAGCAGGTTACTTCGAATTTCGAGTATTTAAACACTTTATGTCGGGTTCGGGTACCCCAAAGGGTTCTATCATAAGCTCAACAATTTCAAATGTATATATGATTTAAATGGACAAATTTGTATAACAACTGAAAGGTGAATTTGATAAAGGGGTTAAAGCTAGAATCAATCCTGCATGGAGTAGATTATAGAATCGTAAAGACCTGGCCAAAGATCAGTTTACCAAGTTGAAATATCACAAACTAATGATGAATGTCCAGTCTAGAGACTCTCCAGATTGGTAAATCCAGAGGCTTGTCTATGTTCGTTATGCAGATGATTGAATTATCGGGGTCAGAGGATCGAAAAATGAACTTTAATAAAACCTGATTCGGATTCATTACTTTCTTAAATCTGAGCTAAACCTATAATTTAGCAGAGAAAAAACGATTATCACGAATGCCAGCAATGACAAAGCTCTAATCTTAATGCTCCGATTTGGCAAAGCTAGACATACAACATTTTTTTTTTTTAACCTTTTATTTAAAATTTACATTAACTGTATATTTGGTAAACTTATTATTAAGTGTTGATAAATACCTTAACTTATATTAATTAAAAATTTTAGTTTAAATAATGGTAATAATTTTAATTAGAATAACTACTACTATTTCTATTTAGATAACTACTACTACTACTACTACTAATATTTCTATTTATTATATAATTATATTATTAGAATGGGAACAATCTTAAGTATTTTAATAATTTTATTCATATTTTAAATATATAAAATAAACTAAATTATAAGTAATAAGCTTAAAACAATTAAAAATAAATCAATAATAAAATGTTTTCAATTATTTATAGTCTAATGGAAATTATAGTAGTTCTAGTACATATTCTACTATTTTTAGTTTTATAACACTTATTGAACGGAAAGTTATAGGTTCTATACAACTAGTGTTGGTCCTAATGTAGTAGGTTATTATGGTGTACTTCAAGCTTTTAGTGATGCTGTAAAACTAATTTTAAAATAATAAGTAATCCCACCTCAAGCATCCAAACTCTGTTTATTCTACCACCTATTATTAAACTAATTTTAGTCTACTAGGTTGAGGTCATTAATAGATTTTTCTTATCAAATTTTAATTAAAGCTGAAGATAATTCACTACCTTGATATGTTATAAAAAAATTTAGTATAAATTCTACCTTTCCATTATGCGCTAGTATTATTATATCATCTTTTCTATATTTATATTCAAAATTACCACCAAATTCTGTTTCTGACCATGTATTAGGTTCACAGAACATAGGTAAAATAGTAGATAAAATAAAATTGGTCTGTATTAAATTGAAAAATTCTTCATTAATTACTAAATTAGCTAAATCAGTAAATTAACAGTATCCTCAAAATTTAATTTGTATGTTCTATCTACTATATATGTAGGTTTTATACTGAATATCTCTATTAAGAAAGAACCTAATTTTAATAGCTATTAATTAAGAAATAATAATTAAAACTTATATATGTATTATTGTTTTTTAGATTCATTTTTGCTAACCATTATTTGGATTAGATTCTTACATTATATCATTTGCTATTTTGTTGCTATTGAAGTAATTCCTAAATTTGATAAAATGTTATCATTATACTATAGGTTATCAATAAGTGCCTTTTATTTAAAAATTATCTGTTTTTCTTTAGAATTTAATTTGAATCATGAATTATTTCTTCTAATATTTTTATAAAATTTCTACTATTTCTTTATTTTTAATAAATTCATACTATTATTATTAAATATTATTTCAAATTCAGCTTTGAATGTTTTTTAGATTCAGAAGTAGAATATTTTTTTTTTTACTAAATAATGAGTAGTTGAATCAATATTATCATGAGTAGTTTGTATAGAACTTCTTTAATTTAAAAAACTACTAGTACTATAATTTCTTTATCAATTTTAGGATACTTTCACAATATTTTATTATAGTGTTTGTCTTTTATTGTTACTAATTTATATTTTAGTTCTTGTATCTTATTTTGATAGTTTATCATGTAATTGATTTAATTTATTTAAACTCATTGTTTCTAAGTTATTGTTAAATGTTTCAATTTTATTTTTAAGTTTATTTTATTATTTCTGAAATAAATTCAACTTTTTTTTTAATTAAATACTTTTTAGAGTTTCATTAGAGTGCTTATATAGTAATTCATTTCTTTATTGTAGTAACCTGTTATTTCGGCTCCTGTTTTCTCGTCGCTTTACTTCCTCATATGAAAAGACGGGTTGATATTATGATAATTTGGTTATGAATCGACATTTCGGTGGGCTCTTTAGACGTTAATTGTGGAATATTTAAAATGGTTTAGTATTTTGTCCACTTATGCGATTAATGCGTGTAACTTAAAAATTTTATTTAAGAAAAAAAGATTACAACTTAGTGATTAAACTTAATATATAATTTTATAAAATAGATTACAAGTAGTTCTTATTCGCGCGTACTAATAATTAAAAAAAGATTACAAGTAGTTAATAAACACTATTAAAATAGTATAAAACCTTATAAATTAGCAATTAACATTAGGCTGCAAATCCTTTAACTAGAAGTAATATGTAACTTGATAAAATAATTTAAATAAAGTTAAATAATCTTACTTTTTTAGCTTCGGCTAATAAATAACTTAATATAAAATAATTAAAATAAATTTAATAAAAATTGTATTAACCGCGCTTACCTATAACACCAAGTAAAATATTTTTAATATTAATTAATAAAAAATAACTAATAAAATTTACAAGTAGCTAATAACAGCTTTTAAACCTTATCAATTAAAGGATTACAAGTTTATCTATAAAAATATTAAAAAGTTACAAACCTATGTATTGCGCGTATCTCTTTTAATAATGATAGTTTAAACTAAACAAAGTAGATCAAAATAAATAGTAAAACCTTACAACTAGAAATAATTGCGATATAAAATACTTAAAATAAAAAATTACAACTTCCAATACTTTATTTAAAGTAAATAGTTTATTGGTAAAATTTTAATAAAAATAGAATATAAAAGATTCACACTAATTAATAATTTAATATAAGTTTAAAAAAAAAGATTCACATAATTGTATTAAATACATAAACTAATAAAAGCTTACTAATAAAATTTTAGTTTAAATTTAAATGAATAAATCCCGCGCACCTTGACGTTTATTAAAAATAATTTTAAAGATTTAAAAAAAGTAGTATTTAAATGAATTTCCGCATCTCACCACGAAAAGTAAATTAATTAATAAAAAACATAATTAACTAATATTCTGTGTCAGCTTATTCTAATATTGGCTCCCTCTCCAACCATAAAAAAGTAATCAATTATTTGAGAATAAAAAATAAAATAAATACAATTTTAAATTAAGTAAATACGCGGATCAATGCTAATAAAATATTAAATAAGCTAAATAAATTTATAATAAATTATAAACACCTTCTCCACTGTTCGTCCTTTAAAACAATTAATAAATAATTTTATATAAAAATATAAACAACTAGTACCTCCGCATTATGTAAGTTAAACTAACTTAATATCAAAATAAAATAATTTTTATTAAATAATATAAATAAACCTACTACCTTGGATACCTTACTCTAAGATACATAATATCTAATTAAAAAAGTTAAATAAAAAAAACATCTATCTAAATTTTAGAAAGGAATACATAATTTTGGTATAAGTCCTGTTCTAAAAGATTAATTAATTAAAGTATAATTCCGTACTATTGAAGAGATTATTAAATAATTTTAAGTATAGTCCCAGACTAAAGAATTAGATAATTTAGTTATAAAACCCGTTAGATCTAAATATTTTTAATAAAGTACCTCTCTTATTTTAAGAAAAACAAAAAACAATAGTAATTTTGGTATTTTCTGCATAATCAAAAAGATAAATTTAAATTAAATAAAATAAATAAAACTAGTTAACCTCATAAATTCTATTCTTCTTTTAATAAATAATTAATAAATAAAATAATAAATACTTCTACTCTTATAAATAAAATTCATCTCTTCATTA